>ERZ1673742.2202-NODE-2202-length-15234-cov-4.776533_pt1 | contig 15234 bp, 13 predicted proteins | sample MGYA00580208_ERZ1673742 | MGnify/ENA primary metagenome ERZ1673742 (study PRJEB41218, sample SAMN15661774) | gut metagenome | host: Homo sapiens | place: Canada: London | collected 2015-08-20/2019-03-30 | study: EMG produced TPA metagenomics assembly of...
AAGCCCGTAGATACGGGCTTTACGGCACTGTCATCTATTTTGTCAGTGCATGATGTAAAGCTCTGACAAAATAGATGACAGGTTTTTTTATTAGAAGATTAAAATTTCAATCTATTTAATATCTTTTAATTACGCTTTTTAACTTCTATCTGAACTTGGTTCAGATGGTGGTTCATTTATTATCATAGCCATAACAAATTTTGATTAGCCTTTCATTTACCTAGTATTTTATTCAAATCGTCCTTCGACTCACTTGTTGGTGTAATATAATATTTATCCACCAGAATCTAAAGTACTCCTGGCGAAACAGGCATTTTATATGATTCAATAGAGGTATCTATTTGGGAATTATTATTTTGATCTATTTCATTTATTATTCGTTCACAAATTGATTCTAAAAGATTTTTTGTGGTTTCATAAATTCGGTTATCATCCTTATTCATTTCAGGGATTGCTATTAATTCTATGCCCGTATAATCTTTTCCATTGGAAAAAAATGCATTATAGAATTCTTTTACATTAAACTGAAGATCAATTTTACTGATTTCAAATATTGGAATATCATTTTCAGTATATTCATATTTGTCTTCAGTAACTTGAAATTTTACTATTCTTTTCATAACGTTTCCATCTCCTTTGTAAAGTCTCTAATCCACCTTCTATATGAGAAGAAATAATATCCAAAATACTATAATTCTCATCACTATATTCTAATGCTCCAGATTGAACTATAAAAGTTCCATCATCATTTTTTCCCAAATACACTACATTATCTACATCTAGATTAACTATAAACTGTGGGTTGTGCGTAACTATAATTACTTGTCTGCGTTCGCCCATAATCTTAAAACGATCAAGCAAGTATTCTCGTATCGCCTTCTGTGAAATATTATCCTCTGGTTGATCAATAATATATATACCATCTTTATCTGTTGCATAAGAAAGAAGAGTGAAATATATTTGAGCATTGAAACCAGCAGATAATTCTTCTGTTTTATCTTTTCCAGCCTCTGTAATAGTGTACCTTGGCTTAAAATCTCCCTCTACTAAAGAAGATATATTTCTCCTTAATTCAGATAAAGCTTCAGACACTAATCCGTCATATCTTAGCAATGCACCTGATAATTCTTCTTGCGTCATATCTAATATATTTGTTCGTGTGTCTTTTTTTAACACTCTGTCAAACAGTTGCCAAATATAATCTGTATCAATTTTAAGTATTTGAATTCTGCTATTAAACTCATAATTATACACTTTGTTAGTTTTAACAGACACATCAATCGGTTCAAAATTAATAATCGGCTTATTATTTTTTCTGTTTCTGCATACTAAATCAACTATATTTTCTTCAACACGTTTTATTCCTTCACAATAGGCAGATAACTTTTTTTGTGAATCTGAAATTGACTTGGAGTATGTTGTTTTAAAATCTGTTAAAGCCGATTGAAATACAGCAATAATTTGATTTTCTAAATCAATAGAATTTTTACGATTGATAAATCTCTTTGAAAAGTTAATTAATTTCTGTTTTATTTCTTTAAGACATTTTTGATCCTCCTTAGATACCGCCGGATTATTTGAAATTGTATTCAATTCTTCAATAATTTTATCTATTGAAGAACTGACTTCAGTAAGATTATTTAATGTTGTCAAATTTTTAGAAACTGTTCCAGTAAAAGTTAAACTTTCAGCTGAAATCCTTTCAAAATCTTCTAGTTTAATCTTTCCAAGGTTATTCATCAAGGATTCTATTGCAAATTTTTCTTCTAAATACTTATATATTTTGTTTAATTCTCTTTGAACCACTTCTCTATATTGGGCTGTATTTATTTCCGTCGGATAAAATTCTTTGAGAAATTCATCAGAATTGACTTTCTTTTCTTCGAATTTTCCTCTAACTTCTCCTTGCATATCAAACTCAAATAGTTGATTTGAAGTGATTTCAGATTTGATTGTGATATTGTTCTTTTTTAGATAACGCTCATAACTGTCTACTAATTGTTTTTTTATTTTACTAGATTGTTTTTTAGAGTATCCGGTAAGCTTGTGAAGTAATAATGATTTCCCAATAGAGTTATCTCCAATAATAACATTTATCCCTCTAGATAACGGAATGGAATGTTGTTCATCAGAAATAGATATTTGAATTTCTGGTAAATACGACTCAGCAACATTAAAAAAACTATTCACCATTTTAATCCTTCTATGATCAGTGACAGCCATTACTAATCCACGAAAGGTAGGTAAACACTTTACATAAGAATAAATGAAATCCGAAATATCAGTTTCGGTTTCTTTTGGATATACCCTCCAGTCATGGCAATCAGATCCAGTTATAAAGCGGATATCCTCCTCTTTTCCAACAGAAAAAAGAAATGCTTTGTTAAATATTTCATTCCGTCTGTTTTTAAATTCAAATGCTTCAAAGTAATCTGTAACTACGAATTGCTTAAATCCCTCGGGACCAATGCTATTGGCATCGCTTTTCTTAGGTTTCCCCTGGCTGCTGATAGAACTTTTTTGATGAGCGATAAGGATTGTATCAATATTTATATCTCTCAGAATTGATAAGAAAGTTTTTTCGGAAAATGCCATTCCTTTATCATATTTGGGTTTTCCAGAGGAATCGTTTAGTGCTGTACTTATTTTTTTTATTTTATCTTCATTTGAGTCATCAAAAATCGCAATCACATGAACAACAGCAGGTGAAGAATCTCCTTGAAATTCCACAGAGAATTCAACACCGGGAAATACCTTCACAATGGAACAACCTGAAGTATTTTCGTATGATTTTAATTCTTTATATATATCGAAATTAAAAGAATCATGATCGGTGATGGCACATAATTGCACTTCATTTTCTGTAAGTTTCTGCACTAATACGTTCAAATTTTCTCTTGTATTGAATGAAACTTTTTTTCCGTCTTTAACACTTGAATAGCAGGAATGTATATGTAAATCTAACTTATAGCCCGATTCTACTATTTTCATAACTATTCCCTCCAATCTGAATAAATAATACAATCTATCGCTATGTTAAATGGATATGGTATGTGGAAAATAAAAAAAGAATATCCCAGTCGTAAATAGTGAAATATCATATTTATGTTATACAGTATGTTTTATAAATCTACAATATTTTTATTAATTCAAACTAAAATTCGTATATTTTAACATGTTTTTATTAGAGTTTTTATTGATTTTTGCCAATATATGTTTTTAATTCATACAATTTATCATATATATTTCTTTTAGTCGCATTCAATTTAATCCTTGATTAACGCTCAACTTCATATACAATATAGAAAATTGTTAATCATGTTGAATGCAATGCTCACTCCCCTTTGCAAGACAAGCTTTATGGCAAATACAGTGTTCATGCTCTGTGTGATGCACTCAATATTCCATGAGGTACTTTTGAAGTACATATCAATAGCCAGGGGTTTTGTTACGATAAAGTATACAAATAGAGATGTTTAGGACACAAATGTTCTAAACGTCAACTTAATTTTGTTTTTCATCCTTCAACTTCAGGAACATCAATTGTTGTAACAATATAGCATACAGCTTGTTTCTCTGTAATGACATTCATTTTTGCATATTGCATAAGTAAAGATTTTATATCATAGTCACCCGTTAATCTATTATCTTTAAAAGCATAGATTGCTGACTCTAAATTATTGTCATCACACTCAAATACAATTTCACATTCAATTGATGATACCATAAAAGGCTTTCCTACACAAGCATGAAAAATTTCTCCATTACTTTTTAAACTTTTATCAAATATAATTGCTATTTCCTCATAATCCTCAAGTAAATGAACATAAAAAACCGCATCATATCGATTAAAATCTAATGCACTATTAAACGAATTAATTTCTCCATCAGACAATGCAAGCATATTGCTTTCATTTAATTTTATTGAATTATGTTTTTTTGATGTAACTCTAATAAAATACTTTCCCATTTCAATCGCCTTCATCTAAACACACCCTAAATCCAACATCAAGATTACGACACCATGCTTTCGCTCGCCCCACATAGATTGATGTTGCTCGTTCATTTCCTTGAATCCAAGACCCACCTTTAACAATATATTGTTTTTCTAAATAATCATTATTATCTTTATAAATAGTATCCGTCCACTCAAATATATTACCATTTAAATCAAAGATACCTTCTGGTGTTCTGTTTTTATATAGCACACCTACAGGAAGGATTCTGTTAATCTTTGACTGAACGGTATTACAATTAGTATCATTAATATCTTCATCAAAAACATATTTGCGTGCTATTGCTCTTGAAATAGCTTCCCACTCAGAACAATTTAACAATCTATATTTTTTCCCTGTCTTATATGAAAGCCAATTGCAATATGCATTTACCTCAAAATAGCTCACTCCAACAACAGGTTGAGATGGATTATTATATCTCGGATCATTCCAAAATAACGGTTGTAAATACTTTTCCTTTCTATAAAGTTCTTTTAACATAGTTTTAAGATCAGAATCCGGTATGTTGAGGAACCATGCGAGACAAGCACTTTGCTTAATATCAACAGCTTGTTCTTTGCAAAAATCTATAAAAGCATTTTCGTCATTGGTAAATCTTTGTCTTATATCAGACCAAAAATCGAACATTTTTTTAAGTATTCTGTCATAATCAAACCAATTAACATTATTTACTTCTGACCAGTACATATCATTTGAGTATCCACCATCATCAATAAATTTTTGAAATTCACTATTTGTTACTGGGTAAATAGCAACACTTAAATTTTTTAACATAGTCACTCGTGACAGAGGTGGTTCAATGTATTCACCTTTCGAACTAAAGCGAAAATCACCTATTAATCCAAGAGAAAGACCAAGTTCATTTATGTCTTCGATACTTATATTTTTTTTCAAATTTGAAAGACTATTCACTATTGAATTAGCTACTTTGTTTTTTAATCTCTCTCCATTATTTACAACACATTCGGCTGCATAAATCAATTCATCTTTGTTTATAAGATTGTCTATAAAATACTCCTTGTTATCTTGCATATTATATAGGTGAGGTAGTACTTCACGATTCATAGCCTTATCATCAAAACGTACTATATCTTCAAAACAATAATTTTCTGGTAAAGAAGTCAAAATGTGTAAAGCTGAAAAAACTTCCTGTAAAATAGGATGGGAAAAAACATATACAGAACCATTTCTAATTAAAATATTTTCCTCTAATGCGATTGATAAAATTCTGTCTATATTTATAGTGTTTAATTCATTACAAATATTCTCAATATCTTTTTTATTTAGTACTTTCTTGTTTTGCTTTTGGCAGACAAAAGCAGAAATACACATTACTTTAAAAAAAGATATTTTCTGAACTTCTATATCCTTAAGTTTTATTTTACCAAAGTAAAATTCTTCTCTTTTAGATGCACCATAAACATTTATACCTCTATCAAATAATGTTGTTAAGTACAACAGAACAATATCTGTTTTATTACTTATTAATGTATTTTTCTCTTGCGTTTCAATAAGTTTTTTTAAGAAGAATGGTATTCCAATAAAATGCATATCACTGTGTTTCTCAATTAATGTATTCAACCTAGTTATGGTATCTTGATTATTTACAAATGATTTTATAAAATGTAAAATCTTATAAGGTTCGAAAGAAGATAAGTAGATTAATTTTTCATCGTTATTATCAAAACAATTTAATTCATTAATTTCTCTACTTGAAATTACAAATGAGACATTAGGATGTAATTCACAATATTCTTCAACAAATTGTGCCCATGATGCGACTTTATTATAGTAATCTTCTTTATCTATATATTGTAAACTATTTAATGCATCAATTATAAAAACCACCTTATAATTTTGATTGTATATGAACGATTCTATTGATAAACTTGGAAATTTTTTTTGAATCATATCATTTAACCATTTTTGAGGAGTTTTATCGTCACGACCAAAGTAGTCGCAATTTGCCCAAATCGGAATCATTTTACACCCAGATTCTATGGATTTTAAAACCAAGGTATAAAATAGTCTAGCTAAAAAAAGGCTTTTACCAATGCCACCTTCCCCAATAATAAGATATTTATGAAACCCTTGTTCAATAAAAAAATCTAAATCGTCATAATCTTCATATTTTGTTACACCCAAATCTAAATTTCCTACCTTAATTGTTAAAGTCGGTTTTATGTAATTTTCACCATATTTAGTTTTCATGTCACAATAATAATATCCTAAGTAAGAAAAGATATCGTTAATTTTTTTTAAGTTTTTACAATGAAACATATCATAATCGTTGATATTTTTTTGAAAAGTAGTAATAAATTCACGGCATTTTCCACAATGTATTATTTCGCTTGTTGCAACAGGCGATATAGTAACTTGTAAGTTTTGAGTTTGAAATATGCTAGAATTATTCCCAGTAGTTGCCTTGTTTTTTGTCAATTATAATACCTCCAATCTGAGATATGGTTGCTCCATCCCCTGCATCTGCAACTTGTTTGTTGCATAATTTTTTATATTTGTTTTTTGATATAGTCTGTATAATAGCACATACTGTTGAAATTAATCCGAAAACCCATCCAAAAATCGCAAATATTAACTCTAGTGTTGTCATTTTTATTCCTACTTTCCTAAAATTCCATAACCTCCATCAGCTATGACAATAGAACCACTAAAAATTTTTGATGTTGCCAAAAGAAGATATACCTGTGCGACTTCTTCTGGAGTAATAAGCCTTCCAATAGGTATGTCATTAAGCCACGACTTTATTGTATTTTCATCCATTTTATCAATATAATTTGTATGGACAAAACCAGGAGCAACAGCATTTACAAATATGCGTGGTGCAAGATGATACGCTAAGTTCTTCGTAAAGCTATTTATTCCAGCCTTAGCTGCACTATATCCTATTATACCAGGTCTGCCAGTGTAATCAAAACCACGTATCGATGATGTATTCACTATCCATCCATTTTCATTTTTCATTAATGGCACAGCATATTTTGAACACAATACAGATGATAATAAATTGGTTTCAATATCATTTAAGAATGTATCCTCACTAATCTCTTCAAATGGAATGTTAAATGTTCTTCCGGCATTATTAACAAGAATATCAACAACTCCAAATTCCTTTTCTATTTGTTCAAACAATTTTTTTATATTTTCTTCATGTCGTAAATCCAAGCTATAATATTTGCAACTGTGTCCAAATTGTTCAGCCTTTGAAAGAACTAATTTTCCATCATTAACTGACGAATTTGAACATAGAATTACATTTGCACCTTCTTGGGCAAAAAGCAGAGCGATTGCTTTACCAATTCCAGAAGATGAGCCAGTAATAACTGCTACTTTACCTTGCAAAATCATTTAATTAACCCTCCGTCTTTGTAAATCGCCATTGCTTAAAATAGTAACACTTCCCATTATCATTTAGTTTAATTTGGAATATACCATCTATATATTGATGCAATACTGACATTTCAGTCTTTAAAGTGCGATTCATTTTCCAATTAATTACTCCACAGTCATCATTTGTAGAAAGAATCTCAAATTTATAGGAAATATTACTTTGATTTTGTGGTACTACTTCCCAAAGTTTTTTTACATCAGTAAATGAATTACAAGGAGGAGCATCTAACGTTTCGTAATACTCCACATCTTCTGAAAACAAATCTGCGGTTTTAGCACCTTCAAGTTTTCTCCACGATTCCATCATTAATGTTGTCCATTCTTGATACTTATTTTTCATTGATAATTTTCCTTTCTAATATATTTATTCTATCAATAACCTTTTCAACAGATATGCCATCAATAACAATTTCATTTAACACTGTCACAATATTTTGAGATGCTTGTCTATTAAAAACATTGCGACCAATACAAACACCAGTAGCACCAGCATCTATCGCATTTCTACACATAGAAAACAGTTCTTGATATTGCATCATTTCACCACCTGCAACCAATAATGGAATTCCTTGTGCATATTGCACAACAGATTCAAACGATTCTTTTGAGCCTGTATATTTCGTTTTAATAATATCTGCACCCAATTCAAAAGCAATGCGCACACAATGGCAAACTAATTTGGTATATTCCTCATTACTTGCGGATTGTAACTTTATATAATTATTATCCATAACCTTATGTTCGCCTAAAAAACTTTCACCTCTTGGATATGCTATTACCATCATAGGTAACCCATATCTATCACATGCATCAGAAACTTTGCCAATAATTTCAAGCATATGACTTTCATATATACTTGATACATTAATATGAACAGCAACAGCATCAGCACCCAAAACAAGTGCTCGTTCTATATTGGTTATAAGCCTCTTATTGGTATGAGTCGAGCGTTCTGTACTTGCTGTTAAATTTAATATTATTGGTATATCATATGACTTTCGACTTAATAATGATAAGCTTCCCACATATCCAAGAATAGCATTGGGTCTTGCAGAACATATTTCAGTTATTTTTGCATCCAAATCAAATAATCCTTGCTCGGAACCAGAAATAAGACTATCATCCATAGGTACAATAACACACTTTTCATAATTAAAAATACGATTAAGATGTCTATTTTTACCTAGTTGACTTGATGTACATGATTTAAACATAAATTTCGCCTCCATTTTCTATTTCTAAGAGTATTGGAGATATGCTAATACTCTAATTCTTAGTGTGATCCTAATATATTAGCTAATGTATTAAATGGAAAATTTCAATATACAGCTAACTAAATCTAAATTTTATATTGCTTAATAGCTGAACCAAATGTTGTATTATCATTTAAGCAAACTCAGTATTTAATATTACTGTAAACGGTTTTTTAGTTTTTTTACCATATTTCATCCCATTTATAAATATAATTTCGTTAAAAGTATTTTAACTTTCTAAATTGATGTAATAATATACAACTATCGATAATTCAACCAAATTTCGACTAATACCAACATAATTAGTCCCTAATTACATTAATAATGAAGCTTCAATTAAAGTCAATACCTAATTCGTAATTGGTATAAATTAATTCGTAATTTGTATTAACATATTCCATTTAATTCCAATCTTATGTTTCTCATTATACAAGATATTTTTAACATCGTCAATATTTTTGGGCAATTTATTATAGAATTTTGTAGAATTATATATAATTAAATAATTCTACTTGTTAATATTATACAATAAGCATTAGATCAAAAAATAAATGCTTAGAACGTAGTGGTTCTAAGCATTAGCATAAACTTTTATTAAATTATTTCTTTGCATAAAGATAACGCTATTCAAATATGGTAGTTGAATAGCGTTAGGTTTATCATTTTGATTCATATTGATCTTTTAGAATTTGAATTTTCCCTTTTAACAAGACATTATCGAGTTCAGAATCATACTCTTTATATAAACTATCAAGTTCTTCAATTAATTCCGGAATAAACATGTCTTCAGGAATTTTAGTTCCTGCTCCCGATAAAGCATACGGATAATGAGTCCCTGTACCTCTTTTAAATTCTTTTATTTCAGTAAGCTTAATTGCAAAATTCAGGTCTGCTCCAAAATCATAAACCATTTTTAGTTTATCGCCTACTGATAAATTAAGATTTTTCAGTTTAAAATCGCATGGTTGAATAGCATTATCGTTATAAAACTCAAAATAAGAATTAATATACCTAACGCTAAATAAATGACTTCCGCTTAATTCAAAACTCGCCATAATTGCATAAGCTAATTTTGCTACTGTACTTACTGAAGTTATTTCAATTCTTCTCCAATACTTATCTTCCAGATTACACAACTTTATTTCAAATTCATATACTACTGTTTGATCTGCCATTTTTAACGCTTCCCTTCTGTCTTTACATGATTTGCTTTATTATACTATATATTTATCTGTTTTGCAAGTTGAGTGCTTCTTGCTCTTCAATCATATGAACATATTCCTTTTCCTCACAGTCAATATAATCCTTGATTAACTGCTCCGCCTCGTATATATCATCTTTGAGAATTTCAAAACCAACTGCAATTGAAATTTCGTCAAGCTTTATTTTTTCTTCAGAATCAAAAATCCCAACTTCATATCCTTTGCAGCAAATATCACTACCCTGCTTGCCCTGCCGAATCAAATTATCGACAGATTTTACTCTTATATAAAAACTTTTATATCTCATTTTCACACCTCATTCCATTGTCATCTGAAAACCTTCTTCAAGTTCCTCAGATTCTTCGGCAATTTCTTCACATTCTTCCTGTTTAATTTTCTGTTCGTAATCAAATGCTTGTTTTAACGCATCTACCAGATATTTTTCATCAAATCCGTTTTCACGATAACCTTTTACAATCGTGTTATAATATCCTGCTGTTGGCAATGATATTTCACCTCTGTTCATAACATATGCCATACATTTTTGCTTTTCTCCGTTTATTTCTACTTCAACATCTTCTTTTCGATATAAATGAGGAAAGCCCTCATAACGATCCAGACTGAGTTCATCCTGTCCTCCAAGCTCCCAAATAAGTACCGGAACCTCAGAACCTTCTTTCGGTTCAATCGTTGCTACTTGTCTGAACTGTAACTCATAATCGGATATCATTCCTGTTGTTACAACCTTTGAGTCTGGACATCTAAATGCCATCTGCTCCAGATTTATATTTGATCCATACGCTATATATAATTTTTTCATTTTAAATCCTCCATACATTCTACATGGACAACTCCATGCCCATTTCTTCTGTTTCTTCTTCCTCAAATTCGCTCTCACAGTCCTCTAAAATTTCATCGGGTGTTACCTCTGATTCCTCTGCAGGAGCCGACAGATTGGCACACGCTTGCTCTCTTTGTGCAATCCGTTCCTGCCTTAACCTTTCACGCTGTGCTATTGCATCTTCAGGATGCCTCCATGCAATATTTCCATCGAGGTGTTTTAAAAGATGTGAACGACAGTTCTTATATTCTTCGCCAATAAGCCCTAAATTTAAAAGCCATACTCTGAAACTGTACCTCATATTATCACTGCGTGAAACTTTTGGCGAGCAATACTTCTTTGTTACGGCAGCATTGCTTATTGCCAATGCCAAGGTCAAATATGATCTTATGACTCCGGCGTGTAAAGATGAATTACAGCATCTTATCTCGAAATGCCCTCCGGAAAAGTAACTATGTAAATTAAGCGCCTTGTATCTCGATGAATCATAATGATAGTTTCTTCTGCTTTCTCCGTTATACCAAAGTCTTTCTATTTCCTCTATAGTTTTTGGCTTTTTCTTATTTAATTCTGATAAAAACCTCTGATCTACCTTTTCACAATAACCAGAACGCATTGAAGATACTTGCAATGCCTCCCACAGAAAATCCTCTTTGCTTGCAAATATATTTACTAGATTTCTCAAACTTCGGGCGTCAAAATCATCTGCTGAAATATGAATATGAATTCCGCATTTATATTCCGCTCCTGTTACGGCTCCTGCCTTTCTTAATGCTCTCACTACCTCCTGCAGCATCGGTATATCCTCATATGACAGTACAGGAGAATTTAATTCTACACTATACAACCTTGACGATGTTGTATTTCTATTTCTGTCTATACACCTTATACTTCCATCATAAACAATCGACCACTTTCTGTCCTTGTTATCCTTTATAGTATATTTATCATAAGAACCTCCCTCATTGACCGCATAACTTTCTAAGACTTTTGCAACTGCCTTGGCTGCCTGATTTCTTGTAATTCCGGTACACTCAATTTCAATTCCATACCCCCTTGTTTTTATTCCCTCATAATTTCCTGACAATTATTTTTCACCTCCTTTGGTTTCATTACAATAAAAAACGGTTTGCATTTTTTGCAAACCGTTATATATAAAAACAAGGATACAGCGTAATATTACCACTGTATCCTCGTTTTTTTGAGTACTCTATATAGCCAATAATTCATTTTTGCAGCTTGACAACTTCCCTTGATGCACAGTACAACACCGCTCCTGCATTACACAGGAGCAGTTATTGTTCTGCTTAGAATATTAAGGAATAATTTAGAAGCTATTTAACTTTGACTTTGCGTATTTTCTTAATCCACTTGCTGTACACTTTTTTGGTGACATTATTCTTGTCCTTGTATGTCGCATACGCTCTTACTCTAACGTAATATTTCTTTCCGCTCTTTAGCTTCTTGTTCTTGATATTAAGCTTTGTCTTAGCGGTCAACTTGTCTGAAATTACTTTCTTGAAATTCTTCTTAGTTGAAACCTGTACCTGATAGCCTACAGCTTTCTTTACCTTTTTCCATGTAACAGTTATCTTCTTTTTAGACTTGCTCTTTGCAGTCAGCTTTGTGATCTTAGCCTGCTTCATTAGCTTTTGTGCCGCTTTCTTGTCCTTTGCCACTGCTTGCGAGCTTCTTGTTGACTTTGTTGAAGCTGTTGTAGGTTTAGCTGTGGGCTTTTGAGTAGGCTTAGACGGCTCTTGCTTTGTCGGGTTCGGCTTCGTTGGATTCGGCTCGGTCGGAACAGGCTCTTTTAAATTCTTGATCGCTGTATTGATTGCATTTATCGCTGAATTTAATTCGTCTGCTGTGGATTCATCTGTCAATGCCTTTGCAGTTTCTAATGCACTTTTGAGTTTTGCATAGCTCTCTGCTGTGTATTTCTTGGAATCTATGGCTTCTGCTTTCTCTATTGCCGTTTTAAGCTCGGCAACGGCAACTATCTGATCGTTATAGCTCTTTACCACACTTCCGCCTATATTCAGAAACTCTACTTTTGTTATGCCGTATACATAATCCTTTGCATTATCCCATGCATATGTAAATGCGCTTAGCTCAACGTTGTCTCCCTCGTTTATTGCTTCAGTCAGCGTTAATTCTTCAGTCCATGTTTCTCCGTTTTTGTAAGAAGAATCTTTTCCTATAAACTTTTTATATGATTCTATTCCTCCTACCATTACTTTGATTTCTATTGAAGCATTCGGATTGTATGAAACATCTTCCGCACAATCAAATGTAACTCTTATCTTTGTTGCTTTTGCCATATCCTTATCAGCGGTTGCATTTATAACAGTTGCAGTTCTGCCCTTTTTATAAACCTTTGCAAACGGTTTCCCGGCAGGAACTGTAGGTAGTTCTATGCCTACCAGTCCTTTTAATGCGGTGTTCAGTTTTTCTATTACCGCATTATATTCAGACTTTAATCCGTCATTAATAGCTTTAGCTTCAGTCAATGCTGTTTCAACAGGCGTCCAGCTTTCTTCTGTAAAAATATCGCTTTCCAACTCATCTGCCTGTTCTATAAGTTTATCCAATTGTGCTTTTTCCTCGCTTGCATCTGCCTTAGTCACTTTTTCCTGTGCTGCTATTAATCTGTCTTTTACACCGTCTAGCTGTTCTTGGGTATAACGGTCTGATTCATAGTACATTTTTGCAGTGACTATCACATCTGTGAAATTTTTATAATTATCATAATCGCTCTCAAGCTTACCCTCTTTGTATGCTTCGGCTTTATCAATAGCTTCTTTTAATGCTGTTTTATCTACTATCGGCTTCATATTACCTCTTGCAGTCATTAAATCTTCTAGCTCTTTATCAACTTCTTCTTGTGTTGCCGTATCACTGTTATAAACTGTTTTTGCATGAGCCAAAGCAGTTTCAAATGCCTCTACATTAGTATATGTGGTCTTATCTATTTCACCAATGAACTTTTCATATACACCTATCATATTTCCCAATTTTGTTTTATCTGTTAATTTTACATTACCTAGTGCCGATGTTAAAGCTGTGACCTCATTATCGACTTCTGTCTGTGTTGCCAAAGCATTTTCATTTACAGTTTTAGCATGAGCTATTGCTGTTTCCAATGCCGCAACATTATTATATTTGCTCTTGTCTATTCCTGACAGGAATGTTTCCGCTTCGGTTATTTTACTTAATAAAGCGGTTTTGTCAACCTTTTTTGTTGCATTTTTCAATGCTGTTGATAATGAAATTATTGCACTATTTACTTCTTCCTGAGTAGCAGAATTATTTTCATTAACTGTTTTAGCGCTTGCTAAAGCTACTTTCAGTTCTTCAATATTATTGTATTTAGTTTCATCCTCTACCCCTGCAATAAATGTTTCAACCTCTGTTATTTTATTAGCTAAATTTGTTTTATCCACACTAACTATAGGTGTGTTACTCATATTTGGATCAACTATAATCTGTCCAGGCCATTTTAATTCCTCTAAAATAGCTTTAACTGTATCATTTTTTATATATGCTACTGCAGTTGTAGGAACTTTAGTAAACATATTAGATTTAGACTGATATGAAATTGTTTGTGCATAGATATATATCTTTTCAAGTCCTGAGCAACCATAAAAAGATCCCGTGTTAAAAGTAAAATTTTCTCCTTCATAATTAAATATAACTTCCGTTAATGAAGTAGTATTCATAAACATTTGTTGATTTCCTAAAGAATTATAAACATTAGGGAAAATAACTTTTTTAACACTTATTGGATTGCTTGAACTATTTTTTAATAATCCACTTTTCAACAATAAAGTTCCATTTTTATATTCATATGTATTGCCGTCTATAGTAACTTGTTCAGGCATAGTCATTACTGTTAAAGAATTATCAAATTTTGTTATCGTTGCAACGCCATTCTCCACTGTATATGTAAAGCAATTATCTTCATTTGTTGCATAGATTAAAGTTCCCATAGAATTTAATCCAACTAATGCGGATAATGCAAAAGCTATTATGCTTTTTAATTTGTTCATCTTCACTTTTTATTCCCTCCCATAAGAAAACATCTGCCTTAAAGCAAGGCAGATGTCATAATCATTTATTCATTATTGCATTTATCAATTCTGTTCCCGATTCAATAATCATATTAGAATTTCTATCAAATAAGGCAAATCCATATTGACCTGTATAACCATTATCCCAATATGCAGTTACAATATTGTAAGTTTCTGCGGTTCTATTTAATGCACTTAAATAAATTATTCTATTAAAATCATTTTCTTTATTAACTGCACCATATTCTCCAATGATAACAGGCATATTTAAACCATTTGCAAATGCAGAAATCTTTTGCATTTGTCCCTGCATATATGCAAGTTCTGTTTCTTCATCCCATTCTGCTGTGCCTTGTTCATTCAATGTAAAATCATACGGATCATAGTAATGAACAGAAAGCATTAATCTATTTGCTGTTGTATCTGTTGGTTTTTTAAACAGAC
>ERZ1673742.2203-NODE-2203-length-15232-cov-5.300982_pt1 | contig 15232 bp, 14 predicted proteins | sample MGYA00580208_ERZ1673742 | MGnify/ENA primary metagenome ERZ1673742 (study PRJEB41218, sample SAMN15661774) | gut metagenome | host: Homo sapiens | place: Canada: London | collected 2015-08-20/2019-03-30 | study: EMG produced TPA metagenomics assembly of...
GCCATCAGCATAAACGATTTAAGAGTTTATTCTAGGACTGGCGTTAAGTGCAATGGACCAGTTGTTAGGCTCAACGGAAGAACTAAGGGAGCGCCATTTGTGATAAAGGCAATAGGCAACAGTGACAAGCTTTATTCAGCGATTAAGTCGCCAGGTACTTTTGCTAGTATCTTAGAGACCATAAACCCAATTAAGCTTGATATAGAGCAAAGTGAAAATGTTCTTGTTAAGAAAAAGATAGACGAAGACAAGATTATATATTCAGAAAAGTTGACGGGAGAGGATAAAAAATGATTATTGCACTCATTGGTATAATAATCGGAATAATAATCGGCTATGTACTTCCATATAGCTACAATCCATATTATTCCTTGTATATATCCATGGCGCTACTAGCTGCGATTGACTCAGTTTTTGGCGGTATTAACGCACACATGGATAACAATTTTAACAATAAGCTTTTTTTATCGGGTCTTATTGGTAACTCCTTAATCGCGGCGCTGCTTACTTGGCTAGGCGATATTCTTAGCATACCTTTATATTATGCGGCGATTTTCGTCTTTGGAGGAAGAATTTTTAACAATTTTGCGACAATTAGAAGAAAAATACTAAACAAAATGTAGATTTTGTGGTAGAATATAAGTAATAGAGTAAATAATTAAATACTTAGTATAAAAGGAGGATTCGTAAATGATTGATTTTGATGTAGAAATTGACCAATTTGCCAAAATTAAAGTTATAGGTGTTGGCGGAGCAGGTAACAATGCCGTTAACAGAATGGTTGATGCAGGCGTAAAGGGTGTTGAATTTATTGCAGTTAACACAGATAGACAAGCTCTTGCATCATCAAAGGCACAAAACAAAATTCAAATAGGAGATAAGGTTACAAAAGGTTTAGGCGCTGGAGCTAACCCAGAAGTTGGTTCACAAGCAGCTCTTGAAGATAAAGAAGGCATCACTGAAATGCTTAAAGGCACTGACATGGTATTTATCACAGCCGGTATGGGCGGTGGAACAGGTACTGGTGCTGCACCTATCATTGCGCAATTAGCAAAGGAACAAGGCATACTAACTGTAGGCGTTGTAACTAGACCATTTGGCTTTGAAGGTATGAAGAGAGCAAAGAATGCATCTCAAGGAATTAGCCAATTACTTGAAGTAGTTGATACTCTAGTAACTATTCCGAACGACAGACTTCTTCAAATAGCTGACAAGAAAACATCATTAAAAGATGCTTTCATTATGGCTGACGAAGTACTTAAACAAGGTATACAAGGTATATCTGATCTAATCAGTGTACCAAACCTAATCAACCTAGACTTTGCTGACGTTAAGACTATCATGGAACAAAAGGGTATTGCTCACATGGGTATAGGCTTTGCTCAAGGAGACAACAGAGCTACTGACGCAGCTAAACTTGCTATCAAGTCACCACTACTTGAAACATCTATAGAAGGATCTAAGTCCGTTCTATTAAACATCACAGGTGGTACAGACCTTGGTATGTTCGAAGTAAATGAAGCCGCAGACTTAATCAGACAATCAGTTGCTGACGATGCAAACATCATCTTCGGTGCTGGTATCGATGAAAGCCTTGGCGATTCTATTAAGATAACTGTTATCGCTACAGAATTTGAAGATGGATCTAAACCTGCTAAAAAAGATTCAAATAAGGATTCTGAAGAAGTAGAAGAAAAACGCGAAGAAAAGAGAAGTGACAATACTTCAAGCTTCGACGATTCTTTATTAGTACCTGATTTTTTAAAGAATAATTAATTATGAAGTGTCCTTTTTGTTCTTACGAAGATTCAAAAGTACTAGATTCAAGACCTACTAATGAGGGTACTGCGATTAGGAGACGTAGAGAGTGTCTTCGCTGTAAAAAAAGATTTACAACATATGAAAAAATTGAAGAAACACCTTTAATAGTTGTCAAGAAAAACGGAGACAGAGAGACATTTGACAGAAGTAAGATATTAAAGGGCGTAATCAAATCTTGCGAGAAAAGACCTGTTAGCCTAAGTCAAATTGAAGGCTTGGCAGATAGTGTTGAGGAAAAGCTTATGAGCACGATGAAGAAAGAAGTTACATCTACCGAAGTAGGCGAACTTATTATGCAAGGCCTTAAGGAGATAGACCAAGTAGCTTATGTAAGATTTGCTTCAGTATACAGAGAGTTTAAAGATACTCAATCATTTATGAAAGAGCTCCAAAAGATAATAGACGAACAAAACAATTAGTATAAGAAATGCCTTTCTTGTTTTTACAGGAAAGGCATTTTTGTGATTTATTCAATACGATTAATATAGAAGAGGCTAGTCTTTATTTTACTAGCCTCATTATATCATTATTTCTTTTTACTTACTTGCTTTTTATAAACATTGTCATACCACGCTTGCTTCGATACTATTAATGTCTCTAAGGAAGCATTTTTGCTTTTGTAAAGCTTTTCGTGAAGTGCTTGACAGTCTCTCAAATCATTTAGTGTTAAATCTGGATAATCTTTAAGACCGTAAGTACCATTAACAAAGATGGCGTATTCAAGATCGCCGTTCTTTTTAATCCAGCTATTGCAAGTCGCTTCAACGCCATTTAGCATCTTCTTTATAAACTCAGTATTGACAGGCTTTTCTTTAAGAAGGTCTTCGTACATAAGAGCCTTTAATCCCATTAGGTGATGGTTTAGTGAAGAGTGCGTCATGCCGATGTAGTACTCAGCGCCGTAGTCCATAACCAGGCAGGCATCTTCTTTATAAGGAATTTTGATTGCGTTTTGATTAGCGTATTTTTTGTAATAAGTCAAGACCTTATCGGCAAGCTCTAAATATTTTTCATCTTGAAACTTTTCATACATTCTTAAGCAGATGTAGGCGTAATCAAGATTCCATCTTGTATCGAAGTAGCCTTTCTCAATGTTGTAGTCAGCCTTTAGCCACTCACTTCTATATGGAATAGGATAGTAGCCCTCGTCATTAAGCTTCTTCGCTGTATCGTCTATGAGCTTGGCTGTCATTACTTGTGAAAATTTACTGTCGATCGTATTTAGATGAGTGTTTGCAATATATATAGCGCCTTGCATAAAGAAGTAACTTTCCTTATATGGCACCGAGCGCGGATTCATTTGGTAGTAGTAGCCGTCAGGAATTATGCAGTGCTTATCAAGTCTGTACTTCATGTCGACTAGCTTAAACGCTTCTGGCGTTTGGAATGGTTTTTCATCCATGCTCGCGTAGCAAATGCTGTATTTAATGTCTTTATTCGCGTCTTTGATATCCTTAAGCTTTAATTTTATCTTTAGTTTTGTCTTGTCATAAGTAATTTCGCTTTCGATGTTAACCTTGTCAATAATATTGTCTTGAACATCTTTATATGTGTTGATGGCTGTGATCACGTAGTATTTTTCGCCGCTATGCAAAATGACGATGTTTGGATTTTTAATATTGAATTCTTTTTTTTCTATGCTAATAAGTTTTGCAGCCTCATCAATGTACTCAGCACTCGCATCTTTCATTTCGATAGGAAAATCAATATCTAAACTATCTTTGCCATCAAAACTTCCTGTGATAAACTTAAGCTTGGTGCCTTTAAACTCAAAGCCATCTTCTTTAGCTTCCTCAGCTTCTTTGCCTTTTTCATCTTCCTTAGCGTCTTTCGTTTCATCAGTTTCTTTAGTTTCCTCAGTTTTCTCAGTCTCCTTAGCAGCTTCCTCAGCGTAAGCTGTATTTTTTGTGCCTAACACGAGTAAAAATACACTCAGTGTTATTAGCAGGGCAAATATATTAAATTTTATTTTTATTTTATTTATTTTCATTACTTTCTCCTATAATTATAGTTTCTTAACTCTTAACACTATAATTATACATTAAAAGGCTTAGATTTACAAGAAATTTAACAGCTTTGTAAAGAAAAAATCCTGGTCACATAAGTGATCAGGATTTATGATGGGAATATTAGACTTATTCGATGATGATAGGTCCATTGCTTGTCTTTATATCACCGAATAGAGTAAGATCTGAATTGTTATTAAGTACTGCTGTACTTAATTCGTCACCGTCTTCATCAAGCTTAAATCTGCTGTCGTCGAAGATGGCTGGGCATGTGTATTTACTTAGGCCTCTTAGATTAAACTTGACATTTCTGCTAACGCTTTCTAATTCAACTGTGACAGGTCCATTGCTATTAGTTATTATGATGTTTTCTGCGCAGTTGAAGACGTCTTTAACATCAACATAAGCGTTTGTTGTGTGAGCTTCTAGATTAACAAATGGTGTGTTATGCATAGTTATTTCAGCGTTTGTTGTATTAATAAGAAGGTCAGTGAACTTCGCATCTTTTATCTTAACTGGAGCATTAGTAGTTTTAAGCTCTGACTTAGCGATGATTGAGTCTTCGATTTTGATTCTGTCATTGCTTGTTGTTAAGTATAGCTCTTCGCAATTGACTGAGTCAAGAACTATCTTGTCGTTGCTTGTCTTGACATCAACTTTGGCAAAGCTTAAGGCAGGAACTAAGACTTTTAAGCTTACTGAAAAGTCCTTTTTTGTAAGGTCCGAGTAGTTTGGTTCGATTAGTATTTCTTTTTCATCGATAAAGCAGTTGATGAACTCATAATCGCCAGGGATAGTTTTTTTATCTGTGTAATAGATTTTACCATAGATTTCAATTTGATCTGAGCTCGATGGAAGTATCTCTACTTTTTCATTAGTATTATTTATTATTAAATCATATTTTTTATTCTTGTCGACATCAAGTTTAAGTGTTGCGAACTTTTTGTTTTTGAATCTATCGCCATCATCAAAACTGAAGTTTGCGTATACATGGCCGTCTCTCATGCCTTTCTCAGCAGTTTCTAATGATTTACTAACTATCTTGTTAACGAAGTTTGAAATTTTGCTAGCAAATTTGTCTGACGCGTCAAAAACGTCATAATCGTCGCCTTCAAAGTGAATTTCATTTCTCTTATTATTTGGCTTATATTTTTTTTCGCCCTTCTTTTCACCAACAGCGTTAAGAAGTTTTAGCGCTTCTTCTTCATCGATCTTGCCGTCCTTTAACATTTTAAGGATCATAATTTTTTCTTCAGACATTTTAAACCTCCTTTAGTTCTAAAAGCATTTTTTCTGCTTCACCACTTGTTATAGTACCGCTATTTAAGAGCTCAAGTATTTCTTTTTCGCTAGTCGAACTCTTTTGATCAGAGATGATCTCGTTGATTTGATCAAGCTTTTTAATTACAGTGGGGTAGGATATACCCAAAGCTCTTTCAATCTCTTTAATATTGCCTCTTTTTAATAGAAAAGTCTTAATAAAGTCAATCTGCTCGCTGTTAAGCTTGTAGAATGAATTATTCTCGAACCTTCCTTCTATAGTCGTGTTGCAATTGTCACAAACTAACCTTTCTATGTATAGTTTTGAACCGCAAACAGGACATTCATTTAATGCTTTATTAATCATAGCGTCCTCCTTTATTAAGATTATACATCTATTAATTAAATATGTCAATATAATTTTGAAAATATTTTAAATATATTTATTTTTTAATTAAATTTATTAATATTAAAATAATAAAAATTAATGTTGGACATCTTGCAGCTTATTTGATATAATAAAAAAGGTGAGAAAATGAATTTGTTTGACATGGAAAGAGAAAAAAATTTAAAATTATCTCAAAACTTAGCTGAACGCTTTAGACCGAAGAGCCTCGATGACTACATTGGTCAAGAGAAGGTGATTAATAAGAACTCTTTTCTATACAAGGCGATAAAGGCCGACAGGCTTCCTTCGCTTATACTATATGGCCCTGCAGGCACTGGTAAGACTTCACTTGCAAACGTTATTGCTAACACTAGTAAGTCGAATTTCATAAAGATTAGTGCCGTGGGTAGCGGCGTAAGCGACTTAAAGAAGGCGGTAGAGGAGGCCAAAAGGCTTTTGGAAGAGAATAAAAAGACCATACTCTTCGTAGACGAGATACATAGGTTTAACAAGGCTCAGCAAGATTTTCTGCTTCCATACGTTGAAGATTCGACCGTTACGCTCATAGGTGCAACGACAGAAAATCCATATTTCGAGGTCAATAGCGCACTTATATCGAGATGCTTCATAATAAGGCTTGAAAAGATGAGTGAGGACAATCTTATTGCACTTGCTAAGAAAGCCTTAGCAGATGAGGTGAGTGGACTTGCTTCACTAAAGGCGAGCATCGATGACGACGCACTTGAGTATCTAGTTAGAATTTCTAATGGTGACGCAAGAAACATGCTAAACTTTTTAGAGATAGCTGTTTTAAGTCAAGATCCGGAAGCTGATTTAACTCGTCATATAAAGTACGAAGACGTCAAGGGACTAGTCTTTGAAAGAGCTCACTCCTACGACAAGAGCTCTACTATGCATTACGACACAATCTCAGCCTTTATTAAGAGCATGAGAGGCTCAGATCCAGATGCGACGGTTTTTTACTTAGCTCACATGCTTAATAATGGCGAGGACCCGCTCTTCATAGCGAGACGTATAGTGATATTTGCATCAGAAGACATAGGCCTTGCTGATCCCAATGCACAGACGCTTGCGACGTCAGCCTTTTATGCGGTAAAAGCCATAGGCATGCCAGAAGCGCGCATCATTTTGAGTAACGCAGCCATCTACATGGCGCTGGCTAAGAAGAATAACTCGACCTATGTCGCCATTAACAAGGCGATGGCGGATGTCGATAAGATCAAAGAATTCCAAATTCCTCTTCACATAAGGGACGCTCACAACAATGACAAGAAGGTCTTTGGTGATCACGCGGACTACAAGTATCCGCACAATTATAAGGACAAAAAACCTGAGCAAAATTATTTGCCTGAGGGTTTAGAAGATAAAAAGTATTTTAATAATAATTAAGGAGGTCAACAAATGAAAGTTGGTATTAATGGTTTTGGTAGAATTGGTAGAGATGTAGCTAGGATTCTAGTTGAAGAAAACAATGGCCTAGAATTAGCTCACATCAATGCTTCAGGTGATTTAAAGACACTTGCTCATCTATTTAGAAATGATTCTCTATATGGTAGATTATCAGTTTCTTGTGAAGCTTGTGAAGATGGCTTCATGATAGATGGCAGGAAGGTTACAAACACTCAATTTAGAGATCCAGCAGAAATTCCTTGGAAGGACTATGGCGTAGACATCGTTATCGACTCTACTGGAGCATTTAAAAACAACGAAACTCTTTACAAACACATTGACAAGGGCGGAGCAAAGAAAGTTATTTTAACTGCACCTGCAAAGGGCGAAATCGATAAAACTATCGTTATGGGTGTAAATGAAAAAGAATATGACAAGACTAAACACAATGTTATCAGTAACGCATCTTGCACAACTAACTGTCTTGCACCATTAACAAAGGTTATTGAAGACAACTTTGGTATCAAGAGAGGTCTTATGACAACTATCCACGCTTACACTTCTGACCAAGTTTTACTTGACCACAAGCATAAAGATATCAGAAGAGCAAGAGCGGCAGCTATGTCCATGGTTCCTACAACAACAGGAGCAGCAAAGGCAGTTGCACTAGTTATCCCTTCACTAAAGGATAAATTAACTGGATACGCAGTTAGAGTGCCAGTTCCAACAGTTTCTCTAACAGACGTTGTTTTCGAATTAAACAAAGACGTTACTAAGGAAGAAATTAACGAAGCTGTTAAAAAAGCAAGTGAAAATGAATTAAAGGGCGTATTAAAATATGCTGACGAAGAGCTTGTTTCTGTTGACTACGTTGGTGACAGACACTCATCAATCTTTGATCCATTCTTAACTTTAGTTATAGAAGGCAACTTAGTTAAAGTAGTTTCTTGGTATGATAACGAATATGGTTACAGCCACAGAGTAGTTGACCTAGCAAAATATATTGCAGATCAAGAATAATTATTATAATATAAAAGGAAAAGATAATGAAAAAAACATTAAAAGATTATAATTTTGATGATAAAACAGTTTTATTGAGATGTGATTTCAACGTGCCAATGAATGATGGCGTTATCACTGACAATAAACGTATATATGAGTCACTTCCTACTATCAAGCACCTTCTTGATAATGGTGCTAAAGTGATTATGATGAGCCACTTGGGTAGACCAAAGGGCGAATATAACTTAAAATTCACGCTAGAGCCAGTTAAGGAAGAGATTAAAAAGCTTCTTGGAAGAGATGTAAAATTTATCTCTTGCCCTGAAGTAGTTAATGATGAAGTTAAAGAAGCAGCTAAAAATCTTAAAAAGGGAGAAGTTCTTTTACTAGAAAATACTAGATTTAGAAAAGAAGAAGAAAAGTGCGACGAAGCCTTTTCTAAAGAGCTAGCAGAGCTTGCAGATATCTACGTTAATGACGCTTTTGGCACTTCACACAGAGCTCACGCATCAAACGTTGGTGTAAGTAAATTTTTACCATCAGCATTGGGCTTCTTAGTTGAAAAAGAAATGAATATCATGGCGAAAGAGCTTGACGAGCCAAAACATCCATTCATAGCTATACTTGGCGGATCAAAGGTTTCGGATAAGATTGGCGTAATTGAAAACCTATTAAACAAGGCTGATAAGATACTTATAGGCGGCGCTATGGCTTATACATTCTTAAAGGCAAAGGGCATAAACGTAGGCAAGAGCTTAGTTGAAGACGACAAATTAGAGCTTGCACTTGAACTATTAAAGAAGGCTGATGCAAAGAAAGTTGACTTGGTTCTACCAGTTGACGCTATATGCGCTAAAGAAATAAAAGAAGACGCTGAAGCTGAATGCTTTGAAGTAAATCATATACCGGAAGACATGATGGGTCTAGACATTGGACCAGAAACTATTGACGTATTTACTAAGAAGTTATTAGGAGCAAAGACTATAGTATGGAACGGACCTATGGGCGTTTTTGAAATGGATAAATTTAAGAACGGCACTAACGCCATTGCCAAGGCACTTGCAAACTCTGATGCGACAACTATTGTCGGTGGAGGAGATAGTGCGAGCGCTGTTCAAAAAGCTGGCTATGAAGAAAAGATCACACATGTTTCAACAGGCGGCGGCGCATCACTTGAACTTATGGAAGGAAAGGTACTTCCTGGCGTTGCTGCTATCAATGATAAATAAGGAGACAAATTTGAAAAAATTTTTACTTGCTGCAAATTGGAAGATGAATATGGACGTTAAAGAGGCAGAGAGCTTTTTCAAGGACTTGAGCCTTAAGCCTAATGACTCTTATGACGTTTATATCGCAGTTCCATTTACAGATATTTATTTAGCAAATAAAACTAAAAAGTATAATGACATTAAAATAGGTGCTCAAAACATCTACTTTGAAGACAAAGGTGCCTTTACTGGCGAGATCAGTACAAGTATGATTAAATCATGTGGAGCGGACTTTGTCATCATCGGTCACTCTGAAAGAAGAGAGATTTTCGGCGAATGTGATGAGATGATTAATAAAAAAGTTCTTAAGGCGATAGATGACGATGTAGAAGTAATTCTATGCGTCGGCGAGACTTTGTCTGAAAGAGAAGATGGAAAGCACTTTGATAAGATCGAAAAACAATTAAAGGCTGACCTTGTGGGCGTAGACGCATCTAAGTTAAATAGCTTTGCCATCGCTTACGAGCCAATCTGGGCAATAGGCACTGGCAAGAGCGCATCTAAGGAAGATGCTGAGGAAATGTGCCGCTTTGTTAGAGAAAAAGTTAAGGAAATGAACCCAAATCTTGAAGCAAAGCTTAGAGTCTTATATGGTGGCAGCGTTAAAGAGGCAAATGCAGCTGAATTAGCTAAAGAAGAAAACATCGACGGCTTCTTAATTGGCGGCGCTTCACTAAAGACTGAGTCTTTTGAAGCCATTGCTAAGGAGATATAAGATGTCAAAGGCTATATTAATAATATTAGATGGCTTTGGAATTGGTAAAAACAACGATGCAAATGCTGTATATAGAGCCAAGACACCAACTATAGATAAGTTATTTAAAGACTGTCCTCACGCAAAACTTCAGGCGAGCGGTGAATATGTTGGTCTACCTGATGGGCAGATGGGTAACTCTGAGGTCGGTCACTTAAATATAGGTTCGGGAAGAGTTGTTTATCAAGACCTTTCTATGATCAATAGAGACATAAAGACTGGAGATTTCTTTAAAAAAGAAGAATTTCTTAAGGCGATAGAGCACGTGAAGAAAAATAATACAAATCTTCATCTGATGGGTCTACTAAGTTATGGCGGCGTTCACTCGCACATTGATCATATCAAGGCGCTTTTAGACCTTTGCAAAAAAGAGGGCGTTGGTGATAGAACGTATTTACACGCAATTCTAGACGGAAGAGACGTTGATATACACTCAGGCGAGAGCGACGTAAGTGAAATTATTGCTTACATGAAAAACAATTCATGCGGTAAACTTGCCTCTATAAGCGGCAGGTACTATGCCATGGACAGGGACAAACGCTATGACAGAACTGAAAAATATTACAAAACTGTCACATCTAAGGCGCCTGAACTTGTTTCAGATGACGCAATAGAGACGATTAAAAAATCATACGAAGAAGACGTCACTGATGAATTTATCTTGCCATGTGCAATTGAAAACGATGGTAAAGTCACTGAAATAAAGTCTGGTGACAGCATTATCTTTATCAATTTTAGGCCGGATAGAGCAAGACAAATCACAGATGCTTTCACTAACAAAGACTTTGCTGGCTTTGATAGAAAGTTTTTAGATGACATATATTACGTGTGCATGACTAATTACGACTCAAGCTTTAAAAACGTTCACATTGCTTATGGTGATGAGACGATAGTCAATACACTTGGTGAAGTAATTTCAAAACACGGACTAAAACAGCTTCGTATAGCTGAAACAGAAAAGTACGCTCATGTAACATACTTTTTCAATGGCGGCCGTGAAGAAAAATTCTCTGGTGAAGACAGAATTTTAATCAATTCACCAAAAGTAGCGACATATGATTTACAGCCTGAGATGAGCGCTTATGAGCTTACAGATAAATTAGTCAGCGTCATGGGGGATTATGATTTAATCATATTAAACTACGCAAACACTGACATGGTCGGACACACAGGAGTTGTTCCTGCTATAATTAAGGCGGTTGAAACAGTTGACACTTGCCTTGCGAAGCTATTAGCAAAGGCAAAGGAATGTGGCTTCACAGCCATAATCACAGCGGATCATGGTAACTGCGAGGCAATGTTTGATGACGTGGGAAAACCAATCACATCACACACGACAAACCCAGTCCCAATCTTCTTATATAACGACGGAAAGTATAAGCTTAAAGATGGCGTGCTAGCTGATTTAGCACCATCACTATTAGATATATTAAATATAGAAAAGCCAAAAGAAATGACAGGCGAGAGCCTATTGGTATCGGAGGAATAAAATGAGTAGAATTATTGATGTATTTGCTATGGAAGTCTTAGATTCAAGATCTAACCCAACTGTAGAAGTAACAGTTTTAGCTGAGTCAGGAGCAATCGGATCAGCTATAGTACCATCAGGAGCATCTACTGGCGAACACGAAGCCGTAGAACTTAGAGATGGAGACCCAAAGAGATACGCTAAAAAAGGCGTGTTAAAGGCAGTTGACAACGTAAATAACGTTATCGCACCAGAAATTTTTGATATGGAAGTAACAGACCAAGTATCAATTGATAAATTGATGATAAACCTTGATGGAACAGAAAATAAAGGCAAACTTGGTGCAAACGCTATGCTTGGCGTGTCACTAGCAGTTGCTAAATGCGCTGCAAATGAACTAAACATGCCACTTTATAGATATATCGGCGGAACTAATGCAAAAGTTTTACCGGTACCTATGATGAACATTTTAAATGGTGGTCAACACGCTGACAACAACGTAGATATACAAGAGTTTATGATTATGCCTATAGGTGCAGAAACATTTAGAGATGCACTTAGAATGGGTTCAGAAGTTTATCACAGCTTAAAGAATGTTCTTAAAGAAAGAAAATTAGCTACAGGCGTTGGTGATGAAGGTGGTTATGCACCAGACTTATCAAGTAATGAAGAAGCTATCGAAACTATAATAGAAGCTATAGAAAAGGCTGGCTACGAAGCAGGCAAGGACATCTACCTAGCTCTTGACGTTGCTGCGAGCGAACTATATAACGCTGATACTAAGAAATACTACTTAAAGAGCGATAACGCAGAGCTTACAGACGAAGAAATGATTAACTACTATGAAAAATTAGTTGATAAGTATCCACTATACTCAATCGAAGATGGCTTAGACGAAAACGATTGGGACGGATGGAAGAAATTAACTGAAAGATTAGGCGATAAGATTCAATTAGTTGGTGACGATCTTTACGTTACAAACACAAAGAGAATCAAAAAAGGTATCGAGACTCATACAGCAAACTCAGTTTTGATTAAGCTTAACCAAATCGGTACATTAACTGAAACTATCGAAGCTATCGAGATGGCTCACAGAAATCATTACACAGCAGTTATTTCACACAGATCAGGCGAAACAGAAGATACAACTATCGCAGACCTATCAGTTGCACTAAACACAGGACAAATCAAAACAGGTGCACCAGCTAGATCTGAAAGAGTTGCTAAATACAATCAATTACTAAGAATTGAGTATATGCTTGACGATACAGCAGTTTACGCTGGCAAGAGCATACTAAGAAAATAATTTAAAAAATATTTATATGGGATGGGTCCCGTGCTCATCCTTTTTTTCTGTCTGAAGAAGGCCATTGACTTAGTGGCAAGACTATATTAATAGCAAGGCAAAAACGATTTTTACAAAAGCCGATTCACGCGTAAATCGATATTTGCACTTCCATAAACATGGCTCAAAATGAATTACGCATAAATCGAAGTAAATGAGAAAAAATCATTGCAAAATAAATGTTCTTGTGGTAAAATAGATATGTTATAAGAGAGAATGGAGGTGTGTGTATGACTTACGTATTGTATGCACTAGTTGCAATTTCAGCTTTAGTATTAACTATATCAGTAGCAGCTACTGAGGGAGACGATCAAGGCTTACAAGCATTGGGCGGAGCTGAAAGCATTTGGGGTTCTAAAAATCCTACAAGGAATGTTATTTTAAAAAGAATAACTACGGTTTCATCGGTTGTGTTTATGGTAACAACTTTGATATTAGCGGCTTTATAATAATAAAATAGGAGGAAGAAATGGACAAAATTTTAATCATAGCTCCTATAGTTGGAGCTGTAGCACTATTATTTGCTTTAGTTAAAGCTATGTATGTTTCTAAGCAAGATGCTGGAAACGACAGAATGAAGGAGATAGCTGGCTACATTCAAGAAGGTGCTCTTGCATTTTTAACTAGAGAATACAAATATTTAGCAATATTCATTGTTGTATTATTTGCAATTCTAGCTCTATCAATCAACATCGGTACTGCCGTTTGTTATTTAATAGGTGCGGTATTCTCAATTTGTGCTGGATACATCGGTATGACAGTAGCTACTAAGGCTAACGTAAGAACTGCAAACGCAGCTAAGGAAAGCGGTATGGGTAAGGCTCTAAACGTAGCTTTCTCAGGCGGTACTGTTATGGGTATGTGCGTTGTAGGTCTAGGTTTACTAGGTACTAGCATTGTTTGGATGATATTCAAAGATCCTAACATCGTTACAGGCTTCGGTCTAGGTGCTTCATCAATCGCTTTATTCGCAAGAGTTGGTGGCGGTATCTATACAAAGGCTGCAGACGTTGGTGCTGACTTAGTTGGTAAGGTTGAAGCTGGTATTCCAGAAGACGACCCAAGAAACCCAGCTGTTATCGCTGATAACGTTGGTGATAACGTTGGTGACGTTGCTGGTATGGGAGCTGACTTATTTGAATCATATGTTGGAGCTATAATTTCAGCTATCACTTTAGGTGCTCTAGCATTTAGCGACAACGGTATTGCATTTGCACTAGCTCTATGCTCAGTTGGTATCGTATCATCAATTATCGGTACATTATTTGTAAAAGGCGATAAGAACCCTCAAAAAGCACTTGATATGGCTACTTGGGGAAGCTCAATAATCACTATAATCGCTTCTTACTTCTTATCTACAAAGATATTAGGTTCAATCCAACCATTCTATGCTATAGTAGCAGGTGTTATTGTAGGATTAATCATAGCAAAAGTTACAGAATATTATACAGCTGCTGAATATAAACCAGTTCAAAAAGTTGCTGAAGAATCAGAAACAGGTGCTTCAACAAATATCATCGCTGGTCTATCAGTTGGTATGATGTCAACAGCTATCCCAATGATAGTTATTTCAATAGGTATACTAGCTGCATTCTTCTTAGCAGGTGGAGCAGCAAGTCCAGTAAATGGTCTTTACGGAATTTCACTTGCAGCAATAGGTCTACTAGCAACAGCTGCTACAACTATTGCAGTTGACGCATATGGACCAGTTGCTGATAACGCTGGTGGTATCGCTGAAATGTGCGGACTTCCAGAAAATGTAAGAGATATTACAGATAAGCTAGACTCAGTTGGTAACACAACAGCAGCAGTTGGTAAAGGTTTTGCCATCGCTTCAGCTGCACTTACAGCTCTAGCACTATTCGCTTCATATACACAAGCAGTTGGACTTGAAAAGATCGACTTAACAAATCCATTAACAATAGCAGGTGTCTTCATTGGTGGTATGCTACCATTCTTATTCTCATCATTAACTATGGATGCAGTTGGTAAAGCTGCTAATCAAATGATTGAAGAAGTTAGAAGACAATTTAAATCCATCCCTGGTATCATGGAAGGAACTGCAAAACCTGATTACGGCAAATGTGTAGACATTTCTACTAAGGCAGCTCTTAAGGAAATGGTTATCCCAGGACTTCTAGCTGTTGTATGCCCAGTACTTGTTGGTATACTTCTAGGAACAGAAGCTCTAGGTGGTCTACTTGCTGGTTCATTAGTAACAGGTGTTCTAATGGCGATCTTCATGTCAAACGCAGGTGGAGCTTGGGACAATGCTAAAAAGTATATCGAATCAGGTGTTCATGGTGGAAAGGGTTCAGATGCTCACAAGGCAGCAGTAACAGGAGATACTGTTGGTGACCCATTCAAGGATACATCAGGACCATCTCTAAATATACTAATTAAATTAATGACAATAGTAGCATTAGTATTTGCACAAGTATTTGTTAGCTACGGTGGACTTATTATAAAATAAGATAAAATTGTAATTGGACTCCCCTTGATTTTAATCA
>ERZ1673742.2206-NODE-2206-length-15225-cov-6.372512_pt1 | contig 15225 bp, 13 predicted proteins | sample MGYA00580208_ERZ1673742 | MGnify/ENA primary metagenome ERZ1673742 (study PRJEB41218, sample SAMN15661774) | gut metagenome | host: Homo sapiens | place: Canada: London | collected 2015-08-20/2019-03-30 | study: EMG produced TPA metagenomics assembly of...
ACAAGGTGAACCGGTTGAAGGGCATCATTGACATCCTGCAAAAAGCACCCTGCACTGCGACCGCACCGTTGGAAAACCGGCTGCACGCGCTCGATGGTTTGCATGATCAATACAGCGTCCATATGCTCTGCGATGCGCTGCGCGTGCCGCGGGGCACTTTTTATAATTATCTGCTGCGCAGCAAACGCGGCTGCGCTTGGTACGACAAACGCAGGGAGGAGCTTCGTCAGAAAATTCAAACAGTCTATGACGACAGCTGCCAGATCTACGGTGCCGGCAAAATCGCCGCTGTTTTGAAAGAGCAGGGCTGGCGTGTCAGCGAACAGATGGTGCGTGAGTTGATGCAGGATATGGGTCTGAGCAGTATCCGTCAGGGCGCGAAAAGCCAGTACGCAAAAGAGACAAAGCGGTGCAAAAACCACCTAAACCAGCGGTTTACCGCAACGCGGCCGAATGAGATCTGGGTTAGCGATGTAACCTATTTCCGCTACAAAGAAAAAGAGCTTTACATATGCGTGATTATTGACTTGTATGCACGCATGGTCGTAGGATTCCGGATTGGTCTGAAAAACAGCACGCAGCTTGTAAAAAGCACATTCAAGCTTGCTTACGAACAGCGCCAGCCGCAGTTGCCTTTACTGTTTCACACAGACCGCGGCAGCAATTACCGTTCAAATGCCTTTTGCGCCTATTTGCAATTGCTCGGCGTGATACAGTCGTTTTCCCGCGCACACGTTCCATATGATAATTCTGTCATGGAGTCGTTCTTTGCTTCAATGAAACGGGAAGAACTCTACCGAACAAAATACCGCTCCGAGCAGGAACTCAGAGCGGCGGTCACAGAATATATCAAATTTTATAATGAGAGCCGTCTGCACGCAAAGAACGGATACAAGACACCCGCGAAGAGAGAACAGGAATACTACGAAAACGCCAAGCAAACTGAGGAAAAATGAGCCGGACTGCATAGTTCGGTTTCCGTACTTTTCACGTTTTGCGGTCTGATTTTATGTGTTTTCGATTTTCGTGTCCAAGATACTTTGCACCAAGCAAGACGTGAAAGCATTGAAAACACACGAGAAATAAGAAAAACACCACTGTGTCCAACTCCGGGGAGTTCGGATTGCAGTGGTGTTTTCATTTTGGTAGAGACTGGCGGACTCGAACCGTCGACCTCTTGCGTGTGAAGCAAGCGCTCTAACCAGCTGAGCTAAGCCTCCATTGCTGGACTATTATAGCAGATGGAGGGGGCAAAAGTCAACCTTGGATTTTGTTTTCTTCCTGCCAAAGCGACGATGCGGCAGCAAGAAGCTGCGGTTTGGTGTTCTGCTCGGGATGATCCAGCGCATATACTAGCAGCAGGTGCAGCATCCGCCCCACGTCCCTGCCGCAGAGTGTGGGGAAATCCGCGCCGGTGACGGCAAGCTGGCGCAGCGTGACGCAGTCGCCGCGCGTCTCGATCTGCCGGACAGCGTCCGTGCGCTGCAGACTTGCCTGCAGGCGCGCAGTTTCCCAGCCGTGCTCCGCGATCAGGCGCTTCCACTCTGCCCCCGTCCGGTCCTCGCGCCATGTCTGTGCCGTGAGATCGACCAGGCGGCAGAATTTCACGGGCAAGCGGAACAACGCCGGGTCGAGCGCCGGGCAGCACAGCTTTGCGGCTGTCCATCTGGCCTCCGGCGTTTTGGGAAGGGCGGAAAGCCCGGAAAAATCGGCGGTTTCCGCCTGCATACAGGCTTCCAGAAGTCCTTCAGCCAGCATACGCCCAAAGTATTCAGGCTGATCAGACAAAAGCGCCTTTTCTGCCTCCTCCCGCACGCGCTCACACGAAAGTGTGGCGCAGAGCGGCGCGCAGCGGCGGATCGCCGCCTGTGTCTGTTCGTCCAGTGAAAAGCCAAGCTGTGCGGCAAAGCGGTACGCGCGCAGCATCCGCAGTGCATCCTCCCGGAAGCGCGTTTCCGGGTCGCCGACGCAGCGGATCACATGGCGAGTCAAATCGTCCCGTCCTCCAAACAGATCGGTGATCGCGCCGCTTTCGTCCATCGCCATGGCATTGATCGTAAAATCGCGGCGGGCCAGATCGTCCGCGAGACTGCGCACAAAGCGCACTCCGTCGGGGTGGCGGCCATCGTGATATGCGCCGTCGAGCCGGTAGGTCGTGACCTCGGCGCTGACGCCATCTAAAAGGACAGTCACAGTGCCGTGCTTGAGGCCGGTAGGGACGCAGTGCGCAAACAAGTGCATCACATCCTCCGGCAGCGCCTGGGAGGCAATGTCCCAGTCGTGAATAGGCCGGTTCAGCAGCGTATCGCGCACGCAGCCGCCGACATATCGGGCCTCAAACCCGGCACGCTCCAGCGTTTTGATAATCTCGTCCGGCCGCATGGTGCACCCCCTTAGCAAAAATCCGAAATTGTTCTTGTTTTATTCCTGTCTTCCGTATATAATATAATGCTGTCAGTTTTCATTATACGCGCCAATCCGCGCGTGCGCAATCCAAATTTTTCGGAGGAACCTTGCATGGAATATCCTTCCTGTCAACATATTGAGCAATATCTGGTCCCCGGCAAGCGCTGCCATCTGGTCGGAATCGGCGGCGTGTCGATGCGGCCTCTGGGCCTTGTCCTGCGGCGCATGGGGATGGAGATCTCCGGTTCCGACATGAACGCGTCGGTTTCGACGGATGAGTTGATCTCCAAGGGCATTCAAGTTTCCATCGGTCACCGGGCCGAGAATATTGAAGGAGTTGACTGCCTCATCCGCACGGCCGCAGCGCACAATGACAACCCCGAAATCGCCGCTGCCCGCGCCAAGGGCATCCCCATTTTTGAGCGGGCGCAGGCCTGGGGCTATATCATGCAGGCCTACAAAAACGCCATCTGCGTTTCCGGCACGCACGGCAAGACCACGACGACCTCCATGCTGACGCATATTTTCATGCAGGCAGACCGCGACCCCACGATCATGATCGGCGGCTTCCTGCCGCTGCTCGGCGCGGGGCATCGCGTCGGCAAGGGCGACACGATCATTCTCGAAAGCTGCGAATACTGCAATTCGTTTCTGAACTTTTTCCCGACCGTCGCAGTCATTCTCGACGTGGACGCCGACCATCTGGACTTCTTCAAGGATCTTCTGGATGTGGAGCAGTCGTTCCGCAAATTTGCCTCCCTCGTCCCGGCTGACGGTCTGATCGTCGCCAACGGCGACGACAAGAACACCCGTGACACGCTGGCCGGGATGCCGTATCTGTCGTTCGGCTTCGACGAAAAAAACGATGTGTACGGGAAGAACTTCTCGGAGGATTTCAGCGAATTCGACGTTTTCTGCGGCGGACAGCCGTATGCGCATCTGCGTCTGGGCGTCATCGGCCGCCACAACGCACTGAACGCACTGGCCGCCTGCGCGGTGGCGTGGAAATTCAGCATTCTTGGCGAAACCACGGCTGCGGCACTTGCGAGTTTCCATGGCGCAGGCCGCAGACTCGAATACAAGGGCAGCTTCCGCGGCGCGGATATTTACGACGACTACGCCCACCATCCCAACGAACTTCATGCGCTTTTGCAGGCTGTCCGCCTGATGCACTACCGGCGCGTGATCTGCGCGTTCCAACCGCATACCTATTCGCGCACGAAGGCGTTGTTTCAGGACTTTGTCGATGAACTGCGCACAGTCGATCAGGCCGTTCTCGCTGACATTTACGCCGCACGCGAACAGAATACCGTCGGCATCAGCTCGCAGGATCTGGCGGCGGAGGTTCCCGGCGCAGTCTACTGCCCGAGGTTACAGAATGTGACGACCTATCTGCGCGGGATCGCCCAGCCGGGTGATATCATCCTGACTGTCGGCGCAGGCGATATTTACAAAGCCGGTGAAGCGCTTTTGAAATAACGGAACATTTCTGCAAAACCAGCGTCTGAATCCCCAGACGCTGGTTTTTTGATTGACAGCCTATTCCAGCATCCTGTATAATAAGATCGAAGAAACAAGAATAAAGGAGGATTCTTATGGTCTCAAGCATTTACAAAAAAACATTTTCCGTTTTGATGAAGCGCCCCTTCCGGCTTTGGGGCATATCCCTGCTTGCAGAGTTCCTGTGTCTGGTGGCCTACGCCGGGTTCATCGGCGTTCCGGCTGCCGCGTTCTGCGCTGCGCTTCTGCTGTCGGCTTCCATGTCGATGATCTTCCTCAACAGCTACCGCACGGGACTTGAGCCGAAGACGACCTATCTGTTCGCCTCATTCAAAAAGGACCGGATCCTTCGCGTTCTGGGCGGCATGGCGTGGATGCAGCTCTGGATCTTCCTGTGGTCGCTTATTCCGATCGTCGGGATCGTGTTCGGCATCATCCGTATGTATGAATACCGCTTCGTGCCCTACATCCTTATGACGCGCGACGACGTCAAGCCCACCGACGCCATCAAGATCTCCAAGCAGGAGACGATGGGCTACAAGGGCAAGATGTTCGGCGCGGATATCCTGCTCGGCGCAGTCTATTTGGGCGCGTTTCTCGTTTTTACCCTGCTGGGGAAAATCCCGTATCTCGGCGTGCTGTTCCGCATCCTGTGGGTCCTGATCGCCATCGCATACGGCCTGCTTGCGCCGCTGTTCAGCGGGATCATGCAGGCGGCGTTCTATGTGGAGATCCAGAACCGCCGCGCGGCAGGCCCGCAGCCGTCCGCACCCGCGCAGCCTGTACCGCCCGTCATCCCGGCTCCGGCTTCCGAGCCCGAGACGCAGTCCGCCCCGCAGGGCGAGCCCGTTGTAACCGCACAGGAGCCCGAAGCGCCTGCCCGGCCGGAGCCGGAACAGGAAGCTCCGGAACAGCCGCAATCAACGGAACCGCGCTGCCCGCACTGCGGCGCACCCGTCAAAATGCCGGGCGCAGCGTTCTGCACTGCCTGCGGAAGGAGACTGGAATGAGCATCGTTCTATTCATTCTGGCTCTCGCCGCCGCGTTCATCGGCACAATCTTCGCTTTCCGCGCCGTCCATCGCATTCATAACGGCGAAAGCTATACCTACGAGTCCACTGCCTGCGCCGCCTGCGTGACACTCATCGTGCTTGCGCTGATGCTGCGATAGATAATAAGCGTTCAACTTATCCGTTTCACCATAGGGGGCCGATGCTGCTGCATCGGCCCCCTATAGCTGAACTGTCCACTGGACAGTTCAGCGTCCCTACCAACAGGATCCGTTTTTCCGGATCTCGCATAAAGATAGACCAGTTAAGGCTGAATTGAGTTGGTATGCGAATGGATATTACAAACCTTCATGGAACTATTATAATCACGCGCTTCCATTTTACAAGCCCGGCGTTTACAATCAGTTCATAAATTGAAGGAGCGCACACAAAATGACGACAAAAAAACTGACGCGCAGACAGCGCATTCTGGTCGCGACGACCCTGTTCGGTATGTTCTTCGGCGCAGGCAACCTTATTTTCCCCGTCCACCTCGGCCAGATGGCGGGCAGCAATGTGATCCCGGCCATCATCGGCTTTATTATCACCGCCGTCGGCATTCCCATCTTTGGCGTCGCCGCCATCGGCGTGACGCACTCGGACGGCTTGCAGACGCTCTCCGGCAAGGTCGGCAGGGGCTACGGCATTTTCTTCACCTGCCTGCTCTATCTGACCATCGGCCCGCTGTTCGCCATCCCCAGATGCGCGACTGTCTCATTCACGACCGGCGTTTCCCCGATGCTCTCGGAAGCGGCACAACCGCTGGCGCTGCTGCTGTTCTCAGCTGTCTTCTTCGCATTCGTGCTGTTCTTCTCGCTGCGTCCGGGCAAAATCACGGTCTGGATCGGCAAGATCATCAATCCTGTCTTTCTGTTGTTCCTGGCCGTGCTCGTGATCGCCGCACTGCTGAATCCCGGCGCATCCATTTCGGCCGTTGCACCAACTGAGCCGTATGCTACTAAAACAAGCGCGTTCTTCTCGTCCTTTATCGAGGGCTACGGCACCATGGACGCCATCGCAGGCCTTGCCTTCGGCATTGTCGTCATCGACGTCATCCGCCGCATAGGCGTTGACAATGACGACGCGGTTGCCGTTGACGTGCTGGGCTCCGGCGTACTGACCGGCATTCTGATGGCGGTAATTTATGTCGTTACGATTCTCATGGGCACACAGTCGCGCGGATTGTTCGAGATCTCCGACAATGGCGGCATTGCCCTGACGCAGATCGCGGGCCATTATTTCGGCGGTGTCGGCCAGATCATTCTCGCCGTCACCATCACCTTCGCCTGTCTCAAGACCTCCATCGGCCTCGTGACCTCCTGCTCGGAAACATTTGTCAAAATGACACACGGCAAAATTTCTTACAAGGTCTGGGCAATTCTGTTCACGCTGTTTTCCTTTGCCGTTTCCAACGTGGGTCTGAGTGCCATCATCGAATATTCCATCCCCGTGCTTATGCTCATCTACCCGCCCGCCATCGCACTTATCATTCTGGCGTTTGCCGGGAAGTTCTTCCGGCACGACCGCGCCGTGTATGTTTCCGTCATGATCTTCACATGGGCTGCTGCGATCTTTGATTTTATGAAAACGCTGCCTGCCGGTGTGCAGACGGCTCTGCGGCTCGACGCGCCGGTCGAGCTGGCGAAACGGTATCTGCCGCTGTTCGACCTGAACCTCGGCTGGCTGCTCCCTGCTGTGATCGGCTTTATCATCGGCATGGCAATCCACCTTTCCAAGCGCAGCCGCGCGAACTGAACAAACAGCAAGCCCCGCAGCCCGGAATAGCCGGACTGCGGGGCTTTGTATCGTGGCTTCTTCGTGCTGTCTCAGCCGTCTGCGGACAGGCAGCGCCGTTCCCGGCTCTGACAGGTGAACAGGAGAATCTGCCGGTTTGCTGCTTCACGCTGCAGCAAACACAGCGCCAAGCACAGACGGTCATCGTCAAACATGGCAAGCGCATCATCCAGCACAATGGGTGCGTCCTCCGGCAGCAGCAGACGGCAGACGGCCAGGCGAACGGACAGATAGAGTTCATCCGCTGTTCCGCCGCTCAGGAAGAGCGAACGGCGCATAGCTGCGTCCGGCTGTCCGGCCTCCATGTCCATCTGGCGGCTGATCTGCACGCGGGCATAGCGCCCGCCGGTCAGTTCAGAGAAAATATCCGACGCCTCGCGCACCAGCCGTGGAGAAAAGCGCTCTGCCAGCGCCGCGTTGGCCTGTTCCAGCGTCTGCCGGGCAAGCGTGAGCGCCTCGCGGCGCTCATTCAGCAGATCAAGCTTCTGCGTGAGCGCTTGCTTTTTTGCCGACAGTTCCACCTCAGAACCAAACTGCTCCAGCCGGCCCCGGCTTTGGTCAAGCTGCGACTGTACGGCGGCGGCAAGCGCCTGCGTCCGTGCCAGCGCAGCTTCTGCCTGCTCGTTTGTCAGACCGGAAACATCGCGCGCAGGCACAGGCAGATCCGGAATGTCCCCGAGAGCCTGCGCAAGCGCATCGTAGCGCGTTTTGGCCTGCTGCGCGGCCTGCTGTGCGTCATGCCAGGCGCGGTAAGCGGCCAGTGCGGAGGAAATCGCGCTCTGTGCGTCCGGAACCGTTCCGGCCTCCGCGAACATCCGGACGCTGCCGAGCAGCGCCGCCGTGCGCTCGGCGCGCAGACGGCTTTCCGCGTCGCGGGCCGCATTCTGCGCCGCAGCAGCCTCACTTGCCGCCTGCCACGCACGCAGCGCGTCACGGTACTGAACGGCATAGGCGTAAAACTCGTCGCGGCTGTGGTTTTCATAGAGCGTCAGCAGCGCCTGCGCCTCGGAAAGCTCCGCCTCGCGCCGCCGGTCATGCGCCGCGTTTACGAGCGCGATCACAGCGTAGGCCAGCGCCGCCAGCGCGAACGCGGCGGGGATGAGCGGCTCGTGCCGGACGAACCAGCCTGCCGCGCCAAGCCCGGCGAAAAGCGCCGCAAGCACCCAGAACGGCACAGATGGCCGGTGCTTTTTCGCCGTCAGCCGGTCAAATTCGCGCATATCGCGCTGTGCCTTGTCGAGAAGCCGTTCCTCGTCCACCCCGGAAAACGCCTTTGGGCAATCGGGACGCGCGGGAGAGGCTGCGGCCGCTTCCAGCTCCGGCAGAGAAAGCAGAGAAGCCGCCTCCTGCGAAAGCGTCAGCAGCGCGTCTTCGCGCGGGAGCCTTGCGCACACGGCGGACGCGGCGTTTTCCCGGTTCGCTGCCTGCATCGCAGCGCGTTTTGCATCGTAGAGTTGGGCCTTTTTCTGCTGCACGTCCGCCGCGCGCAGCGCCCGCAGATCCGCTTCGCAGGCAGCCTGCTGCGTTTGCAGCGTTTGCAGCTGCGCGCGCAGCGCCAGGTTTTTTTCATGTTCCCTCGCCAGCGCGGTCAACGCGCCGTCTACGGTGGCAAGTTCTCGTTCGGCGTCGGGGATGAGGCCGGTTTTATTGTGCCGGACACGGTTCTGCCATGCAAGCAGCCGCTTGTCGGCGGCAGCAAAGCTGATAGCCTCGTCGCCGGTCGTGACGAGTGCGGACAAACGCGCTTCCAGATCGGCGTCTGCTGTCAGTCCGAGTCCCGCCTGGCGGACAAAGGCGCTGCGCTGGTACACGCTTTTCGGAACACCCAGAAGCATCTCGCCGCAATTCGCGCCCGTCATACCCTCGACCGGCAGTCCGGAATCGGTATAGACGGCGGAAAATACGCCGAGCGGCGCACGGGCCGTCGAGGTGCGTGTGATCGTGATGCGCCGCCCGGCGTGTGTAAGTTCAATTACGCCCTCCATCGGCTTTCCGCTCCACGGCTGATATTTCGTCTTGACGGGCAGAACACCCGTTTTTACCCGCTCGGAGGTATCGACGCCATAGAGCATGGCAAGCAGAAATTCCGCCCATGTACTTTTTCCGGCTTCGTTCGGCATTTGCAGGACATTCAGGCCATCTGTAAGCGACAACATCTCCTGTTCAAGTCTGCCGAACGTCGCGGTCATGCGCAGAAGCTTCATTCCGCCGCCTCCCTTCCGTCCATGGCCGCACATCCACAGCGCGCGGCCAGCGCGATCATATGTCTGTCGCTCTCATTCTCAGCCGCGTCATACTGCGCCTTGAGCGCCTGCAGAAACAGACCGCGCAGCGTATCCTCCTCCGCGCCCTCCCAAAGCGCACGGCGGGGCCGCGTCTCGTCGCGGACGGTCAGCGCGTAAAAGCGCGGGGCCAGCGCCGCCTGCAGTGCAGGCACATCGACCGGCTCCGCCTCTCCGGTCAGGAGCACACGGTAAATATCGTTCTGCGTATCCTCCGGCAGCGCCGCCGTAACGGCGGAGAGGGCATCGTTCCCCGCCTCTACGCGGAGAATTTCGTATTTTCTGCCGGGCAGCGGCAGAAAGTCCAGCCGGACGCCGGAATCGGAGATCTCACCGAGATACACACCCTTTTGTCCGAGTTCGTCAAAGCCGCGTCCCATCGCACAGCCGGGCCATGCGTAGCACGTTTTTCCGCACCGCAGCAGCCCGCTCGCCTGATGGATATGGCCAAGCGCCAGATAGTCAAGGCCGGAGGCCTCCAACTGGGCCTGCGTGATGGGGTTATAGGGCGAGGCCGCCTGCGTCGGGTTTCCGTGGACGACCATAAGGTTCGTCATGCCATCCGATTTCGCGTGAAAGCCCTCGAGCAGCGGCTTTTCAAACCGTGCGGTAAAGCCCGCGCCATAGACGCGCAGGTTTTTCTCCGGCAGTTCAACAGCCTCAATTTCATCCGTTTTGAAAATATGCACGTTTTCCGGCCAGACCTCCGTCAGATACGCGCTGCCGGGCAGCAGGCAGTCGTGGTTACCGGGGCTGATAAAGACCGGCGCGCGAATGGCGGAAAGTGTCCGCTGAAGCGCCAGCAGCGTCTCGTCCGACGCGCCTGCGCTGTCAAACAGGTCGCCTGCCAGCAGGACAAGATCGCAGTCATGCGTGTTGGCCGCCTCGGCAAGTTCGGTCAGAAACGCGCGCTGCTCCCGCCGCCGTTCGGCGGCCTGTTCGGGGCTGAGCGCGGCGAACGGCGCGTCCAAATGCAGATCGGCAGCATGCAGAAATTTAATCACGGAGCACCACCCTTTCCGCGCCTGTACAGTGCCGGGATTGCGCGTCGATGGTAAAGACCGCGCCTGCAAGCATGCACGGCCCCGCCGCAGGCTCATAGCGAGAGGTAAGTTCCCCCCGGAAGTTTGCGATAGACTGCTCCGGCTTCACGCCGATGACGGAATGCACGGGGCCGGTCATACCGAGGTCCGTAAGATAGCCGGTGCCCTTCGGCAGAATCTGCTCGTCCGCCGTCTGCACATGCGTGTGCGTGCCCCACTGAGCGGAAATTTTCCCGTCGAGATAATACGCCATGGCAAGCTTTTCGCTCGTTGCCTCAGCGTGAAAATCCAGAAGCACCGGCAGCCCATCCAACTCCTTCAGGACCTTATCGATCACGCGGAAGGGATTGTCCGGCCGGAAGTCGAGATTGCACCGGCCCAGCAAATTGACGATGCCAACCGGTCCGATCTTCGTCTCAAACGTTCCGAACCCCCGTCCCGGCAGGCTCGGCAGCAGATTGGCAGGCCGCAGGATATAGGGGCAGTCGTCCAGATACGCGCAGATCTCGCGCCGGTCGAACGAATGATTTCCGAGTGTAAGGATGTCTGCGCCCGCGTCCAGCATCCGGTCTGCTTGCTTTGGCGTCAGGCCGGTTCCGCTGGCATTTTCACCGTTGACAACGCAAAAATCAATGCGGTATAACTTTTTCAGGCTTCGCAGATGCTGTTCCAGACACTGCAGTCCGCCTTCGCCGACCACGTCGCCGACGGCCAGAACACGAAGTTCCATAAGAAGCCTCCTTTACATATCATTTTTTTCAGTATACCATTTAAAAAATTTTTTGGCAATGCTATACTGTATCCTGAAACCAACGGGACGCGTTTGCGTCTTTACAGACAGAGAAAGGAGCACACAGATGGAGGATTCCGCAATTATCGATCTGTATTGGGCGCGCGAAGAGCGTGCGCTCAGCGAGACGGATGCGAAATACGGCGGCTATTGCCGCTCCATTGCCCATAATATTCTGAAAAACCGCGAGGACAGCGAGGAATGCGTCAGCGATACCTGGCTGCACGCATGGAACGCCATGCCGCCGCAGCGGCCGTCGATTCTGTCGTCGTTCCTTGGCAGGATCACGCGCAATTTGTCCTTTGACCGCTGCCGCAGGCAAAACGCGGAAAAGCGCGGCGGCGGGTCGCTGCCGCTGGCGCTGGATGAATTATCCGAGTGCGTCCCGGCTCCCGGCCGGGTCGAGCAAGCGCTTGAAGCACGCGAACTGGCAGAGGCCATCGACCGCTTTCTTCGGACGCTTCCCGAGCGCGAATGCAGCATCTTCCTGCGGCGGTATTGGTATGTCGATTCCGTGCAGGATATCGCCGCGCGGTATGCGCTTCGGGAGAACACCGCAAAATCCATTCTGTTCCGAACCCGGGAAAAGCTGCGCCGGTATCTCGCCGGAGAGGGGATCATCGTATGAAAGAACAAAGTGAAAAGCTATTCCGCGCCATCGGCGATGTCGGTGACGATCTGATTGCGCAGGCCGATGCACCGGTCAAAAAAGCGCCTCGCATGTGGGTCAAATGGGCCGCGCTTGCGGCCTGCTGCGCGCTGGTGATCGGCGCGGCGGCATTTGTCGTGCCGATGTTCCACGCAGGCTCGTCCGCGCCGGAGACGGCATCTGCTCCGACGGCGGATACCGCGGCGCCGGAAGCGCCCGCGGAAGAGGAAATGACGCTGGAGGCGGCGGAAGCGCCCGCCGAGGCCATGCCGGAAACATCCCCGGCAGAGCCCGCGGAGCAGAAAACTCGGACGCTTCCGGGCGCGGACTGCTTCACGGTCGTGCCGGAGAGCGTTACACGCACGTCGGCAGATTTCACGCTGACAAACGAAGAAGACGCTGTGCTTGCACTGCGCAGCGAATACTGGCTGGAAACACTGACGGATGGCGAGTGGCAGCCGCTGACGTCGAATCTGATGAAGTCTCAGAGCCAGACGGACGAATCCGCGCTGGAATCGACCGTCTGCACACTGCACTATGACTGGCAGACGCTCTACGGTGAGGTGGAGCCGGGTGCCTACCGCCTTGCCCAGCCCGTGATCCTGCCGGACGGGTCAGACTATACGCTGTACGCGGAATTCACAATCGAATAACAATAAATTGCCCCGCCGCATTTAGACTGCGGCGGGGTGTCTTTTACCCGATGAACCCGATGGCGCTGCGGCAGACAAAGTAGAACAGGCGGTCTTCGCTGTTGGCGAGAATCAGAACGTCTCCGACCTCGCCGAGCACGCTGGCGTTGCCGACGACGAGCGGGCCCGCCGTCACGGACACCGTGCCGCGTCCGGCAATATCGCCTGCCGAGCGGTCGCACGGCGTCGGCTTGACAGGCGTTGACGGCATGGGGCCGCAGCCGGCATGGGTGGCCTGATAGAAGAGTTTTGCAAGTTCGTTGTAGGCCGCCTCCGCACTGGGGAAGTCAGTCGTCTCCGTCACGCCGAAAGCTACGGCGCTCACGCTGCACAGCCGCACAGAGTCCGCGTCAAAATACGGCCCCTCGGCGCAGCAGGCTGTCTCCGTGCCCCCGGTGCAGATGGGGTTGGGATAGTAGATCTGGCCGGAAACCTCTAAATTCTCACACGAATCCGGCGTAATCTTCACAAATTCCCCGTCCAGAGGCCCGGTCAGGTTGTCGTATGGAGTTGTGGCCGCTGCGGGACAGTTCAGCGACGAGCCGAGCACAAAATCGCGCGTGATGAACGCAAACTGCTTATAATCCGTCAGTGCCGCAAAGCGCGGACGGCACAGCAGCTGCAAAGCCGCAACGAGCCCCGGCGCACAGGAACATCCGCAGCCGCAGCTGACGTCGGCCTCCGTCACCGGCGCGACGGGCCGCTCACCACCCGGCCAGACCGGCGGGAACGGGGGCGGATACGGCGGGAACGGCCCCGGCCCGGGACAAGGCGGCGGGCAGGGCGGCGGACACGTCTGCTGGCTGCCGCCGGAACAGGCCGCGCAGCCCTGAACTGCCTGCGGCTCGGGACAGCCCCCGGTCGTCGTATAGTTGCAGGGTTGATTCATAAAACCCCTCCTTCAAAGACAAGAATGTTTTCTGTCTTCCCTACCATATGCCGGGCCCGCCCGTTTGGTGCATAGTTGCAAATCCGGGTACAATGCGGTATGATGCAGCTATTCGGAAATGCAGAAGGAGAAGCTGGTATGATAATGAAAAAATCCCGTTCGGCAGCCGCAGCGCTGCTTTGTGCGTTGTGTCTTGTGCAGGCGGCAACTCCTGCGCTGGCAGCGGAGGCCTATACTGCCCCCGAGACAGCAGGAAAAACTGTGGAAGAACTGATCGACGAGTTTCGCGCGGAGCATGCACTGACCGAGGACAATTTTGAGATCAGCTTCTATGTGCCGGAAACGGGCGAAAGCTACGAGTTCAACGAGACGAAAATGCTCTACGGCGCAAGCACCTATAAGCTGCCGCTGAACCTGTATTATTATGATATGCAGCTTGCGGGCGAGATCACCGGAGATACGATGATCACACAAGGTGCTTCGCTGGACGAGGCGCATTATCAATCGCTGGTTTATTCCAACAACGAACTTTCGTATTCCCTCTGGCGGCGCATCGGCGACTGGCCAGAATACAAGATGGCCATGCGCAAATATTTCACCATGACCGACGACGAGATCCCGCAGAATTACTATTATGACCACCTGTTCTGCACGCGCATGATGATGGACACGCTGAAGGTCGTCTGGGACGGGCAGGAGCAGTATCCCGAGCTGATCGACTACCTGAAAATTGCCTGCCCGGACGCGTATTTCAAGACGTATCTCGACGTGGATGAAACGCCCATCGCGCACAAATACGGCAGCTACGAGGGCGCGGAGAACGACGTCGGCATCATCTGGGCCGAGCGGCCGTTTCTGCTGGCCGTGTATACGAGCGGCCTGTCCTACGGGCCGGGCGGCAATGTGGACATGGCGTATGCTGACGGACAGAGCGCAGGCTCTGTTGTATGCGGACAGCTGGCAGTGCTGTTGAAAGCCTATCTCGACGAGCAGGTGCAAGCTGAGCGCGAGCAGGCGGAAAAGGAAGCCGAAGAAGCCCGTCTCGCCGAAGAGCAGGCGAAGGCCGAGCAGGCAGAAAAAGAGCGGCTTGCCGCCGAGCAGCAGGCCGCCGCAGAAAAAGAAGCCGAGGAAGCCCGACAGGCCGAACTCCAGCGGCAGGCCGAGGAGCAGGCCGCGCAGGAGGCAGCGCAAAAGGCCGCCGAGGAAGCCGCCCGCGAGGCCGCCCGTCAGGCCGCGCACCGCAGGCTGGTCATCCGGCTTACCTGCGTTGGCGCGTTCAGCGCGCTTGTCATTGCGCTGGCTGTTGTGCTCATTCGGAAACTCCATAAGGCAGGCAAATGCTGATTTAACACAGAGATACCGTGATCGTATGCACGTTTCTGTTTCGCCGTTGATTACCGTAAAATCAACGCACTCACGGGATGATCCGGCTGGGCTTTTGGTAGCGCTCCTGCTCAGAGAAGATACAGCCGCAGTATTTCTGCATATAAAAGCCCAGTTCCCGCGCACGGGCCTGCCCGTCGCGGAACATGGGGCGGAAATCCTGATAGTAGAATGTCACACCGTTTTCCTCCGCTGCGAGGTAAGCCACATCGCGCATCAGTTCGTGCTTCTGATAGGGGCTGATGAACAGCGACGACGTAAACGCGTCGAAGCCGCCCTCCTTCGCGGCCCGTGCCGCCTCAAAAAGCCGCATTTCGTAGCATTTAACGCACCGGCCCGCGATATCGTCTGCTACCTCGCGCACGAACGGCCGCAGGCCGTAATCGTCGCGCACGAGAAGCGGCAGTTCGATGGTCTTCGCGTATTCCTGTAAGCAGTTCCGCCGGGCACGGTATTCGGTAAATGGATGAATGTTGGGGTTATACCAGTATCCGGTCAAATCGATCCCGTCCGCGCGCAGCGCGTCGATCGGCATATTCGCGCAGGGCGCGCAGCAGATGTGCATCAGTAATTTCATGACGTTCGCCTCCTGTTTGTGCACTAAGCATATCACACATCGCCATTTCTGTACAGATTGCAAAAAAGAATCTGCGACATTCCGTAGAAAATGAACATGGACAAGCGGCAGGAGCAGTGCTATAATTCCATCTAATATCAGATACAAGCAAAACTGAACGCAGAAAGGAAG
>ERZ1673742.2216-NODE-2216-length-15170-cov-4.952299_pt1 | contig 15170 bp, 10 predicted proteins | sample MGYA00580208_ERZ1673742 | MGnify/ENA primary metagenome ERZ1673742 (study PRJEB41218, sample SAMN15661774) | gut metagenome | host: Homo sapiens | place: Canada: London | collected 2015-08-20/2019-03-30 | study: EMG produced TPA metagenomics assembly of...
CAAGGAACGTTTTTCGCCGTCGTCCACGCGGACTTTGGGCAAAGGTTTTTCTTTTACGACAAAAACCGTCATAATCTGGCATACAAAGAAAACTATGCATACGATAATCGACACGATTGCGTAGGACTTGCTTGCGTTGGACGCGATTGCCAGGTTGCCCTGCGTAAGCGACGGGATTGCAAGGACAGAAAGCCCCGCGCCGATACCCGCGCCGATGTTTGCAAGCGTCGTAAGGTTGTTGCGGTCGCCGGGGTTTGAGGTCAGCGAAGGCAACATTCCCCAATACGAAATATCGTTCATCGTATAGGTCATACCCCACAGAAGGTATCCGAACGCAAAGAAAATGAGATAACTCGTCCCGCGGAGCGGCACGCAGAACAGCGCGATGATAACCGCAACGTTCGTAAATACGCCCGCAAGAATCCACGGCTTGAACTTGCCGATTTTCGTCCTTGTGATTTCGATAAGGCTGCCCATGAACGGGTCGTTGCAGCCGTCGAAAATACGGCAGATAACCATAATGACGCCAACCATTGCGAACTCGGTATTCGAAAGCCCTTTCGTAAAGGTGATGAACGTCAGAAGGTACGTGTTGACCAACTGATAAGCCATATCTCTGCCGATACCGCCCATCGAGTAGCCCCACAGATTACGTTTGCTTAACCTTTCGTTTGAGATAGATTCAGACATAATTTTTCTCCCTGTTTTTATGACATAATATATATTACACTAAGTGCGTTTCAAAGTCAATATATGCGCCGTCGAAAAGGTTTACGTTTTTTATATACGGCGGCGGACAAGGCTGTCTGTTTTGCCGAAAAAACCGGCGGTTCTTTGGCGCAAACCGAACGATTATTCTTTTTTTCGTAAAAATCGTTTTCTTTTTTGCATTTAGATGGTATAATTTTCGTATAATCTTAATCAGGAGGAATAAAATGAACGGATTAACTAAATTCGGTTACAGAGTATTCCAGAAATCCATGTGGGTTGCAATGTGGTTCTTGCCGTGGCATCAGAACAAAGGCACACTTTCGGGCGCAGGTTCAATCAAACAACTTCCCAAATGGATCAAGGAAAAAGAAGGTTGCACCAGCGCGCTTATCGTTACCGACGGCGGCTTGTACAAACTCGGTATTGCCGACCCCATTAAAGAAGCTTTTGAAAAAGAAGGAATGAAGGCTGTCATTTACCATGACGTAGTGCCCAATCCCACCATCACCAACATCGAAGACGGTCTTCGCATTTACAAGGAAAACAATTGCGACGTCATCATCGCTCTCGGCGGCGGTTCTCCCATGGACTGTGCAAAAGGCATCGGCGCACGCGTCATGCTTCCCAAAAAATCGGTACCCCAGCTTAAAGGCGTGCTGAAAGTTACTTTGGGCAAACCTTTCGGAAAACTTCCCCCGCTCGTCGCGATTCCCACGACGTCCGGCACAGGTTCGGAAGCAACTCTTGCCGCTGTTATCAGCAATCCCGATACGCATGAAAAATACCCCATTAACGACCCGAAGATTATACCGCGGTATATCGTGATGGATCCCGAACTCACAATCGGTCTGCCCCCTCACATTACTTCCACCACTGGTATGGACGCTTTGACTCACGCAGTCGAAGGTTACATCGGCGGCGAAAACACCGCACAAACCAAAAAGGACAGCGTCGAGGCAGTTCAACTTATCCATAAGTATCTGAAAGAGGCTTACGAGCACGGCGACAACCTTGAAGCAAGAAACAAAATGCAATACGCTTCGTTCATCGCAGGTCGCGCGTTCACCCGTTCCTACGTCGGATACGTACACGCAATCGCACATACGCTCGGCGGACACTACGGCGTGCCTCACGGTCTTGCAAACGCGGTTATCCTTCCCTACGTTCTCGAAGCGTACGGAAAGAGCGCGCATAAGAAACTTGCCCGCCTTGCAGACTGCATCGGTATCCAAGGCAAAGACGACGCCGAAAAAGCAAACGCTTTCATTCAGTGGATCAGGGATATGAACTCTTCCATGAACATTCCCGACAAAATCCGCGCGAAAGACGGCAGCCAACTCATTAAGGAAGAAGACCTTGACGACTGCATCACGAAAGCCCTGCACGAAGCCAACCCCTTGTATCCCTGCCCGCAAATCTGGGACAGAAAGGAAGTCGAGGCGATTTTCAGAAAGATTATGTAATCTTCAAAAAAACAACCACCGCGGAAAAAATCCCGGTGGTTTTTTTATGCCTTTTTTGATTATTTTCGTTTGAGAGTGTTGAGATAATCCTTTTGCGACTTATCGATTCTGAAACTTTCGCGCGCCTTTTGCAAAGCCTTGTTGTGCGTCCATACGTCCAAGACGTTACTTTTTATCACGTCAAGAGCTTTGTCGGGAAATTTACAAAGCGCAGTCGCCATAAGCCAGGCAACCGCCATCTTTACGTAATACTTGTCGCTTTTCACTTTTGACGAAAGCGCAAGCACTCGGTCGATATATTCGTCGGTGAGATAATACGTCATCATCGCGACGATTGCAAAGCGCAGGTCGTATTCCTTATCGCTTTCAAGATATTCCGTCAGATAATCAAACCATTTTTCGCGGTCTTTTCCGATGAACTTGCACCTTGCGACGAACATATCGCAATTCGCCCAGTTGTCAATTGCAGCAACAATGTTTCTTACATCCGCCCTTTTCGTTTCGTCGTCGGTTTTAAGCTTTGCAACGACGAAACTTTTTATCAAAAGTTCTTCGTACACGTCATCGGAAAGCGAACCGACGACGATGCGTACATCGCCGTATTTTCCCGCCGCGATATCTTTTGCGACGCTTTCGACAAAAGGCGTTTTAAGCCCGATTATCGCCTTTTTCGTCGGTATAAGTTTTGCGCTGAACGCTCTTGTTTTTTCGTCCGCGCCGTTATAAATCGTATCTTTCGGCGTCATATCAGATTGTCTTGTCAGTGTCGGTTTTTATGAAGTCCGATTCGTTGTCGTCGGTACTATATAACTTTACTTTTGCATTGGGATTTATCGGCGGAAGTTTGCCGCCGTTTTCTTCCTTATTATAAGACAGTCTCAAAAGAAGCGGCGTGATAAGCGACGTCACAAGAATTAGTATGAGAACGAACGGCATAATGCTTGGATTGACCATATCGTAGTCGATGCCCTTTTGCGTGCAGACAAGCACGACTTCCGCGCGCACCATCATACCGATACCCACGCGATAACTGTCTTTTATTCCGTATCCGCAAATCAATCCGCCAAGACCGCAACCGACAACTTTTCCAAGTATTCCTGCCGCAACGAATGCAAAGCCAAATCCCACAAAAGCGGGGTTAAAGTGGTCAAAATTAAGGTTTATCCCTATGTTTGCAAAAAATGCGGGCGCGAAAATCATATAATTGCTGATTTCGATACGGCGGTCGACGTACGTCCTGTCGGCAATGCCCGAAAGCATAAGTCCCGCAACGTAAGCACCCGTAATATCAGCAATTCCAAAGAGTTTTTCCGCGGCGTAAGCGAACACGAAACACACCACGACGCAAAGAATCGGGATACGTCTTGTGTGCGGATATCTTAAATCTATGCGGCGGATTATGAACAACGCGACGTAGCCCATCGGTATCGCCATTGCAAAGAATGCGATAAGTTTTGCGACGACAACCCAGACGTCCGCGGTGTTCCCGCTTTTGTCAAGGCTGATCATAAGCGACAGCAAAACAATGCCGATTATGTCGTCCAGAATCGCCGCGCTGACAATCGACGTGCCGACGCGCGTTTGCAGTTTTCCCAGCTCTTTAAGCGCGGCAACGGTAATGCTGACCGACGTCGCCGCAAGTATCGTGCCGTAAAACAGGTTGGAAAGAATCTGTGAGCGCGACACGTGAAATCCGCCGTTGAACGCGCTTGCAACCAGAAATCCGAACAGCAAAGGAAACGCCACGCCGAAAAACGTGATGACAACCGACGCTGCCCCCGTGGATTTGAATTGTTTCAGGTCGGTTTCTATCCCCGCCGAAAACATTATGAAAATTACGCCGATTTTTGCAAGGAAAGAAATGCCTTCCATTGCGGTGGCGTTGAATATCGTTTGTCCCGGGATAAACTTGATAAGCCCGAGGAGTATGCCCGCAAGCAACATCCCTACAACCTGCGGCAGCCCGAGTTTTTTGAACAGAATCGACATAAACTTGGACAAAAGCAGTATGAGCGCAAGCGGCAATAAGATTTCGTAATAGTTCATAAAACGGCCTTTTAAATGGTAATCCTAAATATTACTATACTATATAACTAAATATACTTAAAGTCAATGTTTTTTGACATTTTGGACAATAAAAAACTGCCACATATCGCGACAGTTTTCAAGCGGTTGATTATTCCGATCTCAGACACTCGACGGGATCTTTATTTGCCGCAATCGCCGCGGGGATAATGCCCGCAATCATCGACAAGAAGAAACTTATCACGAAAAGCGAAATGGCGTAATACCAGTCAAGGTGCAACAGGTTGGGAATTTCGATGACTTTCTTAATGATCACGTTTGCGATGTAAATCAAAAGATAGCCGAAGCCGATACCCAGCGCGCCCGAAATCATACCGATTATCGAAGTTTCGGAAATGAACAGGTTGCTTACGTCGAGTTTCCTTGCGCCGATACTTCTCAGAATGCCGATTTCCTTGCGCCTTTCAAGGACGGACGTATAAGTGATGATTGAAATCATTATCGACGAAACGATAAGCGACACCGCCGAAAACGCGATAAGCGCGGTGATCATGGCGTTGGTCATTTTTTCGACGTAGCCCATAATCGTTTGCAGCATGTCGGTGTATTTGATGGAGTGGTTTTCGTCCTTTTCGCCGGTGTTCACCCATGTGTACGTGCCGTCGTCGTTGCTTTCTCTGACGTAATATTGATAATCGTCAAGGACTTTTAAGATCTTCTTTTTACCTTCGAAATTCGCCGCGTAAATCTGAATACTGTCGGGGTTATCGAGTTCGGCATATCCGAAAGTGGTTTTCATATAAGAAAGAACCTTGCTTTCAAGTTCGGCTTTTCCGTCATACTTACCGACCGCAACCAAATTGGATTTATCGATTACTTCGCCATCTTTGATTTCCTTCCCGATCGTGTCAAGCACGCTTACGAAAGCGATTAACCCGCTGTTCACGCTGTAAACGAGGTTGCCGTCCTCGTCGATTGTTGCAACCGTTTTGTCGCCCACAACCTTATAATCGCTGCCATAAGGTACGACCTGATAACAATTCGTGAATTGCGAACCGATGATACCGAGGCTTTGGCAACGCTCGACAAGCGCCTCGACAACGGCGTGGGGATATCCGACAATGCCCTGAATTGCCGAAGCAGACGCGTTTTTGTTGGGACGTACGATGCCCGACACTTTCATTTTTATGCCGCAGTGTCCGTCAACGAACGTGCCGCTGTCTTCAATGCGTTTTCCGTTTTTAAGGTACGATTTCGTAATTTTTCCGTCCGCAGCGTCGAAATAATCGCTGTCGCAAAGAACGGCATATTCGATGTCAAGCAGTTCCCCTTCCGTGAAATATCTGTCGTAGAATCCATAGCCGTTGCCGCTGTTCGTCCCGCCGAACATATCCTCAACTTCGTTGGGGTGTACAAGACCTGCCGCAAACAGCATGAAGTCCTGAATCTTGTTGTATTCGTCGACTTTCAACACGCAGTCGAAAACTTTGTATTCTTTGCCGTCTTCGCCGACTTCGATACGTCCTTGTTTTGCGTCTTCGGGCCATGCGCCCGCAAGGACGTCGTATTGCTGTTCAAGGATTTTTTGGTTGGAAATAAGTTCCGAAAACACGCTGAACGCGTCAAGATATCCGCTGAATTCGCCCAGCATATCTCTGAACGTGCTTGTAAAGCCCATGGATTCCATCATCGGCTCCATAGAGTCGGCAAACGGATTGATTTTCGTATAAGGGACTTGTGACCAGTCGATGTTTCCGTCGGCATCCGCCGCGTTATCGAGCACGCCGTCCGTTTTGTGTCCCGTCGTATAATACGTTCCGCCGTTCACGGAATCTCTGACGGGGATACGCCTGTAAACGTTAAGATTTGACGAATAAACGTATTTAATGTAGCCGTCGGCGTCTTTAAGCCCGATGTCGGGATCGTCAAGATAGGATTTGATTTCTTTAAGGTCGTTATTGAAAAACAGTGTGCTGGAATTCAAAAATTCCGAAAGGCTTCCTATATCTTTCACAAGAAGCCCGGCGACGGGGTTTATGCCCACCGTTGCGCCCGAAGGATACTTTTGCCCTTCGCTCTTTGACATAAGCATGTTGGCAAGCTCCATAAGATCGGCGCCGCTCTGGCTGATTTCAAGTGGGTAAAGAGAAAGCGCGCTTTCTTCGGTATGACGGATATACTTATTCACGCCCGAAGACAACGCCAGAACAAGCGCAATACCGATAATGCCGATACTGCCCGCAAACGAAGTAAGGAAGGTGCGCCATTTTTTGCTGTAAAGGTTTTTGGCGGATATGCTTATCGTCATCGCGCTGCCCATGGAAACCTTGCGTTCTTCCCGTCTTTCGTGTCTTATCTGCTGATATGTTTTTTTGATGCGCTGACGAATGGTTTTCTTTTTGGGCAGAGGTTCGCCTGATTCGTCAAGGACGACTTCTTCCTCGACGTCGTCGGGATCGATAAGCGGATCGGTGTCGTCAACGACTTTTCCGTCAACGATTCTGACCATTCTCGTGCTGTATTCCGCCGCAAGGTCGGCGTTGTGCGACACCATGATGACAAGGCGGTCTTTGGCAACTTCCTTCAACAGGTTCATTACCATTTTGCCGCTTTCCGTGTCAAGCGCACCCGTGGGTTCGTCCGCGAGAATTATCGCGGGATTGTTGACAAGCGCCCTTGCGATCGCAACCCTTTGCATTTGTCCGCCCGACAGCTGGTTGGGTTTTTTATACGCCTGATCTTCCAGCCCGACTTTCCTTAATGCTTCGAGAGCAATTGCCTCGCATTCTTCCTTTTTGCGCCCCGCAAGCGTCAAAGCAAGCTCGACGTTGGAAAGCACGCTAAGGTGCGGGATAAGGTTGTAACTTTGGAAAACAAAGCCGATTTGTTTATTGCGATATCTGTCCCAATCTCTGTCGTCGAAGTCCTTCGTCGACTTTCCGTTGATAATGATGTCGCCGTCGGTGTATCTGTCAAGACCGCCGATAATGTTCAGTAACGTGGTTTTGCCGCAGCCGCTTTGTCCCAGAATCGTGACAAATTCGCACTCGCGGAAGTTCAAGGTGATGCCTTTCAAAACGTGAACCGTGTTCTGTTTTGTGACGTAATCCTTGGTAATGTGTTTTAATTTAAGCATTAAACGCTCCTTTTGTAGATAAAGTATTAAAAAATACGTATCTATTTTATCAAATATGGCGTATCGTGTCAAGAAATTACATATAAGCGATGTTTTTGGACAAACGTATGGTTTACGCAGCCGTAACTGCTTGAAAAATACATTCCCATTATGTTATAATCATACGGTAAGAAGTCAAACGTATGGTTTACACAGCCATAATTGCTTGAAAAATACATTCCCATTATGTTATAATCATACGGTAAGAGGTTAAATTATGCTTAAAAATTCAAAAGAACGTTCGGGCTTTGCCCTTGTATGGTTTTTGTTTTCAATCGCGTACACCGTCGTGCTGCTCGGCACGGGATACAATTTTCTTGCCCCGTTGGCGGCGGCGATTGCGGCGGTTACCGCGCTTATCGTGTTTATCCGCGCGCTGTTCAACAAAAAGTTCGAGCCGCTTTTCGTCGTCTCGTACGCTTATATGATTCTTGAATTGTTCGTGTATTTCCTTTTCTGGGGCGCGGACGAGTTCGGCAAAATCGTGTGGTACAATCTTATTTTGTCCGCGTTGCCGCTTTTCTCGGGACTAATACTTTACGCGCTTGACAAGAAACTTCCCGACGGCACTCTTAAACGCTTTGCGACGGCGGCGTTGTCCCTTGCAATGACAGCGACGTCTTTGTGCTACGTCTTTTATATGTCTTTGAGAATCCGTCCGACCATCGAAAGTTTGCAGGCGGGACACGACGCATACCTTAAAGAACTGTCGAAAACACAAGCCGACGCCGACGCGCCCAACGTCCTTATCATACTTATGGACGATATGGCGTACTCGGACATTTCGGCGTACAGCTATCTCGGAAAAGCAAACGCCACCATTCAGACGCCCAACATCGACTCCCTTGCGGATAACGGGATTTTCATGGAAAACTTTTACGCTTCCGCTCCCGTCTGCACCCCGTCAAGGTTCAGTCTTCTTACCGGTCGTTACGCCACGCGCGGCTATATCGACAACGTTATTTTCCCGACGCCTTGCGACAGCGATCCGTACTCAATCACCCACTTTATCAACCCGTATCAGTTCTTAAACAACGTGGACGGTATTTTGGGCGATGAAATCACCATTGCCGAAGCGTTGAAAGCGGTCGGCTACGACACGTCGTGCATCGGAAAGTGGAACCTTGGCGACTATGGCGAATATCTCCCCACGAATCAGGGCTTCGATTACTTCTACGGCAGCTATTACGTCAACGATATGACGCCCTATAACTGGGTGCGCGAAGTCGGTGGCCGTGCCGAAGAAGTCCGCACTCACGCCGAAAATCTTGACCAGTCCGAATCCACGAAGGAATTTACCAAGGAACTGATATCGACCATTCAAAAATCCATTGACAACAACAAAAAGTTCTTCTCGTTTTACGCGACTCCGTGGCCGCATTACCCCATTTTCTCCGATAGACACGACAACGGAAAAGGCGACACCACCGACGATAACTACATCGACTGCATCGAAGAATTCGACACGTCGCTCGGCGAAATTTTCGATATGTTGAAAGCCGAAGGCGTTTACGACAACACGATGATTATCTTTACGTCCGACAACGGTCCGGGGCGTGAAGGCGTAACGGGAAGTCTCCGCGGAAGGAAAAATACCACCTTCGACGGAGGCATGAAAGTCCCGATGATCGTAAGTTACCCCGCCGGCGTAATAAAAGGTACGATGAAAGGCGAGCCCGGCGGATATAAAATCGAATCGAGCGCAATGCTCACCGACCTGTTCCCGACGATATTGTCGTACGCGGGCGTGGACGTTCTCCCCTCGGATCGTATTATCGACGGCGTGAATCTGAAATCGCTTTGGAGCGGCAATGTCACCCCCGATTCCCGTGTGCACGACGCCCTTTTCTATATGAAAAAAGGCACGGTTCAGGCCGTTCAGATGCCCGTTGAAGTCGGCGGCGTAACGTACGATTTCAAGTATTATCAGAAAGTACGCACCGAGAACTCGGCGTTCATCGACCAGCAATACAAAAACTACCTTTTCAATCTCGATAAAGACCCGGCGGAAGGCTACAATATCTCGATGACCTATCCCGACGTCGCCGACACCCTTTTAGAAGCGCTTAAAGATTTCAGAAAATCGTTGAAAGAAAACCGCAGGGGGATTAAGTAATGCCGCCGATTTCGATAATGATTAAGCCCGCGTCGTCAACGTGCAATATGCGGTGTAAATACTGCTTTTACAACGACGTCGCAAAAAACCGCGAAACGCCGTCGCACGGCGCAATGAGCCTTCAAACGGCGGAAACCGTCGTCAAAAAAGCGTTTGCCTATGCCGACGGAAATCCCGTCTGGTTCAACTTTCAGGGCGGCGAACCGCTGCTTGCCGGGAAAGCGTTTTTCAGGGCGACGCTTAATCTCATCTCCCGCGCAAATATCAAAAACTCGCCCGTGTTTTTGGGAATCCAGACAAACGGCACGCTCATCGACGACGAGTGGTGCGAGATTTTCAAAACAGGCGACTTCCTTGTCGGGCTTTCCCTTGACGGCGACGAAACCGCAAACGTAAACCGCGTGGACAAGGACGGCAACCCCACGTTTCAAAAGGTCGTCGCGGCGGCAAAACTTCTTCAAAAACACGACGTAAATTTCAATATCCTTACCGTTCTGACAAAGGACGTCGCGATGAGAATCGGCAAGATTTATCCGTTTTTCACGTCGCAAGGCTTCAAACGGTTGCAGTTTATCCCCTGTCTGAAACCTCTTTCCGGAGAGGTCGAAAACCCCGATTTTTACCTTGACGAAAAAAGCTATGCCCTGTTTTTATTGTCGGCGTTCGCGTTGTACCAGAAAGATATGGCAAACGGCGATTACACGTCGATACGCCAGTTTGACAACTTCGTGCGACTTGCTCACTTCGAGCGCGCCGAACAGTGCGGTATGAACGGGCATTGCACGCACCAGTTCGTGATCGAATCGGACGGCAGCGTGTATCCGTGCGACTTTTATTGCACCGACGAATATCTTCTTGGCAACATTTCGGACAAAGACTTTTTCACGCTCGAACACACGAACAAAGCCGTCGAATTCATAAAAGAAAGCCTCGTCGTGGACGAGACTTGTAAATCGTGCGAATATTATATGCTTTGCAAAGGCGGCTGCAAGCGCGAAAGGCGCGACATTGAAAAATGCAAGGCGTACAAAACCTTTTTCAGATTCGCCCTGCCTTATCTCAAAAACATGTCATAACGGCTTGCGTTTCATCACGCACAAGGTTTCGAGTTCCGCCGTTTTCGGAAACATGTTGTAAGGCGTTACCGACGTGACTTCAAAAGTATCACCAACGTACCTGACGTCCCGTTGCAAGGTTTTCGGATTGCAGGAAACGTACACGAACTTTTCGGCGCCCGACCTTATCACGGCGTCCAACACTTCTTCGGTCGCGCCCTTTCTCGGCGGATCGATAACCACGCATATTTCGGGCTTTATGCCCGATTTTTCATTGCTTAAAATATCGTTTACGAGTTTTGGCAGCACTTTCGTTGCGTCGCCGCAAATGTTTTCGACGCGCTCCGACAGCCCGTTTTTCTTCATCAAATCGTTTGCGTTTTCAACCGCTTCTTTCACGATTTCCACGCCGTAAACTTTTGCGTTTTTATTGGCTTTTGCAAGCATCGACGTAAGGATACCTATACCCGAATAAACGTCGATGATTACGTCCGCGTTTTTCACCGCGGCGTTTACCCCGTCGTAAAGTTTTTGTCTGACCCCGTCGTTGACCTGCAAAAACGACTTTGGCGAAAGCGTGGTTTTTATGCCTTCGATATCGACGTCTCTTTCCGCACCATATAGTTTTTTCACGTCGTCGCCCATAATGACGTTCGTGCGTTTTTCGTTGACGGACGAATACAAAACGCATTCAAAATCTTTTGACAAAACTTCGAAAAGTTCATGCCCGTACGGCAGTTCTTTTCCGTTTATCACAACCGTCGCGAACAGCAGCCCGTCGACGTACCTTGCGACAAAGTGCCTTAAACACCCTTTGCCCGTCGCCTCGTCGTAAACGGAAAGTTTTTGCCTTCTTTTTTCGTCGTTTGCCCAAATTTTCACGGCGTTTATTATTTTCGTCGCGAAATCGCCGTGCAGCATGCACCCGGACAGCGCGACCACGTCATGCGTGTTCCGCCTGAAAAAGCCGAGCGTGATTTCGCCGCCGTCGACGGTGAAAGGCATTTGCAGTTTGTTGCGGTATTCATACTCCTTGTCAAAAACCGTGTCCGAAACCTGAACGTTTATTCCCGCCTTGTTCAGCGTGGTTTGAAGGAGTTTTCGTTTCAGTTCGTTTTCGGTCGGAAAATCGACGTGCTGCAACACGCAGCCGCCACACTCCCCGTACGTTTTGCACGGCGGAACGACGCGGCAATTTGCGGGGCGCACGATTTTCACGGCGTCCGCCTCGGCAACTCCTTTGTAAACCTTTTTGATTTTGATTTTCACAAGGTCGCCCGCCGCCGTGTACGGCGTAAATACCGCAATATCTTCGATTTTTGAAAACCCTTTGCCGTCAAGTCCGAAGTCGGTAATTTCGGCAAGGTAAGTATCCGTAACTTTCATATTGTCAATTTTATCATACTTTTTCAAAAACGCCAACCGTTACGCGCTGCTTTAAGCGTTTTGCATTCTCGTTTCAACGCCTTTTAGTATCGTTTTGAATTCTAAATTGATGCTTATATTTGTTTTGAATTCTTTACAATATTCTATACGAGGTGTATAATATGAATATATCGGCTTTTTCTGAAAGATTAAAGGATCTGCGCATCGACGCAGGCATGACGAGCGACCAGCTCGCAAAAAGAATCGGTGTTACGAAAAGCACAATTTCGTTCTGGGAAAACGGCGTAAACGAGCCTAAGGCAAGTTACATCGTCGCGGTTGCGAAAGTGTTCAGCGTATCTTCCGACTATCTTTTGGGGCTCAAAGACACGATTTAAGAGACAGGTATGAACAAAATCGATATAAAAACAAGAAGGACTCTTTTATGGGCGATTTTTCTTTCGGTCGGTTTCCCTTTGGGAATCGTGATGACCGTCATCGGTTTTACGAAAGGTCAGTCTTTCCGCGCGATGGGCATCGTCGGCATTATCCTTATCGTTATGGGCTTTTACGGCGCGCCGTTGGTATGGATTCATTTCGGTCAGCTTAAATATTTCTCGCGTCTCAAAGCGCAGATTGTCGGCGACGGCATCAAAAGCGTGAAAATGCTTGCGGAAGTCCACAACAGGAATCCCGAAGTCGTGGCAAACGACGTCAAAACGATGGTGCAAAAAGGTTATCTTGACGGTTATCTCGTCCTCGACAACGAAAGAATCATCGACAAAACCACAATGCGCGACAAGGATTACGAAATGATGGAGGCGGAACGCGCGGGGACGCTCAATCTCGTCCACTGCCCTTTCTGCAACGCAAAGTTCGAACTTATCAACGACGTCGGCGTTTGTCCGTACTGCAACTCGAAAATTACCAAAGAGATGCTGGACAAATCCGTGAAGGCATACAATAAATCCGATAAATAATTTCGGGACGGGGGTATTTTGTGGAAACTACAAGTCAACGCAAATATTTTAAAGGGCTTCGCGCGCTTGCGCTAACGGCCCTTTTTTGTACGATTGCGCTCACCCTTTTTATCTGGGGCGAGGCGTTGACGCCCGGCGATAAAAGCGCGATTCAGTCGGTGAAGGTGTCCGACAACATTCAGTCGGCAATGAAAACCGATGAGCCTGCGCCCCCTGTTTCCGCCGTTACGGGCTATGTTGTCAAAAGCGTCAAGCGTGACGGCAAAGTCCTGACCGACGTCAATCATTATTATACGGGCGACGTTCTGGAACTTGGCGTCAAGTGTCTTCCTGAAAACGCCGACACCTCAAAACTTTACTTCGAGCGCGGTTTTGACGAGTCCGAAGATTACATAAACGTCGAAGAAAACGGTGAAGTCACACTTTCCAAATGGGGCTATCACAGGGTGGTTATTAAGGCGAAAGACAACCCCGACAAAGTCAAAGGAATAAAAACAGAAATCTATCTTGGCAAAGACTTAGTAAAGGCTGTCGACGGGATAATCACGCTTAAAACCTGCGAAGAATACAGACTGTCGGTGCTGGCTGTCACCGACGACGAATACAACGGTTACGGCGTCTCTACTATCGAAACAGAAATTCTGATTAATGGGGAAAAGCATAATGCCAACGACAAAATCTTTTTCCTTCCCGCAAAGCAGTGGTTTTATCCGTTAAAAACAACGGACGGTGATTATTTAACTCTTGAAATAAAACTGGGCGATAAAACCGTTTCTCAAAAAATCAGAATCTTGGAAGGCTCGAAACCGGAAGCCACCGGATTCACTTTTGATAAACGAGTCACAGAAAACGACGACGGCTCGTTCAGCCTTGCAATGAAAAAAGACGAACACCTGGTCATCACAAGCCAACTCGGCTTCCGGGCAGAAAACGAAAGCGAAGGCGCGCCGTCAAACATAATCAGCAAATCGTCCGATACAAACGTCGTCAGCGCAGACACAACGCACCTGCACGCATATAAACCGGGCACCGCCACGATTACGTACTTTTCAATTTACGACAATACAATAACGGCAACGCTGCACGTCACCGTGCCCGACGTCGTGGACGGACTTACCGTCGTCGCCCCCGACAGATGCGTCAAAGGCGGCAAAATCGATCTCACCGCTTATACGGGCGGCAACGTCACGAAAAACGTGAAATGGGAAGTCGTCAAAGGCGAAGGCTCAATCGACGAAAACGGCGTGTTTACGTCCGACAAATCGGGCAAAGTCACCGTGCGCGCAACGTACGTCGGCCGCCCCGACCTTACCGTCGAAAAGACGATTACAGTGTCCGTCTTCGACACCTTCCACACGCTTATACGAAAAGGGCTTGGACACTTCTCGCTTTTCCTTGTGTTGGGGTTCGGATTGTTCGGCACGTTCTTCCTGCTTATTAAGCCGAGATGGGTGTCGCTGCCCCTTTCCTTGCTTTCGGCGTTTGTCATCGCAGGCATTTCGGAAATGTTCCAACTACCCGTTTTTACAAGCGGACGATACGCAACCTGGCAGGACGTCGCAATCGATTTTCTGGGCGCGCTGTCGGGCATCGGCATCGCCGTTATCGCGGTATCGATCGTCGGGCTTATCTGGTTTAAGGCAAGACCCGAAAGTTTCAAAAATATGAAAAACGAGTTCTCGTTCCTTACGTTCAAAACATCTTTCAAAAAGCAGGAAAAGATTTTCACCGACGAAAACTAATCACATTCCCCCAAACCGCAAAAACAAAAGACCGACGTTTTATCGGTCTTTTTTTGAGTGTTAAACATTGTTTTTTGTCGGGATACGGATATTGCCAGCGACACGCACTCGTTATCCGCAGTACATAAATCCCGCGAAACTGACGTCCGCCCAAAGGTCTTTCAGCAGTACTCCGTCGATGTTCGCTTTTGCTTCAAACTCCTCCCTTGAACCATACTCCTGTTGCATATCTTCCGAGCAAAACACCACCGTTTCTCTCCCTTTCAAAAACACTTCGTATGATACGTTTTCATAGGTAAAAAGCATTTCGCTGTAAAAGTACAGCCCGTTCACGAACTCGTCAAAAGTCGCTTTGAACGGCAGTCCTTGTTCATATTGTTTTTTTGCGGTTGTCGTCGAAACCAGCATGGGATAACTTATTCCCCATAGTTTTTCCAGAATATCCGCGTCCTTTTCAAATTTCCATCCGCAGTTTTCACACTCTCCGTTGCCGTACCTGTCCTGCAACGCGACGCCGCCGCACACCGGACACTTCACA
>ERZ1673742.2223-NODE-2223-length-15145-cov-8.897747_pt1 | contig 15145 bp, 18 predicted proteins | sample MGYA00580208_ERZ1673742 | MGnify/ENA primary metagenome ERZ1673742 (study PRJEB41218, sample SAMN15661774) | gut metagenome | host: Homo sapiens | place: Canada: London | collected 2015-08-20/2019-03-30 | study: EMG produced TPA metagenomics assembly of...
GCGATCTCGACGAGCTTGGTGAAAGCGACGGGATCGTTGATGGCCATCTCGCTGAGCATCTTGCGGTTGATCTCGATGCCGGTGGTCTTCAGGCCGTGCATGAACGTGGAGTAGTTCATGCCGTTGAGCTTGCAGGCTGCAGAGATACGGGTGATCCACAGGGAGCGGAAATCTCTCTTCTTCAGGCGGCGGCCGACATAAGCGTAGGTCAGGGACTTCATGACCTGCTCGTTGGCCATCTTGAAGTGGCGGGATTTGTTGCCCCAGTAGCCCTTGGCGAGCTTGAGGGTCTTGTTTCTTCTCTTGCGCGTCATCATCGCGCCTTTAACACGTGCCATATTGTATAAGCCTCCTTAAAGCGTATCGTTGTAAATTATTTGTAGGGGATCATCTTGCGGATCGTGCTGGCAGTGGTCTTGTCAGCATAGCCGCCCTGACGCAGACGACGCGTACGCTTGGTGGGCTTCTTGGTCAGGATGTGGCTCTTGAAAGCCTTGGCGACCTTGACCTTACCGGACTTGGTCAGATTGAATCTCTTTTTGGAACCGCTGTGGGTTTTCAGCTTGGGCATAGTAGTTTCTCCTTTTCGTATTTGTAGTGGCGCTCAAAGTTACTTTCCCGCCTTGGGGGAAAGGAAGATCGACATGCTGCGGCCTTCCATTTTCGGCTCTTTATCCAGGTTGGCGACCTCGGCGACAGACTCTGCAAAGCGCACAAGCAGATCGCGGCCGATGTCCGTGTGCGCCATCTCGCGGCCGCGGAAGCGGACAGAGACCTTGACACGGTTGCCGTCGGCAATGAACTTCTGGGCGTTTTTGAGCTTGGTGTTAAAATCGCCCACATCGATACCGGGGGACATGCGCACTTCCTTGACTTCGACGACATGCTGGTTCTTTCTGGCTTCCTTTTCGCGCTTGCCCTGCTCGAAGCGGAACTTGCCGTAGTCCATAAGACGGCAGACGGGCGGCGTGGCCTGCGGAGAGATCTTGACAAGGTCAAGCCCCTGCTCGTCGGCGATGTGCTGCGCCTGCGCGGCAGACATGATGCCGAGCTGCTCGCCGGTCGCACTGATGAGACGGATCTCGCTGTCCCGGATCTCTTCGTTGATCTGATGCACGTTGCTGCTAATACCGAAGCACCTCCGTTTTTCATAAAGATTTTTGCAAACAAAAAACGAGCACAGAACATTCTGCACCCGTACCATGACACAAAAAGCCCGAAGGCTTTGTTTTCCATGATTGACCCCTTCGCTTTGCTGGGGGTGAGAACGAATGCACCGCTCTTCTTTATTTTGCGTAGATAGTATATGCTCTATCTTCCGGTTTGTCAACAGCAATTTGCGAAAATAAGCAGAAAATCCGCGGTATATTTTTACTTTCCGCCGTCAACACTATGCTTGCAGGCAAAAAAGCGGAAGGGAGGCGACGGGCATGAAGGAGAGCCGCAACCAGAACAAGACCAAAAATCAGGAAAACACCAACCAGGAGCAGAACCAGAACAGCAACCAGAACAGAAACAACCGCTGACCGTACTCAGGGATACAGGGCTTCGAATGCTTTCGGGGTCCTGTATTTTTTATCGAACCTTAATGTATCGACCCTTGCATGTCTTTTGCTTTCATGCTATGCTTTTACCGAAAATTCCGCACTACCGTATTTCCATCATCAGAAAGGAGCGTCATGCTGGACTCCCTCTCATACTGGCTGCACGAAACGCCGCTCGGCAAAGCGCTGCTCACAATGTTCATCTCCATGCTGCCCGTTGTGGAGCTGCGCGGCGGGCTGCCCGCAGGCGTTGCAATGGGGCTGCCGATCCCTGCTGCGTTTTTCTCCTCGCTCGTCGGCAATATGATCCCCGTACCGTTCGTCATTCTCTTCGTCCGCCCCCTTTTCCGCTGGGTGCGCATACATATCCCAAAGCTCGGGCACTTCGTTTCAACGCTTGAAGCGCGGGCGCAGGCAAAGAGCGTAAATGTTGTCCGCTATCAGACGTGGGGGCTGCTGCTGTTTGTCGCCATTCCGCTGCCGGGCACCGGCGCATGGACGGGCGCGCTCATCGCCGCCGTGCTCAATATGCGCTTGAAGCGTGCCGTGCCGGTCATCTTCCTCGGCGTCGCCATCGCGGGCTGCATCATCACCATACTGACGCACGGGGTCAGTATGCTTATCTGAATCGGCCGCACAAAGGGGGTGTTCTCTCGCGTGAGAGAATGCCCCTTTTATATTTCTTCTCCTCTTAACAAGGGGGAGAAGAAAAAGAAGCACCCCTGCGGGTGCCTCTTTTTGTCATTCCACCGTAACAGATTTCGCGAGATTTCTCGGCTTATCGATATCGCATCCACGCTGAAGCGCAACGTAATACGAAAACAGCTGCAGCGGCACCACGCCGAGCGACGGCAGCAGCATTTGCGCCGTATCGGGGACGGTGATAACGTTTTCGACGGTCTTTTCCATCTCCTCGCGGTGGCTCTCGGTCGTGAGCGCCAGCACGTCCGCGCCGCGCGCCTTGACCTCGACCACGTTGCTCATCGCCTTGTCGAAAAGAGGCGCATAGGTGCCCAGCGCGATGACGAGCGTGCCGTCTTCGATGAGCGAGATCGTGCCATGCTTGAGCTCGCCGGAGGCGTAGGCCTCGGAGTGAATGTAGCTGATCTCCTTGAGCTTGAGCGAGCCTTCCAGCCCCAGCGCATAGTCAAGGTTGCGGCCGATGAAGAATACCGAGTTGTGATTGAAATACTGCGCGGCATACTTCGGAATGTCCTTGCAGCTCTCGCTTGCGAGGAACTGCTCCATCTTCTCGGGCAGCTTTTGAAGCTCTGCGACCGCCTCGTTGTACTCCTCCTTTTTCACCGTGCCGAGTACCTCGCCGAAGGCAAGGCCGATCATATCAAGCACGGCAAGCTGCGTGGAGTAGGCCTTGGTCGTCGCAACGGCGATCTCGGGGCCGGCCCAGGTATAGAGCACATCGTCCGACTCGCGCGCGATAGACGAGCCAACCACGTTGACGATGGAGAGGATATAGGCGCCGCGCTTTTTCGCCTCGCGCAGCGCGGCCATGGTATCGAGCGTCTCGCCCGACTGGGAGATGACAATGACGAGCGACTTATCGTCCACGATGGGGTCGCTGTAGCGGAATTCGGACGCGAGCACGACCTCGACATTGCGGCGCAGCAGATGCTCGAGATTGTACTTGCCGATCATGCCGACATGATACGAAGAGCCGCAGGCCACAATGAAAATGCGGGTAAATTCGCGCATTTTCTCGACAGGGAGCTTGAGATCGTCGAAGACAACCCTGCCGTCCTTGATGCGCGGGGAGATCGCGCGGCGCAGCGCCTCGGGCTGCTCCATGATCTCCTTGAGCATAAAGTGCTGATAGCCGCCCTTTTCCGCGGCGGAAACCTCCCAGTCGATGGTAAAGTGCTCCTTTTCGACCTTTTGCTCGAGTGCGTCGTAGACCTCGATGCCCTCGCGCGTCAGCACGGCGACCTCGCCGTCCTCCATGTAGGCGACGTCGCGCGTGTGCTTGATGATAGCCGTCACGTCGGAGGCGAGGAAATTGCAGCCCTTGCCGTAGCCGAGCAGCAGCGGCGCGTCCTTGCGCGCGGCGATGATGCGGTCGGGGCAGTCGGCGCAGAGCATGCCGAGCGCGTAAGCGCCCTCGATGCGGCGCAGCACGCGGCCCACGGCCTCCAAAAAGTCGTGGCACTCGTTGTAGTAGAATTCAAGCAGCTGCGCCACGACCTCGGTATCGGTCTCGGACTTGAAGGTGATGCCCTGCCCGATCAGGAATTCCTTGATCTCAACATAGTTTTCGATGATGCCGTTGTGAATGACGGCGAACTTTCCGTTCTCGCTCACGTGGGGGTGGGAGTTGGCGATATTCGGCGCGCCGTGTGTCGCCCAGCGGGTGTGACCAAGGCCGATGCAGCCTTCGATGTCGGCGCCGCCGTGGATCTCATCACTGAGCACCTTCAACCGGCCGACAGCCTTTCGCACCTGCAATTTCTGCTCTGAGGAAATGACGGCCACACCCGCGGAGTCATACCCGCGATACTCAAGATGCGCCAGCCCGTCCAGCAGGATGGGCGCCGCCTGTTCGTTACCAATGAATCCAACGATTCCGCACATATTAAAAATTCTCCTTTTGATGAGTCTGAAAAATGGGCATAACTACCCCTTTGCGGCGCAAAGCCGCTGTTCGTCAAAAGGACAAATGCGCAGTCATTTGTCGCTTTTTCCGTGGTCACAGCCCCTTTGTTCTGCGGTCGCCCGCATGTTTGTCGGCTGTGTGCGCGCCCACGGGCGCGGGGAAGCATCCGCCGAAGATTCGATCCTCTTCCCACCTCGTCGTCCCGCCGGAAGAGCGGGCGCTGGCGCTTGTGATGGAGAAACCTCCATAGCTCCTTTCTCATCTGCGATTTTTGGTCTATTTCAAGCCGGACATTTCCGGGTGAAAACGGTTATTTTATCCCCCTGCGGGGCAAACTCCCACAAAAGGGAGTGATCAATGAATGGCTACCGCCTTTATCCGCACGATCGTGCTCTATTTTCTCATCATGATCGGTTTGCGGCTGCTCGGCAAGCGGCAGATCGGCGAGCTGGAGCCCATCGAGCTCGTGCTCACGCTGCTCATCTCAGACCTTGCGGCCGTGCCGATGCAGGACTTTGGCATTCCGCTTTTAAACGGCGTTATCCCGATCGTGACGCTTTTGTCGCTTTCGATGCTGCTCTCATGGGGCAGCGTCCGCTCCATCCGGCTGCGGCGGCTCATCTGCGGCAGCCCGACGGCGCTCATTTTAGACGGCAAGGTGCAGCAGGACGCGATGCGTCACAATCGCTTCACGCTCGATGAGCTCATCGAAGAGCTGCGGTCGCAGGGCGTCAGCGATCTCACGACCGTCAAATACGCCGTACTCGAAACGGACGGCGGCCTCTCGGTCCTGCTCTATCCCGATGAGCAGAGCATAACGCCCAAGCAGCTTGGAAAACCTGTGAAGGATGACACCTTCCTCCCGCACATCTTCATCAACGACGGACGGGTGCTGGACGAAAATCTTTCGCTTGCGGGATTGGACAGCGCATGGCTGCAAAAGCAGGTGCGCGCGCAGGGCTACCGCGCCCCGTCGGAGATCTTTCTCCTCTCGCTCGACGGCGCGGGCAAGATCCTCTGCATCGGAAAGGACAACAACCAATGAAGCGATTTTTCTGGATCCCGTTTTTGCTGCTGCTCGCGCTCTTTTCCGCAACGCTCTTGAACGCCGCCGTTGCCGACGGGCTGGTGCAGGGCTGGTGCGCGCAGCTCGACGATCTGCAAGACACCGCGCAGGCGGAAGACTGGCCCGCCGTGCACGATTCTCTCGCTGCGCTGCACGAAAGCTGGGACAAGCACACGGCATATTTCCACATCGTTTTGCAGCACGATGAGCTCAACGAGGTCGAATCCCTCCTTGCCAGGGCGGACAGCTTCGCCTTCGAGCAGGACAAAGCAGAGCTGCGTGCGTGTATCGCCGAGCTCAAATCTCAGATGCTCGTCCTGTCGGAAATGCAGGAAATTTCGATCCGGAATATCCTATAGCTCACTTGCCTTCGAGCAGCTTGTTGAGCTCCTTCATAAAGGTGTCGATGTCCTTGAACTGGCGGTAGACCGAGGCAAAGCGCACGTAGGCCACCTCGTCCACGGCGCGCAGCTTGTCCATGACGAGCTCGCCGATGTACTCGGTGCTGACCTCGCGCTCAAGAGAGTTCTGCAGCGTCTGCTCGATCTCGTCCGCCTTCTGCTCGAGCACCTCAAAGGGAACGGGGCGCTTTTCACATGCGCGGATCATGCCGTTCAAGACCTTGCGCTTGTCAAAGCTCTGGCGGCTGCCGTCCTTTTTGATGACGACCATCGGCAGGCTCTCCACCGTTTCATAGGTGGTGAAGCGCTTGGCGCAGGAAAGGCACTCTCGCCGGCGGCGGATGCTGCTGCCCTCTTCGGCAGGGCGGGAATCAATGACCTTGCTCTCTTTGTATCCGCAATAGGGGCATTTCATCGTGCAGTACCTCTTTTCACATTTTAGTCAGAACCAGTATAGCACACTTTCGTCCCGTATGGTAGCCATCATTTGCATTTTTTCACAGAACGGGCAACTTTTTACGATCTACACGGTAGATGACGCATCGTCTCCCGCCGACTGTCCCGATCCGCGCAAGGCAGAAAAGCTCCGGCAGCGGAAACGGTGCCCGCTCACTGTACGGCAGCGCCAGCAGTCTGCCGTCTTCCGTCTCGCGCACCATCGCGCAATCCAGCTGCGAAAGCGCGCAGTCGAGCCGCGCCGAGCGAAAAAACGAACCGCGCAGCAATGGTCTCCATTCCTCCACCGCGTTTTCCCTCCTGTCCGCGCAAAATAAAGAGCCTGTGCCATTTCTATGCACAAGCTCTTTTCTTTATGTAAGGGCGTTACTGCACGCTGTAATTACCGCGCACAAGGAGCTTCGTGCCGTCCGCGCCCGCCTGCACGCCGCGGCTGTCGACCGTCGCCATATAGAGGTGGTTTGGCTGCAAGCCGAGGCCGCCGGCAAGCACCGCACCCGCCGTTTCGTCGACAAGGCCGGGATTGCTCGCCGCCACGCACACGCCGCTGCCCGTGCGCAGCATCGCCTCGCAGCCGACGCCCATGTAAAGGATCTGCCATTTATTGAGCGTAACAAGCGTAAAGCTTGCCGCCGTGCCGCCCGAGGCGCTGCCGCTCGTGCCGCCGTACTTCTGCTCAAAGGCCTTCGTCTCGCTTCTCACCTGCTCGGTGAGCTTCCGGGAAAGCTCCTGCTCGCGCGCGGCAGCCTTCTTGTCCACCTCCGAGAGGATCTGCGGCAGGAATTTTTCGTTTAAGTAGCTCAAAGTCACAAGCGGGTCGCTGCTCGTGCCCGCGCCGCCGGTCGCAGCGACGGTCAGCGTCAGCACCGTTGCGCTCACCAAAAGCAGTCCCACCAGACGGGCAAAGGCGTTGTTTCTCTTTTTCATGCTGTATTCCTCAATTTCTCCCCGGCGCGCACCTTCCCGTGCGCGCCGGAGGGGTTAGATCAACTGCGTATTCTGCAAGCCGAAGCTTACGGCGATGGCCGCGTCGATGCGCTCCATCAGCTCGCCGTCCACGCGCCCCATGCGCTCGCGCAGCCGCCGCTTGTCGAGCGTGCGGATCTGTTCGAGCAGCACCACGCTGTCGCGCGGCAGGCCGTAGTCGGGCGCAGAGAGCGCAATATGCGTCGGCAGCTTCGCCTTGTTCGTCTGCGAGGTGATGGCCGCCGCGATCACCGTAGGGCTGTATCGGTTGCCGGTGTCGTTCTGCACGATCAGCACCGGACGCACGCCGCCCTGTTCGCTTCCGACCACGGGCGATAGATCGGCGTAATAAATATCGCCGCGTTTCACATTGATATCCACTTAGCTATTCACACTCCGAGCGGAAGAAAGTCCCCATTCCCTTCGGTCAGGGGCCACTGTCATTCTCCCACGCGGGGGCTGAATTTATACGGGGGCTTGCAACTTTCCCCGTCTTTTTTGCCCCCAGTCCATCGTATGCGCTTCTCGCTTGCGGAGTGCGCTCAGCCAAGCGGATGCAGGTTTTTGTCGACGGGCACACCGTTCAGGCGGTAGATGCGCGGCACGCGCTTGCTCACCGCGCACAGGAGTTCATAGGGAATGGTATCGCACCTTTCGGCAAGGTCTGCGCAGAGAACATGCTCGCCGAAAATCTCCACCTCGTCGCCGCTTTTCACCTGCGGGAGGTCGGTCACGTCGATCATGCACATGTCCATGCAGATGCGCCCGACCTGCTTCGCCCTGCCGTATGGCGTGAGCACTTCGATCTGATTCGACAGCGCGCGGTGCAGGCCGTCGGCGTAGCCGATGGGCAGCACCGCGATGCGGCTGTGGCGCTGCGTGAAATAGGTTCGTCCATAGCTGATGGGCTCGCCGGCGTCAAAGTCCTTGATCGTCGCCACGCGCGTTTTGAGCGACATGACGGGCTTCATGCCCATCTTCTCGGCCAGATCGCCCGAGCCGTAGAGGATAATGCCGCAGCGCACCATATCCCACGCCCATTCGGGGTAGCTTGCAATGCCGCCGGCATTGCAGCAGTGGTGCAGTGCAAAGCGGAAGCCGCTGCGCGATTCCGCCTCCTCGATCATGCGCGCAAAGCGCTCATGCTGCAAGGCCGTAAATGCGACGCTCTCGGGCGTACCCTCGTCCGACACGCTGAAATGCGTAAAGATGCCCTCCACCTTGAGTCCCGGCAGCTCCAGCACACGCAGGATCTCGTGCAGGCTCTCGTCGAAGTGCGCCTCGCTGCACGCAAAGCCAAGGCGTCCCATGCCGGTGTCAAGCTTGAGATGCACCGTCATCTTCCCGCCCAGGGCAAGCGCGCGGTCGGAAAATTCCTTCGCGATGTCGTAGCTCTGCACCGCCTGCGTCATTTCGAGCTGCAAAATGCGCTCCGTCTGATCCGCAGGCGTGAAGCCCAGCATTAAGATCGGCAGGCGAATGCCATTGTCGCGCAGCTCCTCGCATTCGTCGATGTTCGACACCGCAAGATAAGCCGCGCCGAGCTGCTCGAGCCGTCTGGCGATCTCCACCGCGCCGTGGCCGTAGCCGTCGGCCTTGACCACGCCAAGCAGCTTTACCCGCGCTCCGACGTGGCGGCGAATGGTCTCGTAGTTATGGGTCAGATGGTCAAGGTCGATCTCCGCCCAGGTTCGTTTGAGCGTGCTTTCCATAGACGCTTCCACCCTTTTGCTTCAAATCTGAACGCGCGCTACTGCGCCGCGTTTGGCGATAGTATATCACCAAAAATAAAATTCGTAAACTCTGCCGCCGCAATAATTTTTTCATTTTCTGCGATCTCGGCATACACCGGCGTGCCCGCATCGTCAAAATAGAGTGAGCAGAAAAGCTTTTCGCTGCCGAAAGAGAGTGAAAAATCCACATGCAGCACGATCTCCCCTCCAAGCGTTTCCGTGCCGAAGCTGTCAAGGTACGCCTTCGGGAATGCGCGCAGAAGCATCGGCGCACAGTTCAGCGCGCTCACGCGCGGCGAGAGCGTGCCGACGTCCAGCACGAGGCCATCAAACGTGAGTGAAAGCCTCTCCCCCTCCAGCACCGCACCCACGCCCGCAAGCTCCTGCGGCTCTTTGACCTCAGCGCGCACGGTATCGCCCTGCGCGCTGAGATGCAGGCAATAGGCGATCGTTTCGTCCTCGCGCGGAACGCACACGCGCACGTCCGTTTCGTAAGAGGATACTTGCTGATATTGCTCCTGTAATTCCTCTGCGCGGTCATTTTCCCCGCCGCAGGCACATAAAAGCAGCACCGCCAACAGCGGCAGCCAGATTTTTTTCATCGTTCCGCCCCCCTTCCGTCCGCTATGTATATGCGCCGTTCCGGCTTTTCAGTAGAAGTGAAACACCATGTTCATAGAATTCACCCTTGTTTCTCTCTCAAGTCATAAATTGCCCCGCATTAAAATGGTCCGCGGCGCAAAAAAGAGGGAAGCACCTCACGGTGCTTCCCCTTAAAAATCTCTTGATTTTTCAGTGCCTTCGGCTTACTTGAAATATCTTTCAAGTAAACCCTTGAGGGCCTTGCCATGACGGGCCTCGTCGCGGGCCATCTCGTGGACGGTGTCGTGAATGGCGTCGAGACCGTTCTTCTTCGCGCAGGCGGCGAGGTCGAACTTGCCGGCAGTGGCGCCGAACTCGCAGTCGACGCGCCAGGCGAGGTTGTCCTTGGTGGTCGCCTTCATGTTGGGCTCGAGGTCAGAGCCGAGGAGCTCAGCAAACTTCGCAGCGTGCTCCGCCTCTTCGTAGGCGGCCTTCTCCCAGTACAGGCCGATCTCGGGATAGCCCTCTCGATGGGCGATGCGCGCCATGCAGAGGTACATACCGACCTCGCTGCACTCGCCGTTGAAGTTGGCCATCAGCTGCTCGAAGATATACTTCTTGTCCTCTTCAGAGATGTCGGGGTTGTTCTTCACGGTCTTGCCGTAAACGCCGAACTCATGCTCGGCGGCGAGCTTCAGCTCACCCTTGACTTCCTCGAACATATTGCTCTTGGCGTGGCACACGGGGCACTCCGCGGGAGCCTCGGGGCCTTCATAGATATAACCGCAAACCTTGCAAAGCCACTTTTTCATAATTGCTACCTCCATAAAGTTTTATCTTGAAATGTGAATTGTTTTGCTTGCCTTTCACTGACGTTAGTATACCACATATCTCCGCCTTTGCAGAAGTTGCAAATGCAACAATTCGGTGAATTTTTTATGAATTGCGAGATTTTGCTTTTTTCGCGCAATTTTTTCAGCACTCGCTGCTGTACTGCCGGCAGCGCCGGGCCGTTTTCGATTTTTTCATTGCTTTTGCGCATGCCCTTTGTTACAATGAGGGGTAAGAAAATTTTCGCAGGAGGGCTATTTTCATGTCTGTTAAGATCGCACCGTCCATTCTCTCCGCCGACTTTTCAGAGCTCGGCGCCGGCGTGGAGGCCATTTCCACCGCCGACTATGTCCATTTCGATGTAATGGACGGCTGCTTTGTCCCCAATATCAGCATCGGCATTCCCGTGCTCCAGTCGATCCGTAAGCGCACGGCGCTGCCCATCGATGTACACCTGATGATCGTGCAGCCTGAGCGCTATGTCGATCAGTTCTGCGACGCAGGTGCGGATCTTGTCACCTGCCATGTTGAGGCCGACACGCCCGAAAAGATCCATCTTGCGCTCGACAAGATCCACGCCAAGGGCAAGAAGGCGGGTGTCGTCTTAAAGCCCAACACGCGCGCAGAGGCGGTGCTGCCGTTCCTTGACAAGTGCGACATCGTGCTTGTGATGACCGTCGAGCCGGGCTTTGGCGGGCAGAAGTTCATGGCCGACATGATGCCCAAGGTCGCCGCCATCCGCCGCTACATCGACGAGAGAAATCTTGACTGCGAGCTTGAGGTCGACGGCGGCGTGGACGCCGTGACGTGCAAGACCTGCATCGAGGCGGGCGCGAACGTGCTCGTTGCCGGTTCCGCCGTCTACAAGGCCGCCGACATTCCCACCAAGATCAAAGAACTGAGAGGATAAGGCCGATGGAATACTTTCCCGCGGCGCTCGAAAAACTCGTTGAGCAGTTCGCGCGTCTGCCCGGCATCGGCAGCAAGAGTGCGCAGCGCCTGGCGTTTTTTGTGCTGAGCCTGCCGGAAGAGGAGGCCAAGGCCTTCGCCGATGCCATCGTCGACGCCAAGCGCACCGTCACGTGCTGCCCGGTCTGCCGCAATCTGACCGACGGCGGTCTATGCCCCATCTGCTCGTCTCCCAAGCGCGATGAGCATGTCATCTGCGTGGTCGCCGATCCGCGCGACGTGGTCGCCATTGAGCGCGCGCGCGAGTACAACGGCCGCTATCATGTGCTGCACGGCGTCATTTCACCGATGAACCACGTAGGGCCTGACGATCTGGAGATCAAGTCCCTTCTCGACCGCGTGGCGCAAGGCGGCGTGGAAGAGGTCATCATGGCCACAAACCCCGACACCGAGGGCGAGGCGACGGCGATGTACTTAGCCCGCCTTCTGCGTCCCTTCGGTGTGCGTGTCACGCGCCTTGCCTACGGCATCCCCGTCGGCGGACACCTTGAATTTGCCGACGACGCCACGCTGATGCGTGCGCTCGAAGGCCGAAGAGACATCTGAAAAATTGGGCAAAAAAAGGACGAGTTCTTTTGAACTCGTCCTTTTTTATCTTGTCTCACATGATCTTCACGGTGTAGTAAACCGCGAGCAGAAACGTGCCGATCGCCAGCACCCACAGGCCGTAGTAGGCAATGCTGCTGACAAAGAGCGCCGCCACGATGGCCAGCGCACACACGGCGAGCACGGCATAGATGAGCTTATAGTCGCCGTCCTGCGACACGATACGAAGATTGCCGAACTTTTCCAGCTTACCCCCGTTCTTGCCCGCCTTGTATACGGCAACCGCAAGCGCCGCGATCACAGCTACGGCAAAGACGCTGCACCCGATCACAAGGGCGCTCCACATCTCGCTGCCGCTGCCATGATGAATGAGGTACATCGCCATCAGCGATGCCGTCAGTCCCACGGCCTGCACGGAAAACTCGCGCGGATAGAGCAGGAATACAATGCCGATGAGCATCGCGACCGGAACGATCACGCACATCATCGTCGTACCCTGCGGATAGATCCTGAGCATCAACTCAGAGGACATCGCAAAGAAGAAACCCGCGCACAGGAGCCACGGCGCGGCAGGCGCGAAGCGCGTCCACTTTTTGCGCATGATCCACATCACGAGCCCTGCGCCGAAGGCCGCGGCACCGATAATCCCGAGGACCTTCAAAACGCTCATCATCGTCAAAACCTGGCCAACGCCGCCCTTGACGAAGTAATTGTTCACCATCAGAAGATAAAACTCAGCGATCACACCAACCATGAGCAAGGTGATCGCGCGGTTGACATTGCGATTGCTTCTTGCTATGCGCTCTGCCCGCTTATCATTGTTTTTTGCCATCTATCCGAGCCTCCAAAAAAGGTTATCGTTCTGTAATCGCCCACGCAGGGCGGAAACATTACATCGTAGTATAATAACAGAAGTTGCCCTGTTTGGCAAGGGAAAATTCTTATTCTTATGTCAGATCTTTCCTTTTTGCGCCATTCTTGCTTTTCCTGCCCGCAGGCCTTATAATGTCTGGTATGCAAAAAAGAGGAGGATTTTCCCCATGCCCAACGTTTCGATCAAGCTGCTGCGCGAGGGCGCAAAGCTCCCTGTGCGCGGCTCTGCATCTGCCGCCGGTTACGACCTGTACGCCTGTCTGGACGGCGATCAGGAGCTCACCATTCCGCCCCATTCCACCGCCATGCTGCCGACCGGGCTGTCCTTCGCCCTGCCGGAGGGCACGTTCGGCGCAGTCGTCGCCAGAAGCGGGCTTGCTTCCAAGCAGGGGCTGCGCCCGGCGAACTGCCTCGGCGTGATCGACAGCGATTACCGCGGCGAATGCTTTGTTGCCCTGCACAACGACAGCAGCGAAGAGCGCACCGTGCGCCACGGCGACCGCGTCGCCCAGCTCGTGCTGCTGCCGTTCCTGCCGATGGAATTTGAAGAGGTCGACGAGCTGCCCGCGACCGTGCGCGGCGAGGGTGGCTTTGGCAGCACGGGACGCTAACGCGCCTCAGAGCACGAATGCTCCGTCCACCGCGAGCACCTGTCCCGTGACGAACGATGCCTTGTCGGAGGCAAGGTATACCACCGCCTCGGCGATGTCCTCGGGCCTGCCGAGGCGGCCAAGCGGCGTCTGCTCGACGAGATCGCGGATCGTTTCCTCGCCCAGCACCCGAACCATATCGGTCTCGATGACGCCGGGGGCAACGCAGTTGACGCGAATGCCGCTCGGCGCGACCTCCAGCGCAAGCGAGCGGGTCAGTCCGATGAGCGCGTGCTTGGTGCAGGAATACGGCACCTCGCACGATGCGCCGTGCTGTCCCCACATGGACGAAATGTTCACGATGCAGCCGCTCTTTTCGTGCAGCATGCCCGGCAGCACCGCCAGAATGGTGTTGCGCGCGCCGTTTAAGTTCACGCCGAAGTAGCGCTCCCACATCTCGTCCGTCACGTCCTGAAAAAGCTCCTGTCCCGCAACGCCCGCGTTGTTCACGAGCAGCGTGACTTTGCCGAGTTCACGCTCGCACTGCGCGACCATGGCGTTCACCTCGGCACGCTTCGACACGTCCGCCTGCACGGCGATGGCCTCATGTCCCTCGCTGCGCAGCAGCGCGGCAAGCTCGTCCGCCAGATCTTTTCGCTTATAATAGTTGATGCACACGGCGTAACCCTCGCGCGCGAGCGCACGAGCGATCGCGCGGCCGATGCCGCGGGACGAACCGGTGACCAATGCAACTTTCTTCATGCGGTCTCCTCCAGAAGTCATAAATCCTGCTTATTATATTGAAACCAGCGCAAAAAAGCAAGCGCCGCCCGACCGGGACGGTGCTTTTGTTCTAATTCGATCCGTCAAAGCACGGAAGAACCCCTGCACGCGGAAACTTTTTCTCAGATTTTGCGTCTAATACTGATAAAGGGCGTAAGGGAGGTGACCAAATGCGCCGCATCAATCTTTTTTCCTACGGCATGATGTCGCTTTTTAAGCTGGCGGTGCGCGTACTCGTCATCGTTCTGGCTGTGACGCTTCTCTGTCAGGCGCATCCTGCGCAGCCCGCGCCATCGTATCCGCCGCGCTTTGACCGGCGCGCCATGCCGGAAGCGGCCATCGCCACGCCTTCTTCCCCAGAGGAAAGCAACGCTGCAAAGCCCGCGCCCGACTGGCGCTTTTTCGTGCTCGAATACCACAACTTCACCGACGATCCCGCACAGGTGACGGATTACACCATCACGATCTCCGGACTGCGGCGCGACCTCGATTTTCTGCGCGACAGGGGATACGTAACGATCCTGCCGCGCGAGCTTGCCGCGGGGCAGCTCGACGACGGCGCACCGCTGCCGCAGAAAGCAGTGCTGCTCACTTTTGACGACGGCTACGTGAGCAACTTCACCCTTGCTCTCCCGCTGCTGCGGGAGTATGGCGCAAAGGCTGCCGTTTCGCTCATCACCGCGCGCATCGACGAGGGGACGAGCGGTTTTCTCTCCTGGGACGAGTGCCGTGAGATGGCAAAAAGCGGGCTTGTCGAGTTCGCTTCCCACACCCATGACCACCACATTCACAACGACGCGAACGGCATTGAGCGCAGGAACGGGGAATCGGAGGACGACTACCTTACGCGCATCTCCTACGATCTCGAGACCAGCATCACCCGCATCAAGCTTGAAACGGGACAGCCCGTCACCGCCTTCACCTACCCGCTCGGCAAAATGGAACCGTGGGCGGAGCCTGTTTTGCAGCAGCTCTTTTCCGTCACGTTCTCCGGCGTTTACGGCAAAGCGCGCTACGGCAATTCGCTCTATCATCTGCCGCGCTTCAACATCAGTGATAGCCACCCCGCAAGCGAATACATGCGCCGCGCCTGAGATGATTTCCTTCGGAGTCCTCGTGTCTTAAGTCTCGGCGCTTTTGCTGCGCAAAAGCATTTGCACAGGGGCAATTCACTTGCCCCTGTGCTTTTTCATCTCC
>ERZ1673742.2233-NODE-2233-length-15069-cov-30.827694_pt1 | contig 15069 bp, 9 predicted proteins | sample MGYA00580208_ERZ1673742 | MGnify/ENA primary metagenome ERZ1673742 (study PRJEB41218, sample SAMN15661774) | gut metagenome | host: Homo sapiens | place: Canada: London | collected 2015-08-20/2019-03-30 | study: EMG produced TPA metagenomics assembly of...
TTTTAAGTTTCATAGCTTGTCGGGGATTTTAGAAGTTGAAATTGATACCCAGGCTGACGGAACCGATGTTGGGGTATTTTGCGCCGCGGCCGTCGCCCAGTTCCACGTCCCACAGTTTGAATTTGCTGAATGTAAGCAGATTGACGCCCTGTATGAAGATGCGCGCATTGTTGATGTGGATGCGTTTCATCCAGCGGTCGGGGAGCGTATAGGAGAGTTCGATGTTTTTCAGACGCAGGTAGCTGGTATTTTTGAGCCACCACGTGCTGGCTTCGTAGTTCATGTTCATGTTGCCGATCGAGAGGCGCGGGTAGAAGACATCCTGGCGGGGATTGGCCTCGGTCCAACGGTCGGTGATGTTGCTCAGCAGGTTGCCGCGGCTCGATCCCTGTGCGAAAGGCAGTACGCCTTCGCCGCTGAGGATCGCGTCGACGTGTGCGGCGCCCTGGAACATGGCCGACAGCGAGAGGCCTTTCCAGCCTACGGAGAATCCGAAGCCGTAGACGATTTCGGGGACACTTCCCCAGCCGATGGGCACTTTGTCATATTCGTCGATTTTGCCGTCGCCGTTGATGTCCTTGTAGCGGATGTCGCCCGGGCGCGTGTCGCCGACCTGTACAGGCGCTGCGGCGATCTCCTCCGGACTTTCGAAGAGTCCCAGTGCGATGAGCCCGAACCGCTGGTCGACCTTGTTGCCGATGGTTTTCTGCCAGGGATAGGCCACGGTGCTGTCGTCTTCGAGGACCTTGTTTCGGTTGAACGAGTAGTTACCCATGACGCTCAACGACCAGTCCCGCCACGAATTGGCATAGCTGACCGACATTTCGATACCTTTGTTCTCGACTTTGCCGATGTTGCCGTAGGGGTTGTTGATCATACCGAAATAGGACGGAATGCTTGTGCGGCGCAGGTAGATGCCTTTGCGCGACTCCTTGAAGGCGTCGAACTGCAGGTTGAACTTGTTGTTCAGCAGGCGCATGTCCAGTCCGATGTTGGTTTTGTCGGCGATCTCCCACGTTACGTCGACGGCATATTCGTCAATGGCCGTGGTTCCGTAGGTCTGGTCCATGTTTTTGCCGAACTGGTAACTCGTGTCCTTGTTGTCTTTGACGGTGGCCAGATAGGCGAAGCGGCGTCCGCTGATATTACTGTTGCCGACACGACCCCATGTGCCGCGCAGTTTAAGGTATTGGATCACCTCTGTGGCGCCTCTGAAGAAGGGTTCGTTGCTGATTACCCAGCCAAGTCCGACCGACGGAAAGAAGCCGTAACGGTTTTTCGGGGCGAAGTTCTCCGAACCGTTGTATCCGAAGTTGAACTCCCCGAAATAACGGTCGTCGAACGAGTAGGTGAAACGTCCTGCCAGGCCGCGGAAACGGTAGGGCAGCGCCTCTTCGACGTTGGTGGCTTTGGTATTGATTTCGTCGCTCTGGTTAAAGAGCATCATGCCCGATACGGTGTGCCTGCCGAAAGTGTTGCGGTAGTTGACTGCGGCCTCCAGATAGATGGCGCGGTTACCCTTTGCACTGAGGCTGTAGGCCAGGTTCTCGGTTCCCTGGCGGGTTTGCTCGTAGAGCAGGTTGCCGTTGGCGTCGCGTCCTGTGGCGTGGTAGGTGTTCGGGGTTTTGGTGAAACGGTTGCTCGTGTAGTTGTAGGTGTCGAACGAGAACATGCCTGAAACCGAGAGCCCTTTGTAAATCTGCTGCGTGATGCGCAGGTTCGAATAAACCTGGCTGCGCCACTGGTTGGCATAGCCCGTTGCGCCGAGCTGTGCCACGGGGTTTATATCGCCGCCCGAGAAGGCGCCGAGCTTGCCGTCGGGGTAGAGCGGCGCGATATAGGTCGGAGGTGTGAAATAGGCCGATTCGAAGATGCTTGCCTGCGAAGATGCCGGATAGTTGGCGTTGGCCAGGTAGCCCTGGATGCCCAGTTTGATTTCGGTGGTGCGGAACGGGTTGAGCGTGAGGTTCGAGGTGACGTTGTAACGGCGGTAGAAGGTGTTCGAGTTGTAGTCGGCCAGTTTCGTGTCCTTGTACATGCCGTTCTCGTCGTAGTAGGCCAGGCCGATGTAGTAGACCGCCTTATCGGAACCGCCCTGCACGTTGACGTTGGCCGAGCGGTTGCGGCTGAAGTTACGCAGGATCTGTTTCATCCAGTCTACGTCGGGATAGAGATAGGGGTCTTCCCCGCGGCGGGTCTTATCAATGATCTCCTGGCTGTATAGTTTGCCGCCGCCGCGGGTGAGCGACGCTTCGTTCGACATCTCCATGTAAGTCGCGCCGTCGGCGAAATCGGTGATCTTGGTCGGTTTGGTGAGGCCTTCGGTATAGCGTACGCTGAATTTGGGGCGTCCTTTCAGACCGCTTTTGGTATTGATGATAATGACGCCGTTGGCGCCGCGAACGCCGTAAACAGCAGTTGCAGAGGCGTCCTTCAGGATCGAGAAACTCTCGATGTCTTCGGGGTCGACGTTGGAGAACGAGCGGGGAACGCCGTCGACGAGCGTCAGAGGGGCGCTCATGCTGGCTGTCAGCGTTGAGATGCCGCGGATGTAGATGTTCGCGTCGTCGAAGCCCGGTTCACTGGTTCGCTGTACCGAGACCAGACCCGATACGCGGCCCGCAAGGCCTTGTGTGAGGTTGGCGACGGGAACTTTCAGTTCCTTGGTCGCTATGGTCTGCTGCGAGCCGATGACGCTGATCTTTTTCTGCACGCCGTAGCCCACCACCTCCACGGCGTCGAGGATGGCGTCGTTTTGCAGCATAACCACGTCGACGATTTCCTGCCCTGCGACCGAAACGTCCTGCGATTTGTAACCTACATAGCTGAATTCCAGTACTTCGTCGGGATAAACGTCGAGCAGGTATTTGCCGTTGATGTCGGTGGCTGTACCGATGTTCGGACGGGCCTTGATGCGGATCGTGACGCCGATGAGCGGATCGTTGTTCTGGTCCCTGACGACGCCTGTGATGCGTGTGATCTTCCGGGGTGTAGCTGCGGCCGTAGCTACGGAGCGTCCGATGACGATCTGCCTTCCCGAGAGTTTCCAGGTGTTGTCGGTTCCGGCGAACAACTGTTTCAGGACAGCCGAAATGGGCTGATTCGTTACTTTCAGGGTGACTTTGCGGTGGATGTCCAAGATGTTGTCGTAGTAAACGAAGATGTAGTCGCTTTGGCGTTCGATCAGTGTGAGGACCTCCTTGATGGGGCGGTTCTGTACGTTGAGCGTGATGGTTTTCGCCGCCTCTGCCGTTTGTGCACTGACGGGCCGGATGAACCCGATTGTTGCCAGCAAAAACAGGAATGTTATCCGGAATAGGTGGAATAATCCCCCATTATCGGCCTTAAAAAGACCGATTTTACCATTTTTGTTGTACATTTGTAAAGATTTGAAGTTTAAAAGGCTATTTTAGATTTTCAATCGCTCCGGATGTCGTTGAGGGACGACATCCGGTCTTTTTTTGGAGGGATACGGGCTGTTACATAGGCAGGTCAGTTTGGGTTGTTGGTAGTCGGGTTATAGTCGATTCGGAAATTCCCGGATTCGGTGATTTGCAGGTTGATAGGGGCTGTTGCGCTCAAGATTTTCAGCACTTCGGCCGGATCGTCTTTGAGTTCGAGTTTGCCCGAGAGCGTCAGCGCTTCGGCTTCGGGCGTACACTCGATCCGACAATTGTAGTAGCGGGAAAGGCGTTCGAGGATGTTCGACAGCGGGTCGTTGTCGAAGGGCAGGTATCCGTGAATCCAACTGATGTAGCTTTCGGCTTCCACTTCGCGGACCTCCAGCGATTCCGAGGTGCCGAGGATGGCTTGTTGGCCGGGAACGATGCGAATTCCGCGGTCGGATCGTCCGGCAGGGGCTACGCTGACGGAGCCGGAGAGCAGGACGACCTCCTGCGTGCGATCGCGGCCGTAGGAGGATATGTAGAATTTGGTTCCCAAAACGCAGACATCCATTTTGCCTGTGTGTACCGAGAAAGGCCGTTCGGCATCGTGCGCCACTTCCATGTAGATTTCGCCTTCGACGTATATTTCGCGCTTCTGCTTTTCGAATACGACGGGGTAGACCAGCCGTGATCCGGCGTTGATCCAGACGCGGGTTCCGTCGGCGAGCGTCAGCGTCGTCTGCTTGCCGTAGGGAACGACCAGCTGGTTGAACGTCGCAGCCTCTTTTTTGGGAATGGTTTTTTCGGCGTTGTTGATCCGGATGGCGGTCGAATCGTAACGGATTGTCGATTTTTGGGTTTCGAGCAGGAGGGTTTTCTGCTCGGACAGCACCAGTTGCACCTCTTTCTGGGTGAATACGGGGGTGTCGGCCTGCCGGATAAACATTTCGATGTCCGGGACGGTCGACGGTTGCAGTCGGTAGTAACCGACAACGGCCAGCATGACGCAGGCTGCCGCTGCGATGCCGATGCCCAGACGGCGCAGTTGCGGCCGCAGGAAAGACCGGGGTCTGGGTGCTTCGGCAATCCGGGCCATGACGTTTTCGAGGGCTTGCCCGGTGTTGAACCGGGTTTCCGCAAGGCGGGCGTTTCCCCAGGCTTTGTAAGCCCGGAGAAAGGCGTCGCGGTTGGCTTCGGATGCTTCGAGCCACTCCTGCAGTTCCCGGCGTTCCGTGTCGGTGAGGGGTGTGCCGTCCAGTTGGCGGGTTATCAGATCTTCGATGATATGTTCGGGTCTCTTCATTCTATCTATATCACGGATGAAAGCGCTGAAACCCTACCCCCTCCGGCGTTTTTTTTCGGACCGCCGGGGTAAACAAAAAGCAGAACCGGTGAGGCTCTGCTTCTTGCGGGTTGCGAAAATAGGCATTGTCAATAGACCCACTCGAAATTGTCGACGTAGAGTATGTTCGACTTGCAGCCTGCCATGAAGTCGCCGTAGGCGCTCGTCGAGCAGGAGATCACGATCTGGTACAATCCGGAGGGTTTGGCCTTCGTGTCGTAATAGTTGAGCGGAAGCTGTACGTCGATCATCTTGCCGCCGGTCGAACTTTGGTCGATGAAAAGCGAGCCGTAGGCGATGATCGGTCCCTCGTCGACCGAAGTGGTCTCTTCCGGATCCCAGGTCCCGGTGGGGGCTTCCGTGCCCGATCCGACTTCGCGGCGGGTGTTCCAGTCCACGATGGCGACCATGATGCGGGCCTTGTCCCGGTCCCCTTCGTGAATCGGGGCGCCGAAATTCTTTTCGATGTCGACGATGCCGATATGTTCTGCATAGTATTGCAGTTTCAGCGCCTTGGGACGGGCTTTCCAGGCGTAAGGCTGGCCGAACGACACGACGCCCCGGGTCAGGACGTCCTTCTGGAACAGCCCCGAGAAGAGGTTGCCCGAGGCGAGGACTCCCACGGCGGACGTAGCCTGAAGTTTGGCGCGCGTGCCTCCGTCGAAGGGGGCCTGCGTGCAGAGTCCCCTGGTGAAGGTGTTGTTGCCGCTGCCCCAGAACTCCGCGGTCTTGTTGTTCTGGGTCCAGCAGCTCAGCGAGCTGTCCTCCAGGTCGCCGTTGGGAATCGTGTTGCCCGCGGGGGCCGCATATTCCATCAGCTGGGTCTGCTCGCCCCCGACTGTCAGGCGGAATTCGTAGGTGTGCCCTGCGAAGAGACCCTTGTCCGGCACGAAGTTGTAGACGGCAAGCCCGTGGGGGTTGGTCGACGAGCTCCATTCGGGCGCGAGCGTTGCCGTCAGGATGCCGGCCTCGTAGCTGCTTTCCGCCATTCTCTGCCACTCCGTGGCGCCCTTGATCCGGTATTCCAGCGCGGCGCCGGCCGCATACTCCTCGGCAGAGACGAGAGCGGTGGCCGTGGCCGTATTGTTCCACAGGTCGGTTGCCCGGAGGGCGACCTTCACATTGGTAGGCTCCACGTAAAGCAGCCACCGTTCGGTGATTCCGTGGCAGGTGACGTCTACGAAACGCACCGATTCGAAGCTGCTGCCCGAAAGCTCTTCGAGCGAGGGCGAATAGGTCGTGATGTCGGCGGGGCCGAGTTTGAGTTCCGTGACCTCGATATGTGCCAGATCGGTGTCGCTGGGGACGAGGACCCGGGCGATGCGGTTTTTCTCCTCGATCTCCGTGGCGCCGATCTGCCCCGTCACGCTGAAACGGCGCTCGATGGTCTGTGTGGCGCGGATCGTCCATTCGTAATCCTGGTAGAGCGAAAGCGTGGTGTAGATCGGCGAACGCAGGTCGAACGTGCCGGTCAGCTCCCGGGAGCTGCGGATCTGTTGCAGGACCTCCTCCTTGTCGAGCTGGATGCTGTGGATGACGGCGTCGTAACCCACGGCGTCGATCCGCACGTTGCGGATGTCGGTCGCTTCGTCGAGCGAGAGGGTGACTGTCCGCGACGTGACGTTGTTTTCCGAGACCGAGAAGCCCTGGCCTTCGACGCTCGCGATGCGGAGTTCGACGACCGGATAGGGGATGTCGTTGTGGATGCACGACGCGAGGAGCGCCGCGGCTGCAAGGAGTGCTGTTTTCAGGTATCTGGTCATAATTTATTTCTTTTTCTTGTCCCACAGGTGTACCGTCATGCCGAAGTTGATGGCGGCGACGTTGAGCCTGAAACGCATGTTCGAAGCCTTGCGCGTTCCGATCTTGTTGCCGGCGTCGTCCTTCTGCGTGACGGAGGTGTACTGGATGCCGCCCAGCCCGAACGACAGCGTGGCGCAGACGTTGGGGAAGATATAGACGGCAGCTCCCGGATTAAACGCCAATTTGAGCTGCGTATTGTCGCTGAACGTGGTTTTCATGTTGTCGCTGGCGGTGTCGGGCTGGTAGGAGAGTTTCGACGTTCCGGTCGACAGCGAGAGTTCGAACTCGGCGAACAGTCCGAAACGGCCCTTCGGGTCGAGTCCCGCGTAGGAGCGGTGGAAAATGCCGAACGAGTAGTTGTCGCTGTTGAAATTGACCTTCGGAATGCTGCCCGAGGCGTCGTTGCTTTCGCCCAGGTCGTAGCGTGCGGCATCGAGGTTGCCGTCCATGTGGCGGTAGCCGAAACGCACGCCCAGACAGTTATTGTCGCGGTAGAAATAGCCGATGAAGGGTTTGACGGTGGCCACCGTGCCGTCGGCGTCGATGCCGTCGAGGATGAGCATGATGTCCGTGTCGTCGCTCGACATCGTGCCGTAGGAGGCCGTCAGACCCATGATCACCTCGCCCTTGTAGGCGAACTTGAGCTTGTTGATTTCGCGGTCGATACGCCGGCGTGTGGGCAGGAATTGTTTTTTGCCGCGGATCGGCGACTGAACTTCCGCGGCCTTGAGTGCCTGCAATTGCTTCTGTCCGTCGGCCGGGACTGCCGCTTCCGAGGCCGGGATTGCCGCTTCCGAGGCCGGCGCATTTCCGGTTGCCGGGGTTTCTTCTTCGGTGAAGATCGTTCCGGCTGCGGCGGGTGCGATTGCGGCTGCCGGAGCGGCTGTTTCCTTCGGATTCCCGGTTGCGGCGGTTTGCCGCGCCAGCGCGTTGCCGCACGAGATAATTATGATCAGCAGGGTGCAGAGTATGCTTCGTGTCATAGTGTGCCGTTTTTAGAGATAGAAGGCCATGCCGAGGCCGATCGAGAAGATATTGACCTTGAAGTTCATCATGCTCGTGTTGCGTTTGCCCACGGTGACCTGATTGTGAACCTGTTTGGCATGGGTATAGCTGATGCCCATCACGCCCACGTTCACTTCGACGGCCATGTTGTTGGTGGCGAAGGCTACGATGCCCGGCGAAATGCCCAGCGAAAGGGTGTAGCCGGTTTCGTAGGTTCCCTTCACGGGCGAGTCGTTGGCGAAGCGCGCCTGCGTGCCTCCGGCCGCGAGCGACATCTCGTTGAACAGCGCGAAGCGTTTGTTGCGTCCCAGCGGGATGTACTGCCGCCAGATCGCCGCCGCCGAATAGGTCTGCTTGAGCGAGTAGAAATCCCTGGCCACGATGTTCGTGCCCGTCTCCTCGTTGCCGAAATGCAGTTCGGCGTTGTCCAGCTTGAGCAGCGTGCGCGAATAGATGAAGCGTCCTCCGAGGGCCATGTTGTCCCGGAAGGCGTAGGCGATCATCGGGCTGACGCGGAAGGTGTAGCCTTTCGAGTTGATTCCCTCGATGACGAGGAACTGATAGCCTTTGTTGGTATGGGTCGAGTAGGAGGCCGTACCGCCGAAAATCCACTGTCCTTTCGGCACGAACAGGTTGTGCGTGTCGGTAAGTCCGCGCTCCTGGCGCATTTCGTTGATTGTTTTCGGACGCTGGTCGGCTGTCGCCGCAGTTTGGGCGGCGGTTGTTTCCTGTGCGCGCAGCGCCTGCGCCGTGCCCGTGAGGCACAGCGCGAGGGCGAGCGTGCGGATGAATAGCTTGCGCATCTGCTTGCGTTTAGTGATTAGTATACCCATTCGAAATCGTCTACGTACATGACATTGCCCAGACAACCGACCTTGAAGTCGCCGTAGGCGCTCGTCGTACAGGAGATGACGAGTGTATATGCACCCGTAGGTTTGGTCGTTCTGTCGTAATATTCGATCGGAATCTCCACGGTCGTCATCGCGTCGCCTGGTGTGGTTTCGCCGATCAGCAGCGATCCGTAGGCGATGACGGGGCCTTCGGCGGTTTCGGCGGTTTTGGCGGGGTCCCACACGCCTGTCGGCGACCCCATGCCGGCGACAGTCGCGTGACGGCTGTTCCAATCGACGATAACGGCGAAGATACGCGAACGGTCTTGGCCGTCCTGAATGTATTCGTGCTCTTCGGTGACGGTTCCCTTATTGACGGCGCCCACGGTGGCGTGGTATTTGAGCCGCAAGGCCGTCGGACGCGCTGTCCACTGGTAGGGCATTCCGAAACTGGCCGTTCCCGAGAGATTCGCAAAACGGAACGTTGCCGAGAAGAGATTGCCCGCGGCGAGCAGGCCGAACGCCGACTGCGATTCGAGCTTGGCGCAGTAGCTGCCGCCCATGCCGGGTTTGGTCGACTGCGCACACAGTCCCGAAGTTGCGGCATTGCCGCTGCCCCAGAACGTCGTGGATTCCGACGTGCTTTTGCCGAAACAGGGGAGCGATCCGCTTTCCATATCCCCGTCGGGGATGACCTGCCCGGCTGCGGCCTGAAACTCTGCCGAGGAGACGGTTTCGCCATCGAGCGCCGCCCGCGCCTCGTAGCTGTTGCCGGCGAAGACGCCGGTGCCTGCGACGGGGGTGTGGACGGTCAGGCCCGCGGCATTGACCGATTCCTTCCATTGGGCCGTGAACGTGGCCGTATAGATGCCCTCGCCGGCGTTTACGCCATCGGCGTCGGACCACTCGCCGTCTTTGACGCGCAGTCCGAAGGTCGCCGTCGTGACGTTCGGATCGAGGACCAGCGCGCGCAGCGTGAGGCTGTTCGTCCAGAGGTCGTAATCCGTCTTTTCAATGGGCAGAAGACCTTGCAGACGGTATTCCGAGATGGCGGTGGCTTCGGCGCCGGCCGAATCCGTGACGCGGATGCTCACCGGATGGCTGCCGCCCGGACGCCCTGCGAAGAAGGCGTCGGAAAGGGTGACCGTCAGGCTCAAGTCGCTCTCCCTGGTCACCTCGACGCCCTCGGTCGTGCCGTTCAGCGCTTCGTAGCTGTCGTCGCCGATGCCGATCACGACGCTCTTTACGGCGGCCATCGTGGTTATCATGTAACGTTTCGGGGAGGTTGTCCCGGGGATGAAATCCTGCGGCTGGTCCATGTCGAAACCGTCGCTTTCGATGCTCGGCTCGGGGCTGAACGGGAACGTGTCGTCGTAGTCGTCGGTCGAGGTGTCCACCTTGACGACGAAGCATTCGATGAAGCCCGGCAGGTCTTTCGAGAACCGGAAGGAGACGCTGTATTTGCCGCCGGTCTGCACGCCTTCGAATCTGGCCTCCCTGACGATGACGCCGCGGTCGGGGTGCGTGCCCTCGAAGCGGGTCGTGAGCGTGGTCGCACCCTCGGGCATGGTGAAGTAGCCCGTGCCGTCGGCCGTGTAGTTCAGCGCCGGGACGCCGCCCTGCTGAACCTGCCCTTCGTCGAACGCGTCGGCGGCGACTACCCACGCATGGAAATTCTCGCCGAAAGCGGCGGAAACCGTGGCGTCGAATTTCACTTCGGCGACGACGTTCTGCCGTTTGCACTCCACTTCGGCGACGGTCGTCTGTCCGGCTGCCACCGTAAAGGTCTTCTCGCCTTTGTAGAAACGTTTGGTGAACGACGCGGGGACGGCTTCTCCCGCATCGACCTCCACGCGGTATTCGCCCGCGAGCAGCTCCAGCCGTGAGGGGAGCGTCTCTGCGGTGTATTGGCGCAGCAGCTCGCCGCTCGCGCGGTAGATGCGTACGGCAAGGCGTTGCAAGGGGTCGTATTCCCCGTCGGCTTCGGCCCGCGTGGCCGAAACCCGCATTTCGAGCGCACCCGTGTCGCCCGTGTCGGCGCTCCCGGCCGTCTCTTTCGAGCAGGCGGCCGTCAGCGCGGCGCAGAACAGCAGGGCGGCGGTAATGTATTTTTTCATAATTCGTCAGCCTTAATTCGCCGGTACGTAATACTTCAGGGTCTTGGTCGTGCTGAGACCGTTGTTCTCCGTCACCGTGAGTATGAAATTGTTGTTGCCGGGGAAGCCTGTCAGCAATCTGGTGAATATCTTGTCGATCTTGAGCCGAATGGACGGTTTGTCCTTGACTGCGTCCTCGATGGGGAATCCGAGGGCTGAAATCGCCTCCCGGACATCTTCGGCCGGATGCATGGTTCCGTTCGTATCTTCGAAGCCTTCGATATTGCAGAGATCGAACCGGGCCGGGATGCCCATCGTGCCGAGTTTCTTGGCGTCGAGGTTGTCGCAGTCGATGGTCACGTCGAGCGATTTGATGCCTGTTTGCGCCGTGATGTCGATCTCCGTGTCGCGGTCTGCGGACGGCGTTTGCGTTTCGTCGATATTGAAATCTACGCCGACAATCGAAGGGCCTTCGTTGGCCGGATCGACCGTGAGCGTCAGCGACGCCCGGGCCGAAAGCCCTTTGGCGTCGGTTATCTCGAAGGCGAATGCGTGCGTGCCCTCGTATGCGGGATAGAGCAGTTTCATGGCTCCTGCGATGTCGAAACTCTTCGAAGTCGCCCCCTTGAGATCGTCGCCCAGCGGGAAGCCGAGGCCTGCGAGAACCGTGTAGGCGGGGTCCGACGCCCCGATTGTGCAGAGGTCGAATTCCGGACCGCCGATTCCGGACACCATGCCGGTCAGCCGGGAGTTGTCCGACGTGATTTTCACCGCGAACGACCCGATGCCGTTGGACGAGGCGAGATTGAATGCGAACGGCCGGGTGTAGTTGCCCTGGGCGTCGAACATCGAGGCCAGAAGCTGGAAGGGTTTCGTGAGGTCGTAGCCCGGACATTCGAGGGTCGGGGCGACGGGAAGTCCGGGTTCGCCGGGGTTGTCGGGATCGTTGACCGGGATTTCGTCGTCCTCCATGAAGTCGTTGACGTCGATGTCCAGTTTGATGTCTCCCTTGTCCGAGTAGGTGATCACGATCGAGAGCTTGCGCCATTGTCCGGCCTTGACGCCCGAGATGCTCTTGTTGATCCGGACGGGTGCGTCGGGCGTATCGGCGAAAGCCCCTTCGAGGTGCAATTTGAGCGTGTTGGTCTCGCCCTGCGGCATGAAGTAGGCCGCGCGGGTTTCATCCTTCAGGAAGGGCATCGTCGTTTCGCCCAGCGTGACGGTCGACTTGGTGTCGGCGGTGAGCTGGTCGGCGAGGTCTTTCGAACACATCAGCGTCACCTTGATGTTGTTCAGCGTGCAGACGACCTCGTTGATGGGCGTGGTTTGGTTCTTCTCGATGACGAACTCCTGCGAACCGAAATAGACGGGGTGTTCCCATTCGGCTGCCGGCGTCGTGGCGGCCTCTTCCGAACGGACCTCCATCGTGTAGCCGCCCACCGGAAGCTCCAGCCTGCCTGCCTCGCCGATCGAGGCCTTCAGATCGCCGTAAGTCTCCTGGAGCGCCAGCTTGCCCGTTGCGTCGCGAATTTCGATGATGAATGTGTCGACGTCGGGCTGCGCCTCGTCGGTGCGCGTCTGGGGCTTCGCCGTCTCGTCTGACGTGTCGTCGGGGCGGGTTTCGGTATCGGTGTCGACCACGACGCGCATGCTCATGTCCGCCAGCGTCAGGTAGCCTTTGGCGTTGGGATCGGGCGGAGTGCCCGGCTCGTTGTTCTTATAGGCGGGATCTTCGTTCACACAGCCGGTCGCGAGCAGCGCCGTCGCTGCCGCAGCCGTCAGAATCTTGGTAAAGGTTTTCATATCTCGGTGTTTTTATTTGCGTTATTCGGTGGCCTCGTCGTTGAGTTCCACGTCGAGTTCCACGGTCTCGGTGTATCCTTCGCCGAGGGTGACGGTCAGCGTCGCGCTGCCGGCCTTCTTGGCGTCGAGCGTGAAGATGTGGCGCGTGGCTGGGCGTGCCGCTTCGAGCGGCTCGGGGGTGAAGGTGTAGAGCGGCCCCTCCGACGTGCCGTCCTGGCTCTGGCCCCGGGCCGTACCCTTCAAGGTGAGCGGCTTTCCGGCCTGCACCCAGACGGCTTCCGCTTCGGCCGCGTCGCAGGGACGGAACGTGAAGATGCCGCCCGCTCCGGTCGTCACGGTGAACTCCGCGTTGTTGTAGTATTTTTTGAACGACTCGGTGGCGCGCACGAGGGTCTGCGAATTGCCGATCGTCGCCGTGATCTGCGCGGTGCTGGTGCGGCGCGCCGCGACCTCCACTTCGGTCGCGCCTGCGTAGTAGGGTTTGTCCGCGCCTTCGGCTTCGGGATCGCCGTAGGTGACCGTGATCGTGTAGCGGCCTTCGGGGAAGGAGTAGGCGGTCTCCTCGGCGTTATACGCCGCGACCGTCGCCCAGCTTTTGTCGAAATTTTCACCCCGGATGCGGAGCGTGAAATCTTTGCCGTCGGGTTTTGCCGCAGCGCGGGTCGCGCCCTGAACCGCGGCCATCGCCGCAGCGGCATCAATCGTGGCGTCGGCCTCGCAGGCGATGCGGATGGTTCCGCAGCCCTCTCCGGCCGGGGTCTCTTTCTTTTCGGAGCATCCTCCGGCCATGACAGCCGCCGATGCAAGCAGGTAAAGCAGTTTTCTCATGGCGGTTATTCGTTGACGATGGATACTTTGATGTTGTCGAGGTAGAGGTAGTGATTGCCGTTGGCGCCGAATATTCCGGTCCAGGACGATACGTTGCCGATACGGTTGACATTCACCTTCCATGAGATTCTGTGGGCGCTGTTAAAGTCGGCTAGGAATGTTTTGGTGTTCCAATTCGAAAGCGGGGTATTCCACGATTTGTCGGTTTCGAGGGCTATGTCTTCCGCTTCGACGGGGTTTTCAAGATTGTCTCCGCCGTTGGGCTGGCCCGAATTGGTCGTGTAGCCGTAATTGAACGTAGGATTGCCGTATGTTCCGCCCTTATTTTTGTTACTGTCCATCATCCAGGAGTCCTGTCCTCCGACGTAATCGAATGAAACCCGGACTCTGACTGTTTTGCCGGATTTGATACCGCTGACGGGCGGCGAGTCGATACGTCCCGGGTAGCGGGCATACGATGAAGCCTTGCCGACTCCTCCGCCTTCGAACCGGCAGGAGCTTCGGATACATTTCCCGGTTTCCCCGCCCACACGGGCCGCCGTCCATCCGATGGCGCCCTTGTCGGACAGCAGGTGCGCATCCTTGTTTCCGGCGCTGCTGCTGCTTGTTCCCGTTCCGACGTTGCAGTCGTAGTCGAACTGGATGATATTGCTGAAATCCTCCGCCAGCAGGTAGGGGACGCTGAACGTGATGTCGTTGTTGCCGAATTCGGTGATCTGCGGCATCGTCAGCGTGTTTGATACGACAGCGCTTTCCGATTCGTACTGTACCGTGACGGCTTTTCCCGAGAGGTTGTCGGTCCACGAGGGTTTGAGCACCATCGTGTATTTGCCTTCGGCGTCGGGCGTGAACTGGCAGATGTTCGTGCCGTTGTCGAACAGCGAGCCTTCGGGGGCGGTGAGGGTGATCTTTCCGACCGCCTCGCCCAGCGTCGCCATGCCCTTGTCCGCAGGCAGCGAGAAGTTCAGACGCGTGTAATAGCGGCCGATGGCGGGAATGTGGTAGGCGATCGGGGTGGTGTGGCCTTCGGAGAAGTGTTTGCCGGGGATGTCGCGCGGCTCGGATTCCCCGGCTTCGCAGATCGCGGTGATGGTCACCGGCTGCTCGGCGGTGAGTTCCACCGGTGCGATGACGGCGAAGACCACGTCGCCCGCACCCTTCGGAGTGTCGAAACGCAGCGTCAGCGTGTTGTTGCCGTCGGTGAGCGTCGGCGCGGCATCGGGATCGGCGGCATCGACCGTCATGCGCCCCGTGACGGGCTGCGGAAATGCCAGCGTGATCTCCGAGACCTTTTCGCCCAGATCGTTTTTCGGAATGCGTATTTTCAGCACGTGAACTTTGTGGCGGAACTGGAACTGCACCGTCTCGCCGGTGTCGTTCTTCTCCAGAGCCGGGGCCTTGACCGGATCGGCCACCATCACGTCCCAGTCGCCGTTGAAGCCGCCGTCCTGCACGTCAGGGATCAGGTAGGTGGCCTGCGTGCCGTCGCTTTCGGACGGAACGGGCGACACGGCATAATAGGTGTAGGTGTCCGCGGGCATTTGCGGGATGTCTCCCCTGAACTTGGCCGTGTTGTAGTCGGTGTTGTAGTGGTAGAGTTTGAAAGCCTGTTTGCTGAAGACGGTCTCGGATCGGGAGTTGACGGCCCAGAGTGCGATCTGGTCGTCGGAAGCCCATTTGACCGATACGCCGTCTTCGCCGAGCTGGGTGCGGGACTTGTCTTCGGATTCGATGTCGATCTTCGGACCGGAGCCTACCGATACGCTGATTGTTTCGGCCGCGGGCCGGGTGTCCGCATCCGAAGAATCGGAGCATGCCCCGAAGACCAGAGGCAGCGCGAGCCAAATAATCCGGAAATTTATTCGCATAGAATAGATTCTTTTATCTGTAATGTGTACAAAAATAGGTACAGGTTCCCGTTCGCGGAAATAAATTCAACGAACGCCGGATTTTTCATCACGAACAGCCTCCTTTTT
>ERZ1673742.2249-NODE-2249-length-15011-cov-3.313185_pt1 | contig 15011 bp, 15 predicted proteins | sample MGYA00580208_ERZ1673742 | MGnify/ENA primary metagenome ERZ1673742 (study PRJEB41218, sample SAMN15661774) | gut metagenome | host: Homo sapiens | place: Canada: London | collected 2015-08-20/2019-03-30 | study: EMG produced TPA metagenomics assembly of...
GTTGAGCAAAAGTCAGCGTGGGATTGATGTGGTATCTTTATCTAAGTGAACCCCCTGTTTCCCATTTAGAAATTGTCTTATCACTGATTGATAAAATATCCGCCAACTCTCTTTGTGTCATGTGTTTCAATTTTCTATTTGTCGATATAAACTTACCAACCTTTATCTGATCCATGTTTCTTCCTCCTTATATATATGTACAGAATACTGGATAATTTAATTCTATAGAACCCACGGATCGTAGAGTTTCATATATTATGATTTTTTATTGTTCATTTATCTCTTTATGTCTATACATTTAGAAAATGAATTGCGGAAATTCGGTTTTTTGGCATAAAAAGTTTTGCGGAAATTCGGTTTTATTCAAAAAATCCATTAATGACACCAGCTACCTTCTCAGGCACTTCTTCATTTAAAACATGTCCTGCACCTTCAATAATAATTAGTTTTGCGTTTTTTATATGCTCTTTAAGATAGTGAGCTGATTTTAAATTTGTCTTATCTTTTTGTCCACATACAATACATGTTTTATTTTTTAATTTCGATACTCTGTTAGTAAAATTCAGATCTCTCAATGATTTTCCTAAAGCCAGGGTATCTTTTTTATTGAATGCCATATCTTTAAAAAGAGAAGAGGGTAAAAATCTTAAAACTATATTCTGTATCGTAAAAGCTAACTTAGGCACCTTATGTGGTGTTGCGACTAACATTAGCTTTTGTACCTTTTCTGGATTTTCCAGTGTATATTCCAATGCCAAAATTCCACCTAAAGAAAGGCCTACAATATTGATCTTTTCTTCAAATTGATCGCAATATGATTTAAATGCTCCATACAGGTTTTTATATGTTGCCGGCTTTCCTTTTAAAATATCTCTTAAATCTGGTGTTAAACACTCATTTTTATATTCAATTTCAGAAAGCACTTTATCCCAACTGTTAGCTCGCTGTCCTGAGCCGTGAACAAATATCGTTTTCATGATTTGTTTTTCTTAAATACATTTGCGATTGCCAGAACACCAGGAAATAAAACAGCCGCAATGACCCAAACGATCCATCCTTCCTGCCAGTTTCGTGTAGGCAATGTAATTGCCAGATAGATAGCTGTAACAGATAACCAATAAACCGTTGTGATGACTCCAATGATTGGGCTCTTTTCCTTCTTTTCTTTTGTATAGTCACCTTCCTGTAACAGTTTGGCAAAACTTTCCCAAATAATACCGACACGAACAAGCAAAACAACGCCTATACCTACAATAAATAAAGCTAAACATAACAATGAAACCATCAAGATCAAATTGTTTTCTTCAAACATAACACCAGTAAAAAACGGAACCATGGCCAGGATACATAAAGAAACACCAATAATATTATTCTTAATATATTTATTTTGAAATTTCTCTTTTCGTTCATTTACCAGACTGATGACACCATATTCTGTATCAAATATTTCTTTTTCTAAATATTCATATTGAGCTGTTTTTGAATGACTATAAATAAAGATAGCCACTGCAATCGCAACAAGAATCATCAATATGATCAACCCCACAGCTCCTGCCACATTTTCGCTGATGCCAAAAGACTTTGTTTCACTTAAAGCACCTAGTATTAATAGACAAATCGGAGAAATAATGCATAAAAAGACTCCATTGGCAACCATCTTTGAAGTTTCTATCTTCACTTCAATAAAACGATTAGCTTCCTCTAAAGTTACTCGTCTATTAGAATCATTTTCTTCACTAATAGTGACATCTGCATCTTCGATTTCATCTTTTAGTAAATAATCTGTGCTTACTCCAAACAACTTAGATAAGCGAACGATCTTATCTAAATCTGGAACCGATTGCGCACCTTCCCATTTAGATACAGATTGACGAGAAACATTCATCTGGGAAGCCAATTCTTCTTGAGACCATCCAGCCTTCTTTCGCAATCGAATTAATTTATCAGCAAATATCATATTATGTCCTCCTTGTGTTTCAACTTTCGCTCTGATTTTAACATTCAGCACGGTTGCCCACCATAAATCAAGGCTTTCAATGTGTCAACTGGTGGTTGCAACTGCAAGTTTATACACAAATTACGTAGATTTCATAAAAATGTTTCTAGTTTATCTTTCTCTCAAGTATTCATTTTTTCTAAAATAAAAAAATAATTTAAAAATCCTTAAATATAATCCGTGGGTTTCTATACATTTTATCAAAAAGGCTGCGAGAAAAATAGTGTGAGAAGAAAAGTTTAATTTCGCTGAAATCAAGATGTGTGTTTACAAATGTTTTCACGGGCCCAAAAAGGAACATCAGAAACGATCATCCCACAGAAAATCATAGGTGCTGTAGAAAATGTCGGATTTTTGGAGGCCATCCCATTATGGGCCGTCACACTATTAGGCAGCATTTTCATTACGATTTTGTCTTTTATTATGATTCTTACTGTTTATGGGCGATTCTTTAAGCTCTATATTTATACAGCTATCTCTCCTATCCCGCTTTCTGCATCGGCTGGTGAGGCAACTCAAAACATTGCCTATACTTTCATGAAATCTTATGACGGAGTTTGTCTTGAAGGAGTAATGATCGTGCTGGTATGTGTGATCTTCTCAGCTTTTGCCTCAGCACCACCTGTCATTGATACCGATGCAAGTGCCGTCAGTATGTTGTGGAGCTATATCGGCAAGATCGTATTTAATATGCTGATTCTTGTCGGAACCGTTAAGATGAGTGATCGGTTAGCAAAAGACATGATGGGGTTATAAAATAATCTATCCGTATCAAAATCGAATCAAATTGCATCGCGAAATCGAATCAGTTTGACCCGATTGACCCGATTGACCCGATTGACCCGATTTGATACAATATCTGTGTCAAAACAATGCGAAGGAGGCCTTTAATATGCTTTTTAGGGAAAGTGAAACGATTGAATTAAAAGAAATCGTTACGGACGAAATCAAAAAAGAAATTATTGCTTTTGCTAACTGTAATGGCGGAAAACTGTATATCGGTGTTAAAGATGATGGGACAGTGATTGGTGTAGATGATGCAGACAATGTTTCTTTACAAATAAGTAATATGGTTAGAGATACGATCAAACCAGATGTGACAATGTTTGTTCATTATGAAACCATCGATGAAGAGGGAAAAGAAATTATTGCCATAGATATTCAGCGAGGACCAGACCGGCCTTATTATCTTGCCAAAAAAGGAATGCGCCCAGAAGGCGTATATGTCAGACAAGGTTACTCTTCAGTGCCGGCCACTGATAATGCCATTCGACGTATGATCAAAGAAACAGATGGAGATTGCTTTGAAGCGATGCGCTCTTTAAATCAAAACCTTACCTTTGAAGCCACAAAAAAAGAATTTGATCTTCGTAAGATAGAATTTGGCTCAAAACAAATGCAAACTTTGAAATTAATAGATCAAGACGGTCTTTACACTAACCTAGGTTTACTTTTATCTGACCAATGTGTTCATACGATCAAAGTTGCTGTTTTTCAAGGGACAGATCAAATGGTATTTAAAGATCGACGAGAATTTAGCGGCTCACTTCTAAAACAAATGAATGAAGTATACGACTTTATTGATTTACACAACCAGACCCGTGCAACGATAGAAAAACTTTTGAGGATCGATGTCCGTGATTACCCTGAAGTTGCGGTAAGAGAAGCGCTTTTAAATATGTTGGTTCATCGTGATTATTCCTTTAGTTCAAGCGCCTTGATCAGCATTTATACAGATCGAATTGAATTTGTATCCATCGGTGGGCTCATGTCGGGGATCGATCTTGAAGATATAATGGTCGGTCTTTCTATATGCCGCAATCAGGAACTGGCAAATGTGTTTTATCGCTTGCATCTGATTGAAGCTTATGGCACTGGAATGAGAAAAATAATGAAAGCGTATGAAGGCAAAGAAGAAAAACCTAAAATTGAAACGACAAAGAACGCCTTTAAAATTATTTTGCCTAACATAAATGCCAAATACGAAACAGGAGATATCACCAGCTCAAATATAAAAGCCACTACAAATTTAGTTACTGGAGATAAAAATATCCTAGATGACAAAGAAAGAGTGCTCGAATATGCTAGAGTTCAAGGTGTTTTAACAAGAAACGATGTGATGGCATTGCTTAAAGTAAGTGCGTCTACCGCAACAAGGATCCTTCAAAGATTAGTGAAAGAAAACCTGTTAAAACAAAATGGGAAAGCGAGAAACACTCACTACTCTATAATAAAGAAATAAAAACTATATTAAACACATCCAGCATTCTAAAAGAAACTAAACTATACAGAGAATATTTCTGAGGGCCTAACAGTTGAGTGGTTTTTGAACTACTTTGGACTGTTGGTCAAGCATCCGCATTTCGAACAAAAATGATCTTTTATCTTCAACGCGACCAAATAGTCGGAATGTTCATTTTTTGATGGGATAGGATCTATAAATTCTACATCCTCTTGGTTCAGATTCAATGTTCTTAATATATATTTTTCCATTTATACCTCACTTTCTGATAGAATCAAACATACCCATTCTATCAAGAGTGATGAGATTTTCGAGACCCTAACTTAAATTTAAAGCGACATAAGAAAAACGAACCTCCTTAGTTTGATGTTCAAACTTTGGGGTTCGCTTCAGCCTATCCAGGGGTTTTATTGTAGACAAAAAAAGCACTACCAGACTTGATAGTGCTTAACGCGGATATTTAATTTTAAACTTATTGTTCAAGTGAATCTTCATTTAATAAAAAGTCATAAAGTCCTAGATGAAGAATTCCATCATCATCAGTCCGCGGCTTCAATGAAATTTTGACGATCAGTATCTTTTTAAAGAAATCACTTGTCTTTTTTAATGGTCTTATTTCGGTTTTAAGCTTATTGGGATCAGAAACATTCAAGGAAGATTGAATATAGTATTTCTTGCTACCTTTATTGACCACAAAATCGATCTCGCATTGTTTCTTTGTTTTATGCCCCTCTTTAGTTTCAACAATTTCTATTACCCCAACATCAACAAGATAACCGCGACTTAAAAGCTCATTATAGATAATATTTTCCATAATATGAGTTTCTTCCTGTTGTCTGAAATTTAAACGAGCGTTTCTTAGACCGATATCAATCGTCATAACTATAGTATCACTCATAATACATCTCATTTAAGATAATGCTGTTTCTAATATAGAAATCACTTCAGATAGGTCATTACATTTGAATTCCAGATTATCCTGAAAATCGGAACTATCCGTTATCATGTCCGGAATCCATACTCTATGCATACCTGCCCTATTAGCGGCCATAATTCCATATTTGCTGTCTTCCAACACGAGACATTCATCAGGATTCACATACAGCCTTTTTGCTGCTTCTATAAAGACTGCAGGATCCGGCTTCGAAGGAAAATCACTGTGACTTGATACGATTGCATCTAATTTCATATCCACATTTGAATATCGTACCAAATTTTTAATATGTCTTTCTCTTGAACTCGAAGCAATCGCTTTTTTATACCCGTTTTCATTAAGATAGTCAAAAAGTTCTTCCAAACCTTTTTTATTTGCACTTCCCGGCGTCGGATATAAAGAAAAGAAATAATCGTCATAATCTCTATCGACCTGATTCATTGCTTCTACGATCCCGGGATAATTATTTTCATATTTTTCCACCGTAACCGAGCTTACTCCGATCAGCTCTCGAACATATTCTATCGGGAAATTTAAATTTCTTTCCCGGCATATTTTTACCAATAAATCTATATATGGTCTTTCTGTATCAAACATCAAACCATCCATATCAAAAATAACCGCCTTAATCATCTTCATCATAATTCACAAAGTTTTCTGTCTTAGCAGCAGCAATTGCTTTAAACTCCTTCATTAACGGATGTTGTTTGATACGGTGTGTTTCGTCCGAGATAACAAAGCTGACCAGTTGAACAAATGGAAGATATGCCAATGCACACAGCTCAGGAAGCGGAGCATCTTCCAGAACAATTACACGCTTATCATTTTTAAAATTCTTATTGCCGCTGATCATGAATACACGATCTGTCACTTTAGAAGTTGCTTTATAAATTTGTTCCACACGCGCTGACGCTTCATCGTTCTCATCATAGATAAAAACATTGTATTGCGGTGTCAACTGAAGATTTGGACCATGGATATATTCTTCAATTTCATAGGCACAGCTTGGAATATGAATTGTTTCTCCCATCTTCAAGGCACTTTCCAAAGCTGTCCCATAGTTCGAACCTGCTCCAATCGAGTATACCCAGTTCATGGAAGAGAGAGCTTTATAATTTGTGCGAATGAACTGAAGTGTTTTTTCTATCATCTGTTCATTTAAATTAACAGCTTTTTCCACCTCGGACAGATACTCTTCCTGATGTGCGTAAGCAATGCTTAATAAAATTAAAAATAGACACAAACTGGTAACTCCTTTTGTTACATAGCCAACCAGTTCTTCACCTACACCATAATCCAACACAAGTGTTGCATAATTTTTAACATCACTTTCCACGTTCCCTGTTAAACAAATGGAAATATGTCCCATGTTATTTAAAGTCTGAATTGCTTCAATGGCATTTGTGCTCAGCCCGCTTTGTGTAACAACTAAAACTAGATCTTCATCTTTTACATCGTGTTCATAATAAGTAAAAGTATAGGGAGTAATGATCTTTACTTCCTTTTTCAACACTTTACGCATAAAAGGTCTTGCCGCAAAACAGGCATTATAACTGGAACCGGAAGCAACCAGCCAGATAGATCGGTATTCTCTTTTCTGCATAAGACTGAGAAGGGGATCAACCAGTTCCTGATATCGTTGAATATTTTTTCTTGCGACTTCCGGCGCTTCTTTAACATAATCCAGCATTGTATATTTAGTCATATTTTCCTCCTAAAAAAGAAGGTGGATTTCTCCACCTTGATCTTAATATTCTAAACGGCGATAATAGCGACGGATTTCCATCGGATGGCGTGTTTCGATTTCCATATGAACGTCAATTCGATTGTTTACCGCATGCATCACATGGTGAGACAAATGTTTTCTGTATTTTTCACTGATTCCTTTCAATTCGTAATCCTTAGAATCGATAACTGTATAGTTGGCACAAATTCTAGGAATAAAGTTTACAACTCTTTCAGAAAGAGGCCGCTGACTGTCTTCTCCTACGAAGATTGTAACAGGTGTTTCCTTGGTAACAATTTCAAACATTCCATGGAAGAATTCCGGAGCCGTAATAGATTTAGTTTTTAACCACAGCTGTTCTTCCCAATAACACATGGCATAGGAATAAGTAGCTCCCCACTGATTTCCTGCACCTACAAAGTAATGCATTTCATCATTCCAGTGTTTCTTGGCAAATTCCTGTGCGAATGAATCGGCCTTCTTTTCCACATCGACCAATGCCTGAGCCAAATGAGCATCGTATTCCGCATACATTTCATCATACTCCGGCATTTCTCCGGCATTATACATAAAGCGGTCTGCTACCATGAAAAATTTTAACTGTTCGTTCATCGGGTAAGAAATCTTATAGTCAGCCAGATCCAGAAGTTCAGCTTTTTCAATATCCACAAATCCAATGACACGAGCACCGATTTCTTTTACTTTTTTTACAGCATCTACCACTTCTTTTGTGTTTCCCGTTACACTGGAGATGACCACAACTGTGTCCTTGGTGATACGTTTGTTCCCTGTTGTTAGATATTCCGCAGCGTTTTCTGCCCATGTTTCAATTGCAGAGATTTCCTTCATGTGTACAGTAGCCTGCATGCTGCTGGCCCACGTTCCGCCGATACCCAGCCAGCAAATGTTGGAATATCCGTTTTTGCAAATTTCATCTACGATTTCATTGATTCTAGGACGAAGAGCTAATGCTCCGTTCACACTGTCGATTTTTGCCTGTTCATTAAATTTAATCATATTCATACTCCTTTTATACACCTAAAATTCCAAAGAATGATCCAATTAATCCGATTGCTACACACATCAGCAATAATGTCGTTGTTTTTACATTTTTCTTTTTCAGCAGCCAGTAAACAAGTAAGGTAAACATCAACGGTGCAAGACCCGGCATAATAGAATCCAAGATGTTTCCGACAGTCGTTGCTTCATCTCCTGATCCCAATGCTAAAGGGAAATTGACCACAACATTTCCTGCTGTCATTGCCCCCACAACAATTAAACCTAACACACTCGCTCCATACGTTAGCTTATCCATCAATCCGGAAGCCTGAATTTTCGTCAGGAATGTACTTCCCAGCTTATAACCGGTGCGCATTAAATACCAGCGAAGTCCCTGAGCCGGAATATTGAATACCAGTAAAAACAGGATTGGTCCCAAAATATTTCCCTGAGTTGCTAAAGACAGACCTACACCTGTGGCAATGATACGAAGTGTCCCCCAGATAAAGGAATCTCCGATACCGGCAAGAGGACCCATCAATGACACTTTTACATTGTTGATGCTTTCTGTATCGAAATTCGGATCATTGGCATTGTTTTCCTCCATGGCAGCACTAACACCCAAGATCAAAGTTGCAAGCTGCGGCGTTGTATTGAAGAATTCCAGATGACGTTCCATTGCCGCAATTTGATCTTCTTTATTCGGATATAATTTTTCAATTACCGGCAGCATGCAGTAACAATAGCCCATGTTCATTTGTCTTTCGTAGTTCCAGTCCCACTCCAGACCAAAGGATCTCCAGAATACTTTATTAATTTCTTTTTTCGTTAGTTTTCTCTCATTAGAAGTCGTCATCTTCGTTCAAACCTCCTCCTTGCGTGTTAAGTGCAGACGCATTTGATTTTAACGTTAATACAATAGCGATGATTGCACCGAAAATGGCTATTCCGGTTGTAGGAATTCCCAAATATACTGACAATGCAAATCCCAGCAGGAAGAAACATGCAAGTTCCTTGTTCATGATCATTTTCAATAACAGACCAAATCCGATTGCCGGAAGTAAGCCCATTGTAATTTGCAATCCATTGTTTACCCAGTCAGGTATCATATTAAGCAGAGCTTCTACTGCTGAACCTCCGGCATAGAAACCGCATCCAACACACAGACCAATGATCAAGTTGACACCGAAGAATCCTCCCAGGAAATGCATCAAAGCTACTCCGCGCATATTTCCTTGTTTCGCATAGTCATCCGCTTTATGAACAAACGGAGGGAGAATAAATACCATTCCGATGTTCTTGGCAATCAATACAAGAGAAGCTACCGGAAGACCTACTGTCAATGCCGTTTCCGGTCCGGCACCTGTCGTAATTGTGAAAGCAGTTCCCAACACCGTTCCGGAAATCATTTCCGGCGGAATGCTTGCCCCGATTGAAAATGCCCCCATAAATGCTAATTCAAGTGTTGCTCCCAAAGATACTCCGGTCGGAATATCTCCCAGCACAATTCCCGTCAATGTTCCCATAACGATAGGTCTGGAAAGCAAGCATGTACCAAATAGATATTCCGCATTTCCGATCATCGCTACAAGACCTAATAATATTGCTTGAAACATATCTCTTCCTCCTATAATATTTTTTCGACTTTTACAGCTGCATCATCCGGCACCATCTGAATTTCCACATCTACTCCATCGGCTACCAGATCTTTTAAAATCGCTGTTTCTTCTTCTGTAATGTTCACAGCCTTTGAAATATTCCTTGTTTGACTTGTTGCTTTGGTGCCTCCCAAATTCAAATGTCTGATGCCACAATTATGGATCAATTCACTGGCATCTTTGATTGATTCAACAACAATCAACAATTTGTATTTATCTGTCACTCCGCTGTTAATAGAATCAATCGAATCCTTGATACTTTTGATAACAAGTTTTGTTCCCGCAGGTTTTGCTAATTTGATAGATGTTTTTCTAAGATCATCTTTCATTACCGCATCGTTGGCAATTAAGATACAGTCGGCATCTACGTGAGACTTCCAAGAAAAAGCCACTTGTCCATGCAGCAAACGATGATCTACTCGTAATAATTTGATCATATTATCTTTCCTCCGTACTTTCTAAAAATCTTCATCATCCTCATCCTGGATTGAATTCATTAATGTGATTCCGGATTTAGCGCTATGCAGCAATTCATCAAAATCACTTTGTTCTATGTTGTTTTTATATCTCAGCAACACATCCAGGGCCATGACCAGATTCATTCCTGACAATAAAATGACATTATCCATTTGTGTCAAAGGCATCAGGGCGGTATGAACACTGCCTCCTTTGATATCTGTCAAAATAATAAACTGCTCATCTGTTTCCTGCACTCGCTTCAATAGTTGCTGATAATAATCTCTTGGGTTTTGCCCGGGAAATAGACTGAAAGTTTCTACATCACTGGATAAATCTCCCACAATCATAGATACTGAATTTTTCATTCCCTTGGAAAGCTCACCATGACTGGCAAAAATGATTTGTGCCATTTTCTTACCTCCTTCCTTTGCCATCGTTCACCCTAATACAAGCAAATTTTGTGCCATAGAAAAAAACAGCAGAAAAAAAGGCAGAAATTTCTGCCTTTAGTCATTTTTCACATAATCATAAATATAAGCAATTTCTTCCAGCGGAATATCCACACCATAGAAATTTTCGACCTTATGGAAAGCCTTCTTGGTAAAATCAATGAATACACTGTGCTGTTCGACAAAATCTTCACAGGCTTTGTATTCCGTAAACTTTTTGGCCACAACCAGTCGTTCTATCAGACAACATATATGCACATACATACCAAAACATGTTTTCGTTTTCAACTGAACCTGGAGATAAGTCTGAAGCTGGTCAATGGCATCAGCGACCTGTTCCAAGAGTTTTGAAGGATTCAAAATCGTCAGATTATTCATGATATTCGAAAGAGTAAAATTACGCAAAACATTTTTATTAAATATTTCAATTTGTTCACTCGACATATAATCTTTAAAATATGAATTAAATTTTTCCAGATTCTCATTAATGATCAGGTCTTCAATTCCGACAAACGGCAATCCATCCACATTTGGATTCAATGTTCCGATAATACAGATAATCTGATATTCACTCAAAGGTCCCTCATCTTTCCCTTTGGATAATAACTCATTGTAATCCTGTGTATGTACTTCCAAATGAACGCCTTCCGGAAATGAATCTTCAATCATCATCCTTAATTTCTTTGCTGTTCCCATACCGCTGGCACAAGAGCATAAAATGATCGGCGTCTTGGAATGATTTTGTTCGATATGATAAGACAAAGAAGATTCGACTTGTTTGGCAGTCTGTGAAAAGACATCTTCCATAGACAAGCCTTGACGAATGGCAGAACCAAGTTCCAATGCCATCGGTGTGCTGACATTGTTGATCAATCCTATGTCCACGTTCTCTACATGCAGGCCTTTGTAAATATCCGATAAACTTCCCATATCCACTAACAAATACAATTCTTTGATTTTTCCTATTCTGGAAAGATAAGAATTCAACTTATCAGTAATCATGGCTGTATCAATATGAAGCGGCATATCGATCGCATCAAAGATATAGCTTTCCAAAAAGCGGTTAGCAGCATCCGCAATAGAACTGGCAGTGGAAAATCCGTGTGCCAATACAACACAGGCTTTTTGAGCCAGTCTCTGATCTTTATTTAAATTATAGACATAGAAAATATAAGAAATAATCAAAATCGGATAAATATCCATTTCCAGATAGGATTTCAGATAAGTACAAATTTCCAGTGATACATTTGTAGCTCTGAAACATTCCTGTTCAAGGTATTGAAGGAAATCTTCGCATTCTTCTTCATGTCGCAGGCTCCATTGTCTGAAATCATGATAATCGTGATGGATCTCATCTAAATACATAGCTAAGGCTATCCGGTCACTGTTGCGTGTCTTAAAACCATACCGACCTTCCACCAATTCAAAGATATGTTCAATTCCTCTTCGATAATATTCAATCTCCGGTGTTTCTTTTTGTTTATATACACAAAGACTTAAATAGTCTTCAACAATCAGCTTCCCTTTCTTCATGAGAAGCGAATGATCACGGTTTTTCTGAAATTCTTTAAAACAGTCTAAAAGTTCCTGATTTAATCGAATGATTTCTTTCTCTACATCATAGAATCCTTTTAAATCCTCAACGTGAATGTATTCCTCTTCCTGAATAAGCTTTGTCGAAGTATAAACTTGATCAAGAAGATGACCGGGAAGACTTTCCATTCTGATTACCAGATCATTTTCTTCTCTTTCAAACAAAGAATTGATGCAGCACGATTGAATCACACTTTTCAATTCCCCGATGTTGCCCGGCATCTTGGCAGATAACAAAATACGATAAACTTTATTGGACATTTCAATAGAACATCCAAGTCTTTTTTCCTCTTTAGAAAACAAATCATACATTAATTCAATCCGTTCTCGCATGCCTCGCTGTGATAAAGAAGGTATAGTTACAAACATCGGTATACGTCTTAACAGTGTCTTCAGCAAAACTTTTTCCGGTTGTTCGGTCGTCGCAAAAATAATGCGGACATCGGACTTATACCATTTGTCGTTATCCCCGACACGGTGGTAAATTCCCTGATCCATGAACAAGAAGAGCTTTTCCTGACACTCCGCCTTCAGTTCATGCACCTCATCTAAAAATAAAACACCTTTGTCAGCCAATGCAAGCAATCCCTCATTATCTTTTTCAGCTCCCGTAAAAGCCCCCTTGATGTGCCCGAACAAATTTACCGTCAATAATTCCGGGTTGTTGGCATACTCACTGCAATTGACCGTTACAAACTTGGCCGCAGGATCTAATATGCCGTGATTGCGTGCCCACTCATATGTCAGCTTCGCAATATAACTTTTTCCTGTTCCTGTCGGGCCATACAGCATCATAGGCAAACCGTTAGGAGGATAAGAAATCGTAGCCTTACACTGTTTAACGATATTCTTCAGTGAATGATTGTATCCTACCAGCTTTTCAAAATCTTTCTTTTCTTCATTTGCAAGAGCCCATACATCATCCAGACTCGAATAAGAAGCAGAAGTCACTTCAATGCCCTTGTTCCTTAAATAGGAAGTGGCAAGATAGATATACGGTTTTGAGTTAACACGAATCAAATGTCCCGTTTCAACGAGTTCATTAATAGCCATGGCCGCCTTGTTTCTAGATACCTTTATTTGTTCACTGATTAAAGAGATTGTATTTTTTTCATACTGATGTTTGGCACAATTTCGTACAATTACCAATAAAATTTCTTCCTGCATATCCACACCTGTTATAAAGTAACCTTTGTTTAGTAAAATCTATCAATTTTTTTAAATCAATGAGATACAGGAACCATCAAGCAATTCAGCGACAGTTATTATATAAGGTCTATCTGTAAATGCTCAATCGATATTTCTTACATGAATCAACAGTGTTTTATATCACTTCTCAACGCAGACAGTTTTACAACGCGTATTGCCTAAAGAGGTAATTTATCTGTAATAAGGCGTGCTGTTTATATCTGAGTTCCTCTATATCATCGATCCTGTCTTTTTTACTATTTTGTCTCTATAACGTACTCCTTTCTTTTTATCCGCTAAAACATTATGCTCTTTCTTTTTTCGCTCCATATCTCATATCTTCGCATAAACGATGCAGATACTTTTATTGTTTCGCAAACTGATCAAATCCACATTGATTATCTTTACATATAACACAAATCTTGTCCATAGGAGGATACAGTTCCTTTATCATCATTCATATGATTTTCCGCTTTCTTTCACTTAAATGACTATTAAAAAGAATCATGCATCCGCAATTGATTAAATCAAAAAACAAGAGTCTGCTTTATTTGATCCCGTTCTCTTGTATCTTTATTTTAGTGTATAATGATAAAAAAGGAAAATACAATGATTAAACAAAAGCTTATCCAAAAACCGGAACTAAAACAAAAATTATCACTTTCTCGTTCTATGAAACGAAATCTGGAAACTTTAAAACAATCCAGTAATGAACTCTTGCGTACACTCACCAGTATGGCAAACAACAACCCTTTTCTGGAGTTCACTCCCAGTTTAAAAGGTCAGGAATACTTGGAAACAGGTATTGCGCAGGGACCGAACCTGAAGGAAGAACTTTATTTCCAGCTTCATACGAACAGGCATCCTTATCATAAAGAGGCTGCTCAGTATATCATTGAGTCTTTAGACAATCACGGCTTCTTTTCTGTCGATATTCATCAGGCCTGTCTGGATACAAAAACAGATGCACAGACCTTTGTACGAACGCTGGAATACATTCAGACCTTTGAACCAGCCGGTGTTGCTGCAAAAAACAGCGAAGATTCCCTGATCATTCAGCTAAAACTAAAGGGATGGAACAATGCCGCAAAGTTCTTGTCTATGTACAAAGAAGAAATCATTAAACAAGACTTTTCAGCAGTCTGCAGAAAAGAACATATTACGATGGACACCATACAAACCTACTTTGAGCAAATTCGTACTTGTCATCCCTACCCTTGTCAGGGATATGATACCAGTGCAACGTCTTATACTATCCCTGAATTTGAAATCAAAATACAAAATGATCAGTTGCTTATTGAGCCTCAAAGCATGGGCGAAATTCGCCTATCTGAAAAAGCAGAAAAAAAAGAGCTTAGTGAAGAATTAAAAAATTATTTTAATCAGGCGAAGTTTATGATTGACAGTCTTCATAGAAGAAACAAGACGTTGCTGATTATTGCCAACGAGCATTTTGAAATTCAGAAATATCACTTTTTATATCAAGACGAACTCAAAGCATGTACATTAAAAGAACTCTCAGTCCAAACTGGCTTTAGTCAATCGACTATTTCGAGAACGCTGCATGAAAAATACTATTTGTTTCAGGGCAAACTTTATCCATTATCCGACCTTTTAATTTCTTCAACCAAATCAGGTTCATCTAAAGATGCAATTATCAAGGCAATACAAACCTATATAGAAAATGAAGACAAAAAGCAGCCTTTACAGGATGAACAGCTTCAGCAAAAGCTGGAAAAGATTGAACTTTTCGCTTCTAGAAGAACA
>ERZ1673742.2260-NODE-2260-length-14969-cov-6.076103_pt1 | contig 14969 bp, 15 predicted proteins | sample MGYA00580208_ERZ1673742 | MGnify/ENA primary metagenome ERZ1673742 (study PRJEB41218, sample SAMN15661774) | gut metagenome | host: Homo sapiens | place: Canada: London | collected 2015-08-20/2019-03-30 | study: EMG produced TPA metagenomics assembly of...
AGGGGTGCTCAAGGATGAACACCCCTCCAAAGCTCCGGTTTCGCCTTCAAATGCTGTTTCTATATCATCCAGCGGGATATTGTCAATGCTCAACGGCTTCTTGCTAGCGTTGATGATGAGGGTAAAGTGGTCGTCATACAGGTAGATGGATTGAACGAATATATTGATAATCGCTTTGCGCTTATTAAAATCATCAAACGGCATTTCGCACACATAATCAAGAAAGGCTAAAATCTGCGCTTCGGATAGGCAGATTTTCTTGTTGTTCCCAATAGAAAGCTGAGTTTCCAATTCCTCTTTTTCTGCTTGTCGTTTATGCAGACGCTCAGTCAACATATCAACCGATTGTCCTTGTTCAATACCTTGCCAAAGGTTTTCAATGGCAGCATCGACTTCCTTAATGGCTTTCTTGATTTCACGCACCGATATATTGTCGGGGCTCTTGTTACATTCCTCTGCAACACGCTTTGCAATATATCGGATTTTATCATCAGTAAGCATTTTTAGGCATTCGCTGACAACACGGTCTTCGATATATTGCTTGCCGATAATCTTCTTATCGCATTTCTTTTTGCGTGCCTTTTTGCACATATAATAGTGATACTGCTTGCCGGATTTACCCGTGCCGCCGTAGCCTACCATCATTTCTTTACAATGACCGCAGAATAGCTTTGTGGTCAGCAGGTATTCGCCCTCGCCGTGAGTTCGGGCCGGCGCGTTTTTGTTCTTGTTCATCATTGATTGCACCCGGTAAAATAGGTCATCATCCAGAATGCGAGGCATCCCGGTCGAGGGCATACAAGAAAAGGCGGCAGAGAGTTGGTACTCCCTGCCGCCCTTGGTCATATATCCTTATGCGAAAATCAGTTCTGCATTTACGATCTCCATAGCTCGGTTTCGGATGCTGTTCATTTGTCTGACCCATTCCATTTGGTCGCTGGCTTTCAGTTTTTCCGTAATTCCCTCTGCATCTGCCGTTTGTTTTACAAGCCGAAGAAAAAGTTCTTCTGCCTGCTCGTTGAGGTCTGCAAGGTAATCGTTCAGCTTGCCGATGGTCAGCAGGTTGGCATAGCGTACACGGTGATGCTCCTTGAGATAGCGGAGGTGCCGCTGCCCCCATGTCCCGATTGGCTGATCTTCCTCCGGCTCATCATCTCCAGCGATTAGGTAGTAGTCACCGACCAATTCATATTTCAGCCCTGTGCGCTCATCTGTAATGTACTTTTCCATCATTAGCGTCTCCATCCCCACAACATTGACTTCTGCGGCTTTGCCTTGGCGACTTTGATTAATATCTCATCTACAGCATCTGTGTACCGTCCCGCCGCAATCAACTTGTTGCGGAATCGGGTCAGCCCCTCAATGATAAGCCGCCATTCCTGCCGGTTCGGTTCTACATAGTGTTTCTGCTTCATACGCTGTTCCTCCTTTGATTTTCTGCAATTATTGTAGCAGGAGAATTAGCGTAAATCGAATGTACGGATATAAAAAAATCACCGAGATAAGTTCATAATGAACTAATCTTGGTGATTTTCCTTGCCATTGCTACGCCTGATAACTAAGCTCTTTTAATACTTCATTATCAGCCCGTGGCTTTGCAACTCGGTTATTCGCCCATTGCCGATTCAGCTGTGGTGATAATTTGATTTACTGCCTTATCAACGAAAATCGAAGAATTTGCAGGATTTCCCCCGTATTCCGCTGGCGGTGCTGTCCACCCCCATCCAGAAACTGGAGAACATCAGCCGTCTGCCGAACACCAACGTGTACATCAAGCGCGATGACCTGACCGGCATCGGTCTGGGCGGCAACAAGGTTCTCAAGCTGGAGTTCCTGCTGGCGGACACCAAGCGCAAGGGCGCGGAGGTGGTGTTCACCACCGGCGGCGCACAGTCCAACCACGCCATGCTGACGGCGGCCTGCGCCAAGAAGCTGGGCATGGAGCCGATCCTTATTCTGAAAAAGCGCGGCGTTACCGAGCGCAAGGGCAACCAGCTGCTGGAATATCTCATGGATAGGGATGTGCGCTTCATGGATACCGACAGCTATGATGATATCTATGCGGAGATGGATCGTGTCGGCAAGGCCAGCGGCAAGAAGCATTATAAGATCCCCTGCGGCGGCTCCAACGCCGGCGTGGAGCTGGTCAGCATTCTCCACCGCGGAGAAAGCGAGGCATCTGATCATGCGTGAAATCAGCTATAAATCCCCGCTTTATATCCAGCTGCGCGAGGTGATCCGCAGTAAGATCGAAGAAGAAGAATACTTGCCCGGCACAGCCATACCCTCGGAAAATCAGCTGATGGAGACCTATGGGCTCAACCGGGTGTCCGTTCGCAGTGCGCTGGCGGCGCTGGAGTTTGAGGGACTTTTGAAAAGCGTGAAGGGAAAAGGGGTTTTTGTAGCGGGGCCCAAGGCCAAGCGGAATATGGATACGCTGGGCGGTTTTCACAACACCATGCGCCAGAGCGGCGGAAACACCGCCACACGGATTCTCAGCAAGACGCTGCGTCAGGCAGGCCCCTATTATGCCCGCCTGCTAGAGATTTCCCCCGAGAGCACCATCTGGTTTATTCGCCGGGTAGAAAATACGGCGGGCGAGCCGGTGGCGCTGGAGGAGCTTTACATTCCCTACAGTGTGGTGCCCGGTCTGGAGGAGGTGGATATAAAGCTGTTCTCCATCTATAACATCTATCAGTGGAACGGCATCGTGCTGGGAGAGGGACATCAGACGCTGCGCATCACCCGGCTGCCGCCTATGCTGGCCAAGTACATGGACGTGCCGCCGGAGCAGGCGGTAATGGAGTTTTCCCGCAGCTATGTGCGCAACGATAAGGCGGAGTTTGTCGTCCACTTCCGTCACACAAATCCATAATTGGTATAACTTTTAATATTACAACTATCAATACAGGCGGATAAAATGCGTTATCCGCCTGTATTTTTTACCATTTGTTGTTATTTTAACCAAAATTGCCGGGGCTGATTTTAGCCGAAACATAGAATCCACGTTTTTTGCCGCAAAAGCCGATTATCATCTTGTAATTGGTATAAGTTGATACTATACTTATCACATCAGAGCAACACAACGAAAAAAGGTTGAGAGGTAGGCCACTTGTCCGATTCCATCGTATCGCTGCGCCATGTGGAAAAATGGTATGGCAACAACCACGTGGTAAAAGACATGAATCTTGAAATTCATGAAGGCGAATTTCTGACATTACTGGGACCGTCCGGCTGCGGAAAAACCGCAACGCTCCTGCCTTTAATTTCGATTACAAGACCAACGTCTTCTTCCAGAAGGACGTGGGCGACGCGCTGACCATCTACGATAAATACTATCAGATGCTGAAGGTGGGTTAATCCATCGCTGCAAAAATGGAGGGATATCCTTGATTAAGTTTGATGAACAAAAACAAATCGACAGCGTAAACGGTGCTTTGGCATTGCGGCCGCAAATCGAAGAGCTGATCGACCGTCTGCTGGCAGAGGGCGTGAAAAACCTCTGCTGGCTGGGCATCGGCGGCACATGGGCCAGCTGTATGCAGGTGGTATGCTATCTCAAGGAGCACACCGACATGGATACCTTCGCCACCAACGCCGCAGAGTATTGCACCACAGGCGATAAGCGTGTGGGCGCGGGAACCCTTGTGGTTCTCTCCTCTGTGAGCGGCACCACCACGGAGATCGTGGATGCGGTTCGTCTGGCCCAGAGCCACGGCGCAAAGGTGCTGGGATTCATTGACAAGCCGAATGCTGAGCTGGCCACTCTGGTGGATTACTGCATCAGCTACAAGGGCAATGAACAGCTGAAGTTCTTTATGGTGGCGGACTGCTTCCTGCGCCGTCAGGGCAACTTCCCCGACTATGACACCTATTATGCCCAGATGGATGCCTATCTGGCCAAGGATCTGGTGGAGATCGAGAAGATTGCCGATCCCTTTGCGGAGGACTTTGCCCGCAAGCATCTGGAGGACAAGCTCCACTACTTTGTGGGCGCCGGCTGCCTGTATGGCGCCACCTATTCCTACGCCATGTGCTACTGGGAAGAGATGCACTGGATTCGGACGAAGTCCATCCACAGTGCCGAGTTCTTCCACGGTATGCTGGAAATCGTGGACAAGGATACGCCGGTCACGGTCTTTGTGGGCGAGGATGCCCAGCGGCCCCTGGGTCTGCGTGTGGCGAAGTTCCTGCCGCGGATTTGCGAGAACTTCACCATTATCGACACCCATGATTATCCGCTGGAGGGTATCGATGAGAAGTACCGCGGACGGATGTGCTATGCCATTATGCACGCGGTAACCAATCGCATCGACGCCCATGTGGAAGCCATCAGCGGCCACGACATGGCCATTCGCCGGTACTACCGGAAGTTAGCGTATTAAGTGAAAAAGGGCGGGTTCCCCCGCCCTTTTTTCAGAGGTTTGCTTATGAAATTTGGGATGTTTACCAGCGGTTATCAGCGTCTGCCGCTGGAAAAATGCTTTACAGACGCTGCGCAACTGGGGTATGATTACATAGAGCTTTGGGGCGGCTATCCCCACGCCTTTGCCCCGGATGTGATAGAGGATTATCGGGAGATTCGCCGCTTGCAGGAGCATTACGGCATTCCCGTGCCTGTCTATACGCCGGAGCACAATGCCTATCCCTATAACTATATGCTGGGGACGGAAAAGCAGTGGCGCAATTGTATGGCGTATCTGGAGGTGTCTGTCCGTGCCGCCGGGCTGATCGGCGCCGGGCAAATGCTGATTTCCGTGGGACACGGCGGCGAGTGCCCGGTGGAATTGCGCCGCGCACGGCTGCGCCGCTCTGTGGAGCATCTTGCCCGCGTTGCCGAACGGGAGCATGTTGTCCTTCTGCTGGAAACGCTGTCCCCTCTGGAGAGCAACACCTGCACACGGCTTCATGAGCTCAAGGAGCTGCTGGAGGCGGTGGACTCGCCGTGGCTGATGGGGATGTGCGATGTGGTGCCGCCGGTATTGCAGGGCGAGGACCCGGTGGACTATTGCCGCCATCTGGGAAGCAGAATGGCCCATTTGCATCTGGTGGACTGCGATGGCGTGACGGAAACCCATCTGATCCCCGGAGACGGTGTATTGAACCTGAAACAGATTGTCAGCGACTTCCGGCAGGCGGGCTATGACGGCCGCGCCACGCTGGAGCTGGTGACTCACTATATGGACGATCCTACCGGCGCCGCAGGACTGGCGCTGCAAAGAGCAAAGGAGTTATTATGATAAAAATTGCATGCGCAGGCGACAACTGTGTGGATTATTATGACAACACCGGCGAGAGCTTTCCCGGCGGAAATCCGGTCAATGTTTCGGTGTATGTAAGGCGTCTGGGCGGTCAGTCCGCCTATCTGGGCGCGGTGGGTACGGATGATTTTGGAAAACAGATGTGCGCCGCGCTGCAAGAGAAGGGCGTAGACGTCAGCCATGTGCAGATTCTGCCCGGCAAAACTGCCTTCACCCATGTAGAGCGCATCAATGGTGAGCGGGTATTCGGCGATTATGATGAGGGCGTCATGGCGGATTTCAGACTCCGGCAGGCGGATTTCGACTTCCTCAAGGGATACAATCTGCTGGTCACCGGACTGTGGGGGCATACGGAAAGCCAACTGGCCGACGTTCGCGCCATGGGGATCCCCGTGGCCTTTGACGGGGCCGAGCGCCCGCTGGATGAGGCGGGCAGGATCGCGCTGCCCCATGTGAATGTGGCGTTTTTCTCAGATGACGCCTCCGATGAGGAAAGCCTCAAGGCGCGGATTCTGGAGATAGCGGCGCTGGGTCCCCAGATCGTGGTGGCCACCCGAGGCGGAAAAGGGAGCCTTGCCTATGACGGCGAAAGCTTCTATCCGGGCCAGATCGTTCCGTGCTCCGTGGTGGATACCATGGGCGCGGGGGACAGCTTTATTGCCGGATTCCTGATGGCGTGGCTGAAAAAGGAGTCGATCCCGGCCTGCATGCGTGCCGGAGCGGAAAATGCAGCCGTAACGCTGGGCTATCCCGGCGCGTGGTGATAATAAAGGAGCGAATCAACATGGAAGAACTGCTGAAGTCTTTGCAGGAGCTGCTGGCCATTGAATCGGTGGCCCGGCGGGATCAGGAAAAGCCCTTCGGAAACGGCGTGGCCCAAGCGCTGGATTACACGCTTTCACTTTGCCAACGTATGGGCTTTCATACAAAGAACGCCGACGGGCTGTACGGCTATGCGGAAATCGGCGAGGGTGCGGAGATCATCGGCTGCCTTGGCCATCTGGACGTGGTCCCCGCGGGAGATGGCTGGCATTATCCGCCTTATGCCGGAACCATAGACGGCGGACGGCTGTACGGCCGCGGCACAATCGACGACAAGGGGCCCACCCTAATCGCGCTTTTCGCGGCCCATGATGTGGCGCAGGCGTATGAACGCGCCGGAAAGCCCATGCCCCGCCGCATCCGCTTTATCTTCGGACAGACGGAGGAATCCGGCCCTTGGGATGATATGGCGGCCTATGTGGCCCATGAAGAGCCTGTTCGCTTTGGCTTCACACCGGATGCGGATTTCCCCGCCATCTACTGTGAAAAGGGGATTTTGCGCCTTCATCTGACCATGCCGCTGACCGACTCCGGTATTCTGGACGCCAAAGGCGGCACGGTGGTGAACATGGTGCCGGATGCCTGCACGGTCACCACGGCAGCGGGAACCTATCAGGCGGCGGGAAAATGCGCCCACGGCAGCACGCCTTGGCGAGGCGAGAACGCCATTGACCGCACCATGGAGCAGCTGCCGGCAGAGAGCGGGCCGTTCGCCGCGGCATATCGGGCGCTGTTTTATTCATTTGCAAAGTTATTTCTGCATAGTTTTACAATAATTATACATTGCTAAATTTATTTTAGACGGATGCCGCGCAGCACCTCCGTTGTGGTGAAACCGCTGCCTTCAAACCGCAGGTCTTTTAGCGCAAACGGAAGCTTCGCTGTGCTGTCAAGCTTTATCAGCCGATAATTCAGCCGCAAACGCTCGGCATTTTCCGTGATCGAACGACGAACGGACGGCTTTTCAATCTGCTCCGCGTTTTGCAGTACAGCTTCGAGCGTACCGAATTTGCGGATGAGCTGCGATGCTGTTTTCTTGCCGACCTTCTCCGCACCCTTGACATTATCAGCCGTGTCGCCTGTAAGCGATTTAAAGTCCGCATACTGCATGGGTGAAATGCCGAATTTTTCACAGAACTGCGCGGGCGTGTAGATCACCGTGTTTTTGCCGCGGTACCGCAGCACGGAGACATGCTCGGAGAGCAGCTGAAACAGGTCGCTGTCAAACGACGAAATCACCGTTTCGGTGTCATTAAATGTCAGCGCATAACTTGCAATCACATCATCCGCCTCGCAGTCTGTTGTTTCAAAGCGCTTGATCTGCAAATAATCGAGCGCGCGGTAAATATCGCCGAGCTGCGAATACGGGTTTTCCTCTTCCGGCACGGTACGGAGATCCGGGCGGTTTGCCTTATAGGCTTTGTCCAAATCCGCGCGGGTGTTTTCAATTTCGCCATCGAATACCGCAAGCACATGTGTCGGACCTACCATGCGAATGATTTTCAGCAGCGCGCCGACAAACCCCAGCACGCCCTGTATCGCCCGACCGTCCGCCCCGAAAATTCGCGCCGGCATGCCGAAAAACATTTGAAACAGCAAGTTGCTGCCGTCGATAAGCAAGAGTTTAGCCATGGTTTGATCTCCTCGAATTTTTCAAAGTTCCGCATATAGCAAAAAGTCCTGACTTTCCGAAGAAAATCAGGACTTTGGTGGAGACGGACGGGATCGAACCGTTGACCTCTTGAATGCCATTCAAGCGCTCTCCCAGCTGAGCTACGCCCCCGTTTGGTACTTGAAGATTATAACACAGGTGGTTACAAATTTCAAGCCCTTTTTTGTTTTTTATTGATCTTTTTTCGCAAAGCGAAAAATATCGCCGTTTATTCGATGCTGTGAATGCGGTATGTTCCGCTTTCGGCAGCTTTGTAAGCGAGGCCATCTTCAAAGACATAGCCGCTTTCAAGACGAATAACGCCGTGCATGGTGCTTGGCAGCTCAACCGTCAACTCAATGACGTCGTCCTCATCCCTCTCCCATGCGGAAGCGATGCGGCCTGCGGGTGCAATGTGGAACGCTTCGGCATGTGTGAGGTGCGAGATAAACGACGGGCGGAAATCCACCTCATTCGGTTCACCGTGCGGCGCCATGCGGATACCGGAGAGCGCCTGCGTAAACCAACTGCTGATGTCGCCCCAGAAGTGGTGATTCAGTGAGCCGATGCGATCACTGCCCTCGGGCTGGAACACCTCCCACAGCGTCGTGGCGCCGCGTGCGATCCAGTTGCCGTAGGACGGATAATCCGGGCGGGTAATCATGGAGAACGCGAGGTCACTGTACCCGAAATCCGTCAAAACATGGAACAGCACACGTCCGCCGAGCACGCCGACATCGAGGTGATACTCCTTTTCTTCGATGAGGTTAATGAGCTGCTCAAACGCCGCCTTGCGCTCTGCGGGCTCGAAGATGTTGTAGTAGATGGCCATGGCCTGCGAAGTCTGGCAGTTGCCGGCAGCGAGCATCGTGTTCTCGTCGATGAGATACTTGCGCACGGCAGCTTTCCAGCGCTTAGAAAGCGCGCGGGCAAACGCCGCCTGCTCCGGCATATTGAGCTTATCAAACAGAAACGCGGCTTTATCCGCCATGTCCTTTGAGAGCACCGTATCGGTGAATGCGAGCGGCGATTTATATTCGTGCGCTTCGCGTCCCGGCGGGCACCAGTCGCCAAGGCCGATGGCGAGCAGGTCGTGCGCGTCCATACGCGTTGTGAGGTAGTGCAGGTATTTGATGATCGCCGGGGCGCACAGTTTGGCGGAATCCAAATCGCCGCGGTACTGATACAGTCTGTACGGCAGCTCAATGAGCACGCTGTCCCATGCGGGGCCGTTGCCCCAAGCAAAGCCCCAGCCGCTTGTGGGTACGATGCCGGGCAGTGCGCCGTTATTATCCTGTGCTTTCACAATGGCACGCAGCCATTCGCGGTAACTCCTTTCTGCGCCGAGGTTCAGCAAAATATGTTCGGAAGAAAGTGCCGCGTCGGCCGTCCAGCCGTTTTTCTCGCGCTGCGGGCAGTCCGTCGGGAAATAATAGAAATTCGTCACGTCCGATTGGCGCGTCATTTGCTGCAATTTGTTTGCGGTCTCATCCGAGCAGGAGAAACCGCCGCGCTCTTCGAGCAGCGAGTGCATCTCAAGCGCTGTAAGCAAGTCTTCCGTCGCTTGCGCTTCGGTGATGCCGCTGACGAGCACAAAACGGAAACCGTGATACGTAAACGCCGGTGTATATACTTCTTCCCCGTCGCCGCGGCAGGTATACACGTCTTTGTGGACATATTCGAGGTCGCGCGCCCAGTGCTCACGCTTAAACCAGATATTTTCCACGTCCGGCAGGCCGTCCTTCAAGTGCTCGCCGTGCCGAAGTTCTATGCGCTGGTCAAGCTCGCCGCGCACGCACAAGCAGCACACACCGGCGGTGTTGATACCGAAATCGTACAGATAGCCCTTTTCCGTTTTCGTAACGGAGATGGGCTTTAATTCATTTACGATGTCAATCGGCTCCGCGGTACACAGGCGCTTTTCGCCGCGCGGCTGCGGGGCGCGTTCGGCAAATTTCCATGCACTGTCGTCAAATCCGATCGTATTCCAGCCGGGTATTTCCAAGCGGCCGTCGTAAATTTCACCGAAGCGATAGTCATCAAACAGCAGCGGAGACGATTCCGTGCGCCACGTTTCGTCACTTTCAATGCAGTGTGCCTCCCCGCTTTTGTCCGTGTACGTCAGACACAGCGCCATTTGCGGTGCGGCACGGAATGCAGCGGTGTCGAAATCCCAGATATGCCCGCCGGGGTTATTCGTGAAGCCGTTGCCAAGCCACACGCCAAGCACATTTTTGCCCGCGCGGAGCGTGACCTCATACGTATCGTAATACACAAGGTCATCGGGGTTGCTGATGTACGGTGCAAGGCGGCCCTTTGTGATGCGTTCGCCATTTAAATACAGCTCATAAAAGCCGAGCGCCGTGATGATAACGTTTGCTTTGGCTTCATGATCGACCTGAAATGCGCGGCGCAGATACGGCGCAGGCACGTGGTGTTCAAATGTATTGTAAGCTTCAGATGCGCGGATAAAAGACTTCGGAAATTCCATTTTAACTCCTCCAAAAAGGACTGAATTCCTCTTTTATGACTGCTGTTTCGCTTTTGATTCGGTTGTGGGATCTACGTAGACGGTCTTATACTGCACATAGATGACCATGCCGGGCTTTGCGCCCTGCGGCTTTGAAACATAGCGGATCTGCGTGTAATCGACCGGCACCTGCGCGGAATCCTTCGCGCGGCTGTGCTGCGCGGCAAGCACGGCGGCTTCCTCCATGGCGGTCTCCGTCGGTGCTTTGCCGTCTGTGACGAGCACCGTGTGCGAGCCGGGGATGTTCTTCGTGTGAAACCAAATATCGTTGTTGTTTGCGTCCTTCATTGTCAGCTTGTCATTCTGGCGGTTATTGCGCCCGACAAGCACCGTGAAGCCGTCGCTCGTCTTGAACTTGAGCGGTGCGGAAAGCGCAGGCTGCTTCTGGTTCTTTTTGCCCGCCTTGCGGCGCACGTAGCCCTGTTCGGCAAGCTCGGCGCGAATCTCATTTAAATCACGTTCGTTTTCGGCGAGGGCAAGCGATTCGAACACGCTGTCGATATACGTCAGCTCCGTCTGCGCAAGGCCGATCTGCTCCGTCAGCTTTTCCTCCGCCGTTTTCGCCTTGCGGTAGTTTTTATAGTATTTCTGCGCGTTCTGCTGCGGCGTGAGCGCCGGGTCGAGCGCAATCTCAAGCTCCGCCAAATTCTCATCATAGAAATTTTGCAGCTTTACGGATGTTTCACCCTTTTGAATCGCATACATATTCGCACTGAGCAGGTCGCCCTTGATGCGCAGTGTGTCGCGCTCGGCGCATGCGGAAAGCTCTGCCTGCTGGTTCGCGATCTTGCGGCTCAAACGGTCGGCGTGATTCGCAAGCAGACGCAGAAGATCCTGGCTTTTCACGCGCATACGCTCAATCTGGTCGCGCTCGGCGTAGAACGCGTCGAGCATTTCGGAAAAGCTCTTTTTTTCACTGACCGTCATCGCGCTGCCGTACTGACGAATGTCCATAAACGCGAAATCTTTCGGTTTATTCTGCGGGTCGATGACAATATGCGGCGTGCCGGAAACGTTTTTCGCCGTCTCCATCAGCGTCGTCACGTACATCTCCGTACGGCGGCGCTGCGGGGGCGTCATGCTTTTCACATACACCTCATGCCCCAGCCCCGCGCTGTTTTCGACTTCGCGCGCAATGATCGGCGAAATGCCCTGCAAAACGGACATCAACGCTTTGGAAAGCTCCATATCACGCGGTAAAGCATCGATACGCGCCATGATCTCCTCCACCGTGCAGGTAAGCATGGAAAGCTTATCCTGCGGGGGCGGCAGGCGATATAAAAGCCCAGGCAACACAAGACGCTCCGAAGACATCTCGGCATCCACGCGTTTTAGTGCATCGATGATTTTGCCGTTTTCATCAACCAAAATGATATTGCTGTACCGGCCCATGATCTCCACGGCAAGCGTCAGCTCCACGTGGTCGCCGAGCTCGTTCACGCTGTCGAATTTCAGCATGAGCGCACGCTCCAAGTCGGGCTGCGTGATCTCCAAAAGCTTTGCACCCTGCAATTTCTTGCGCAAAAGCATGCACAGCATCGGCGGCTGCTGCGGGTTTTCCACCGGAATCGTCGTCAGATTGATGCGCGCACTGTTTGCACGGGCGGAAATGAGCAGCTTATATGCGGCGCTGAAGCCTCGAAATGCGAGAATCAGCTCATCGCGGTTCGGCTGAAACACACGGTCTACGCGCGTGCCGAGCAAGGACGTGCCGATTTCCTCTTTTAAATGTCGTAAAAATACACCATCCAGTGCCATTTTATAAAACCATCGCTTTTAAAAAGCGCCTTTCTGTTCTGTTTCAAAGCGTTTCCATCGGCGGGCGTTCGCTTTCGGAAACGATAAATTCCACACCCGGGCAGGCTGTGTCAAGATAAGCTTTCAGCCGCTCACGGTACGGCAGCTCCGTGTGGTAGTGCCCGGCTTCATACAAAGCCAGTCCCGCCTGCTGCGCCGCGATGGCCTCGTGGTGCTTCACTTCGCCGGTGACGAACGCGTCCGCGCCCTTTGCCTGCGCTGCAAGGGCATAGTCTCCCCCGGCACCGCCGACGACCGCGACTGTGCGGAGCATTTTGCTGACCGCCGTGCAGCGCACCGCCGAAAGCCCCAGCGCTTCCTTAATGTGCGCAGCAAAGTCCTCCGTTGTCATTTCTTCCGGCAGCTCGCCCATGTAGGCGATGTCCGTTTCGCCCTCTTTTAAAATGCCGCAGACGTTTTGCAGTCCCAGTTTGCGGCAAAGCGCATCGTTCACGCCGTAGGGATATGCCATATCGAGATTCGTGTGCGCACTGATGACCGCAATGCCGCTCTGCACAAGCGCATAGATGATGTTCTGCGGCTGCACGGTACGCAGCGGGTTAAAGATCACCGGGTGGTGGCTGATGATGAGCTCCACGCCGATGCTTTTCGCCTCACGCAAAACGCGCGGCGTGACATCCAAGCAAAGCAACGTCTTTGTGACGTCGACATTTTCATCACCGACCAAAATGCCGACATTATCAAAATCCATTGCCGTTTGAAACGGCGCAATACGGTCTATGGCGTCATAGATCTCCCGAACGGTCATGCGTTCTCCTCCTCGCCGTACAGGTCTAAAAGCATTTGCAGCAAAATTTCCAGCGCGCTGCTGTCCGCGCCGCCGTGCCGCATGCCCTTAATCTTATTTTCGATGTTGTGCCGCACGCTTTTGGCATAACGTGCGCTGAACGGACTGCCGGGTTTGATCTGCCCCATATATAAATCAATCAGCTTCAAATTATCCCGCTTTTGATCGGTATAGTACACGGACATCACGGAGTAAATTTTATCACTATCTACTACCGCTTCTTCGCGGTCAATCGTAAAGCCCAGCGCGGCAAGTCCCTCTCTAAGCTGCATGGCGGTCGTCATCGGCTGCAAAACAAGGTGCTTATCCATCGCGCACAGCCATGGCGCTTCCGAGATGATACGCAAAATAAGCTCACCGCCCATGCCGGCGATGACAATGTCCTCCGCCTCATCCGGCAGCACCCCGTGCAGACCGTCTCCACACACAAAGTGCATTTTGTCCGCCACACCGCAGCGCGAAGCATTGTTCATGGCGCTTTCCAGCGGCCCTTTGTGAACATCAACCGCAACGGCAAACGGTATCTTGCCGCTTTGCAGCAAACAGACCGGCACATAGCCGTGGTCTGTGCCGATATCGGCAAGTTTTTTGCCTTCCCGCACAAAATCTGCACATTTTTGCAGACGCGCGCCAAGGGTGGGTGCTCGTTCTATTCTGTTTTGTTCCATGAGTTCCTCCGAATTGCCGGATCGGCGAATTTGCTTATTTTTCGGCGAAGCGCGCGTTAAATGCTGCTGCGAACTGCTCTGCATCCATACCATGCACTGCACAGGCCTCTGCGACTGTTTCGCCGCGTGCGGCGGGACATTCAATGCAATGCATGCCCGCTTCCCTGAAAAACGCTGCGGCATCTGTCTCCCGCCGCAGAATATCGCCAATGATGGTATCGACCGTAATGTGCATAAAACATCCCCCTTTAAAGATATTTAACCAATTTAATTATACGATGCATAAGTTTGTTTTGCAAGGTATATCACGCTTTCCGCGTAAATATCGTAAATATTTATAAAGCAATATTTGTCTTTGAACTGCAAAATGCCCGGCAGTCTCCCGCCGGGCACCGATATGCGTTTTAAAGCTTATCTTTCTTCCTTCATGCGTGCAAAGCACTCGCTGCAATAGACCGGACGGTCCTCACGCGGCTTGAAGGGAACGGTTGCTTCCTTGCCGCAGGCGGCGCAGACAGCCGTGTACATCTCACGTTCCGGCTTTGCTGCATTCTTGCGGTTCTGGCGGCATGCCTTGCATCTCTGCGGCTCGTTCTCGAAGCCCTTGGATGCGTAAAATTCCTGCTCGCCGGCTGTGAATACAAATTCTTTGCCGCATTCCTTGCAGATCAGGGTCTTGTCTTCGTACATGTGTTTTTACCTCGCTTTGGTCATAATAGAATAGAATGAGTTTTGCCCCCGGCGGATTTGCACCGCTTCATTGAAAAACAACGCCATCAACTGTGGAAGGGCATATACATATAAATATATAGAAAAGGTATCCGCGCGAAAGTCATCCTTTGGCGTCATTGTTTTTCTGCCGCAGCTTTTTGCGTACACGCGCCATCGCGTTATCGAACGCACGCGCCGAAATGCCGAGTTTTCTCTCTGCTTCCTGCCGCTTATAGCCGCCAAGATACAAAGAAAGCACACGCAGCTCAAAATCGGAAAGTGAAATATGGATAACAGAAAGCAGCCGGTCCATCTCGTCACGGCTCTCCAAAAGCGTTTGCGGGTCGGAAAGGCGGTCTGCCCCAAGGTCTTCCATCTCCTCAATGGGCACAGCGTTATTGAGGAAAGAATTTTTCAGACTGGAGCTACGCCGCACAGCGCTGACGATTCGATTGTTGATGCACCGCCCGGCATACGTTTCAAACGACGTCCTTTCGCTCGGCTTATAGGAATTCGCCGCATCTAAAAGCCCCAAAAGCCCCTCCTGGTACAGGTCTTCCCGCTCAAGGGAAAAAATCTCGCGAAAACTGCACGCCTTGATGCGGATGACCTTCAGGTAGCGCGCCGCAAGCTCCGAAAACGCCGCGTCATCTCCGTTTTGAAAACGAAGTGCCAGCGCCTCATCGCTGAGCGGTATACTATTTTTCTGCCCGGTTTCCTG
>ERZ1673742.2268-NODE-2268-length-14898-cov-7.637674_pt1 | contig 14898 bp, 12 predicted proteins | sample MGYA00580208_ERZ1673742 | MGnify/ENA primary metagenome ERZ1673742 (study PRJEB41218, sample SAMN15661774) | gut metagenome | host: Homo sapiens | place: Canada: London | collected 2015-08-20/2019-03-30 | study: EMG produced TPA metagenomics assembly of...
TATATCCCCACTGACACGGACAACTACAACCATCTGACCGGCAGCATCACGCCCTATGTGGTGTCCTACTCCGGCGGCGGTTCTTCCTCCAATACCACCACCAAAACGGAGAAAAACCCGGACGGCTCCACCACTACGACCGTGACCGATAAGACCACCGGAACCGTGACCGAGACCACTAAGAACACCGATGGCTCCACCACCGTTGTGGAAACCAAAAAGGACGGCACTGTCACCGAAACCAACAAGTCCGCGGACGGCACCACCGGCACCGTGGTCACCGACAAAAACGGCGACGTCACCGAGGTCAAGTCCAGCATGTCCTCCGCCGCCGTCACGGAGGCCGCTGAGACTGGCGATGCCGTGACCTTGCCTGTGGAGGTTCCCGCCGCCAAGACCACCGGGGACGCTCCCGCCGTGGAGGTCACCGTGCCCAAGAGCACCGGGGAGGTCAAGGTGGAGATCCCCGTGGAGAAGGTCACCCCCGGCACCGTGGCTGTCATTGTCCATGCCGACGGCACCGAGGAAATCGTTTCCACCTCTATCTCCACCGAAACCGGCGTGGTGCTGACCCTGGACGGCAGCGCCACCGTGAAGATCGTGGACAACGCCAAGACTTTCGTGGACATTCATCCCGTCAATCACTGGGCTAAGAACGCCGTTGACTTCGTTGTGGCCCGCGGTATGTTTGCCGGCACAAGTGAAACCACATTCAGCCCCAATTCCTATATGACCCGCGCCATGCTGATGACTGTCCTTGCCCGACTTGATGGTGTGGACACCTCCGGCGGCAGCGTATGGTATGAAAAGGGCATGGAGTGGGCAAAGGCCAACGGCGTGTCCGACGGCTCCAATCCCGATGCCCCCATCACCCGGGAGCAGTTGGCAACCATGTTGTGGCGCTACGCCGGAAGCCCGGAGAGCAGCCACAGCCTGGACGGCTACACCGACGCTGATGAAATCAGTGGCTACGCTCTGGAGGCCATGCGCTGGGCCAACGAGAACGGCATCATCAACGGCTACGGCAACGGTCTGCTGGGGGTCAAAGACAACGCCACCCGCGCGCAGGTCGCACAGATGCTTATGAACTTTGTAAAGTGCCTGAGTCAGTAAATCGGCTATATGGAAAGCATGACGGCCCCGAGCCCAAGAGCACGGAAATGCCCTTTGTAGACGTTCCCGCTGACGCCTATTATCACGACGCTGTGCTGTTGGCCGTTGAGCAGGGCATCACCACGGGCACCGGCGATACCACGTTCAGCCCTGATGCAACTTGCACGCGTGGGCAGATCCTGACGTTCCTCTATCGCTTCCTGGGCGACGAATAAGAACCCACAAAAGACCCCTTGATAACAAGGGCGCACTTTGATACGGGGTGAACCCCGTATGTGCGCTCCGCGAGGCAATGACAGCCCAGACCACCGAGGTCTGGGCTGTTTTGCGTCACTCCGTTCCGAACGTATCCGCAAAAAGGATCTGATGCAAGCGTGTGCTATGCATCAGATCCTTTTGCCCTTTTACAATGATACTTTCTGTGTTACGGCGCCGCATCAGGCACCGGCAGCTTTGTGCCATCTGGAAACAGGATGTAAACCAACTGATCCAAGTCAATGGGGGCAAAGTATGTTCTAACGAGGATAGGGATCTTCTCTCCGTCCTTCATGACCACCTGCATCTGGTTGCCATTGAAAATAGAGAAGTCAGCGCCTGGCATTACGCTAGTCAGATCCACGCTCATGGAGCGGAGCTTAAAGGAGGTAATCTGCACTTCCTCTGCGGTGTCTTTGCCATCCAGCGTCCAGCCTGTGGTTGCCTTCGCATAAAACGGTTCGGTAATCAGCTCAATTTCGCGGATTTCGCTTCCTTCAAAGGAAACATCGAAGTTCCATACACCTTCTGCAATGAGTTCTTCCCTGAAACCAATGAGTTCTTCGTCCCAATACTTTTGCTCCGGCGCCATGATCATCGTTTGCCCTTTTCATCGGCATACGCTTCATCCACGTTCATTTTATTCTTCAAGGCTGTATTTCCAAGATGTCACCCGGCTGACATTGCAGGACATCACATATAGCAGCCAATGTAGAAAACCGGATGGCGCTGATTGGCAGGTGTTCGTAAAACAGTGTTAAACAAGGCGGAATACTGCCGTAATGAAGTGAAATCCTTCGTCGCCTGGAAGGGCATGACCATGACGGAGGTGGTGGAGCTGCTGGCCGACGAACACGGTTGGAGCAGCAGCGTCCCCAACCTGTCCGGCAAGCTGCGGCGCGGCTCCCTGCGGTACACCGAAGCCGTTGAGCTGGCCGATGTGCTGGGCTACGATCTGGTCTGGCAGAAGCGCCGGGAAACAATGTAATTTTACACGGTTTGCCTGCAGCCATATCCGTGCGCCGGACACGGTTGAAATTCAAAAGGAAATATGCGATAATTCCTGTACCAGTCCGAGAAAAAGAGGTACTTGAATTGCAGAAAGCAGCATACATCACGATTTTATCCAATGGGGCAAAGCTGGTGCTGAACGCCAACACCATTCTCTATGTCCAGATGATCGAAAGGACCGCCGAGATCCACGTCTCCGGCGGCAAGGTATATGAGACGCGAATGAAGATCAGTGAGCTGGAGGAAGCCCTGGGCGACGGATTTATCAAGGTCCACCGGGGTTGTCTGGTGTCCGCCATGGCCATCCACGACATCACCGACCACATCAATCTCAACAACGGCGAATCCCTGATCTACACCATCCGGAAGAAAAACCAGATCATCGCCCGTCTTCAGGAAGCGCAGAAGCGCCTGATCAGCGGCTTCACCCGGGACGGTATTCCCGCCACGGAGGAGGAATACCGGGCCCATTACCGCGGCTTTGACGCCATGCCCTTCGCCTTCACGGACATTGAGATGGTGTTCGACGAGGAGCGCCGCGCCGTGGACTGGATCTTCCGCTACGGCAACCCCGCCCTGGCGAAGCTGGAAAAACTGCCGCTTGAGAAGCTGATCGGCAGCTCCTTCGGCAGCCTGTTTTCCAACATGAATACCAAATGGCTGCGTCTGTATGAGCGGGCCACACTGTACGGCGAAACGCTGGAGGTCATGGACTACAGCCCGGAGATCGACGCCTATCTGAAGGTGACCTGTTTCCCCACCTTCAAGGGCCACTGCGGGTGCATCCTGTTCAATCTTACGGAGATCGAATACGTCAAAATCAGCAGCGACACCAACAAAGCGCTGATGCGCTACTTTGGCAAGACGCGGGAGAGAGATAGCGAAACGTGACAAACCCATATCCAAACCGCCGCACACGGCTGCTTGCTTCGGCAGCAGGGTGTGCGGCGGTTTTTGTCGTTTTACGCCGTTTTAATGTCGTTTCGCGCAGGGGCTATTGAAACAGACGGCGCAAAGCCGTAAAGTAAATGCGGTTATATTTCCAAAGCAGGAGGAACCTCTATGAAAAAACGATTGTTCAGTATCATCACGGCGCTGGCCCTGTGCCTAACGCTGCTGCCGGCCACGGCGCTGGCGGCGACGAATGTAACCTATTATTACTGGGACAGCAGCGCAAAACAACTGAAACAAGCAAACTGTTCCAGCGCCACCGAGGTGACCGGCAGTGAAACCGACACGGCCATTACCTGGGGTCAGGACGGACAGGACACCTGGTATGTGGTAAACAGCAATGTGACCATCGGCAAAACGGACTCCGATGACACCTTTGCCTGCATCACAGTCAAGGGCAATGTCCACCTGATCCTGGCCGACGGCTGCAATCTCACCATCAAGGGCAACATCCAGGTGATGAAGGATGTCGGCACGCTGACCATCTACGGTCAGTCTGCTGGCACCGGCGAACTGAATGTCGAGAATTCGTCGTCGAAATCATCGTCGTCGTATTATGATGCCGCTATTGGCGGCCAGCGCCTCGAAAAGAGCGTGAGCGAAGCCGGCAGCATTACCATCCATGGCGGTACGATCAACGCTACTTCTAACGGCTATGGCGCAGCCATCGGCGGCAGCGGCAGAAAAATTTCCGGTGAATATGGCACGGCAACCGTTACCATCCATGGCGGTACGGTCACCGCTACTGCTAACAGCTGTAGCGCAGCCATCGGCGGCGGCGACTACGCTGATGATTATTATGGCATTGCCGACGTTACCATCAACGGCGGTACGATCAACGCCACTGCTACCAGCGGCGGCGCAGCCATCGGCGGTGGTCGTTGGTGTACCGGCAAGGTTACCATCAACGGCGGTACGATCAACGCCACCTCTGACAACGAAGGCGCAGCCATCGGCGGTGGTCGTTCGAGTCCCTGCAATGTTATCATCAGCGGCGGCAAGATCAAGGCCAAGGCTTCGGAAGGCGCAGCCATCGGCAGCGGTTATGGGGGAGCGTACGAACCGTCCCCAATAGAAATCAACGGCGGTGAGATCTACGCCGAGGCTTCGCAAGGCGCAGCCATCGGCGGCGGTAAGAGCGCGGGCCAACCGGTCAATGTCACTATTACCGGCGGCAAAATCGAGGCCCACGGTGCCAGTGGCGCCGGAATTGGCACAGGATATGGTGCCAATTCATCTAAAGCCAGCAGTGTCACGATTAAAAACGGCGAAATTTTTGCAGAGGCAGATACAGGAGCGGGAATCGGCAGCGGCAGCGAGGCTGTTACTGTTAATAATTACGTCAATGTCAGCATTAGCGGCGGTACTGTTACTGCGAGAACCAATTATGTTCGTAACACGGACTGTGGTGCAGCAATTGGCGGCGGAGGCGCGTATTACAGCAAAAAATCTTCACAGGGCTACATTACTATCTCCGGCGGTACGGTTAAGGCCTATGGCACCGATTATGCTCCCGGTATCGGCAACGCCCCGGGCGGCACCGCAAAGGGAATGATTAAGATCTCCGGCGGCAATGTCACGGCCGAGGGCGGTCTTCAGGCTGCCGGCATCGGCAGCGGCAACTACACCCAAGCCGGTAAGATTGAGATCAGCGGCGGCACAGTCGAAGCCAAAGGCGGCGAGATGGGTGCCGGCATCGGTACCGGCGCCGGCCAAACGGCTACGACTTATCTGGGAGAGGTTTCAATTAAGGGCGGTACGGTTAACGCCACCGGCGGCAAGTGGGCTGCCGGCATCGGCGGCGGCCATTATGTCGGCGGCAGTGGTAGTATTACCATCTCCGGCGGAACGGTTACTGCCACCAGAGGCGATCAAAGCGCTATGACCACCCCTGCTGCTGACATCGGCCACGGCGGCGATGCTACGTCATCTGGTATCAATTTTACGCTGAATGGCACCGCATGGACCTATGTCAACAACGAGGGCCAATATACCACCCCAACGAAAACCGCCGGGTTCTACTTCCTCGGTAAGAACGGCACGGTCTATGGAAGTCAGACGCTGCCGTCCACTTATTGCATTGCAAGTGGTGAGAGCCTGACTGTTCCGGAAGGCGCGTCGCTGAACACCGGCAGCTACAATCTCTATGTGAACGGAACACTGTCGGGTGCGGAGCGCGTCACGGGCAGTGTATATTGTCCCCTGACCCTCACTGACTGCACGGCAACAGGCACTACCACCTACAGTGGAACCCTTTACGGAAAGGCGGGCGCATCCATCACCCTGACAGCCCCCAACAAAACTGGCTATATATTCGATTCATGGACGACGACCCCTTCTGTAAGTATTTCCAACAACACCTTCACCATGCCTTACAGTGCCTTGTCCGTGAAGGCTACTTACAAGCTTGCTGTGACGATCACTGCCCAGCCTCAGAGCCAGACCGTCACCTACGGCGGCAATGTCCAACTCAGTGTTTCCGCCCAGAATTCCAGCGGCGGAACGGATGGAATTACCTACCAGTGGTACAAGGATGGCGCTGCGCTGACGGGAGAAACCTCGAACACGCTGACCCTGACCAAGCCCAACGCAGGTACATATCAATACTATTGTGCGGTGACCTACGGAGGAAGCACTGTCAAGAGTAATACCGCTACCGTCACGGTGAACAAGGCCGCCGGCGGTGTGACCATCAACGTCGACCCCGGTAAGGAGTACAACGGACAGCCCGCCGCCCTGACAGCGGAAGACTATACAGTCACCGGCGATGGTACGGTTACCGTGGAATACAAGAAGTCCGGCGAAGCGGATTCCACCTACACCACCACCGCCCCCAAGGATGCGGGCAGCTACACCGTCCGGGTCACCAAGGCGGTCGGCACCAACTATGCCGAAGCCTCCACCACGAGGGACTTCACCATCAGCCGCAAACCGGTCACCGTGTCCGGCATCGCCGCCAGCGACAAGGACTATGACGGCAAAGCTACAGCTACGCTGGTCTACACCAATGCCGTGTTCACCGGAAAACTGGAAAGTGATACCCTGTCTGTCACCGCTACCGGCACCTTTGAGGATGAGAATGTCGACACTGACAAGACGGTCAACATCACTAATTTGACTCTGGGCGGCGCCAGCAAGGACAACTACACTCTGGCGGCGGAAGGGCAGCAGTCCACAACCACCGCCAGCATCAGCCCCAAGGAAGTCACTGTGACCATCCAGCCCAAGAGCAGCGCCTACGGCGCGGCTATCGTGGAGCTGACGGCTACGGACAACGGCATCGTGGACGGCGACACCGATGTGTATGCCCTGGCTACCTCCGCCACTTCTTCCAGCCCTGTGGGCACCTATGACATCACCGGTGAAGGCAAATCCGCAAACTATGATTTTACATTTGAAAACGGCCCCGGTGCTTACACCATCACCGCGGCGCCCCAGTCCGCCACCGTCACCATGGAGGGCTGGACCTACGGCGATACACCCAACGGGCCTGTGGTGACCGGCAATGCGGAAAATGGGGCCGTCACCTACCGCTACAAGGTCAAGGACGGCGGATATTTGACCGAGAAGCCCACTGACGCGGGCAGCTACACCGTGGAGGCCACCATCGCCGCCACCACCAACTATCAGGAAACCGTGGTTCCCGCCGATTTCACCATTGCCAAGAAGGAACTGACCGTCACCGGCCTGACGGCCACAGATCGAACCTATGACGGCACAAAGAATGTCACTCTGACCGGCGGCACCTTGTCCGGCATCATCGGCAGTGACGATGTCAGCGCGGATATGCCCACCGCCGGCACCATGGACGACGCCAACGCGGGCGAAAACAAGTCCGTTGACTTCGGCACCATCACCCTGACCGGCACCAAGGCGGGCAACTACACTCTGACCCAGCCCACGGTCACCGTGAACATCTCCAAGGCTGATCCCAACGTGGGTGATGTCAGCTATTCGGGCGCCACCATCTACACCAGCACCCCGATGAACAGCATCACTCTGAGCAAGACCAACGGCACCACTGATGGCACGCTGCAGCTGACCGCTGGTCAGACCCTGACGGCTGGTACCGCTGACTACGGCTGGACCTTTACCCCCTCCGACAGCACCAACTACAAGACTGTTACCGGTACTATCAGCCTGACTGTGGAGGGCGATACGCTGAGCGGTATCAGCATCGGTAGTACTGAACCCATCATGCTCAACTACAAGTATGGCGAGGCCTTCCAGACCAACGGCCTGACCGTCACCGCCACCTATGCCAGCGGCAACACCAGAGATGTCACCGCTGAGGTGACCTTCGGCGCTCTGGCCGTGGGCGATACCTCCATCGAGCTGTCCTATCAGGGTAAAACCTGCGTCGTCAGCGGCCTTACCGTCAGAAAAGCTGACGCACCGACGCTGGCTGATATTTCTGTCTGGCAGAAGTACACCGTGACCACTGAGCAGAGCAAGGATATCGGCCGCGCGGGGATGCCCGCCGACGCCGGCACCCTGACCTATACCAAAGGAGGCGAGAGCTGTGGTGATGTCGTTATTATAAACGGCTGGGATGTGGACAGCACCGGAAAAGTGACCTACACCATGTACAGCCAACTGCCCAGCCGCGCGACCCTGCGGGTAGTCATCAGCTCCACCAACTATGAGGACGCCACCGTCAATATTAATATCGAACTGACGGCAAAGGACGTTCCCACGGTCAACGCTAACGACATTACCGTGACCTACACCGGCTCCGCTGTTCCTGACAGTGTTATCACCGGCACCGCCAGCGTGGAAGGCAGTTGGAGCTTCAAGAACGCGGCTCCCGTGAAGGTTGCGGACAGCAGCGAGAATGTGACTGTGGTGTTCACCCCCACGGACACGGACACTTATGAAACGGTTGAGGATATCATCAAGGTGACCATCAACAAGGCCACCCCCACCGGTACGCCCGCTTACACCGCCATCACCACCGGCGGCAAGGCCCTGGCTGACGCGGCGCTGACCGTGGGCACCATCACGCCGGACGGCGGTTCCATCGTGTGGGACCTGGGCGACAGCCAGACAGTTTCCGCCAACACCGCGTACAACTGGACTTATACCCCCGCAGTGGCTGACCAGGCCAACTACAACAACCTGACCGGCAGCATTAAGCCCTATGTGGTGTCCTCTTCCAGCGGCGGCTCTACTCCCACCTATCCTCCCACGGTGACCCAGCCCGAAAACGGCAGCGTGACCGTCAGCCCCAAGTCTCCCAAGAAGGGCGACACCGTCACCATCACGCCCAAGCCCGATGCTGGCTATACGGTGGAGCAGATCCTTGTCACAGACAAGAACGGCAATGCTGTGAAAGTCACCAACAACGGCGACGGCACCTACAGCTTCACCCAGCCCGCAGACAAGGTGAATGTCGAGGTCATCTTCATGGAAGACAACACCATGTTGAACTTCTTCGTGGATGTGCCCGCCAATGCTTACTACTACGACGCGGTGCTGTGGGCCGCCGAGAACGGCATCACCGGCGGCGTGGATGATACCCACTTTGCACCCAACGCCCCCTGCACCCGGGCCCAGATTGTCACCTTCCTGTGGCGCGCGGCGGGAAGTCCTGTGGTGAACTATGCCATGGACTTCTCCGATGTTCCCGCTGACGCCTACTATGCCGAGGCTGTCCGCTGGGCTGTCAGCCAGGGCATCACCAAAGGCACCGGCGACACCACCTTCGGTCCCAACGCCACCTGCACCCGCGCTCAGGCCATGACCTTCATCTACCGCAGTGAGCAGGCCCAGGGCGGCGGCATGCAGGGCGCATGGATGTTCCTGAATCCCTTCTCCGATGTGGACCTAGAGAACTACTACGGTGAGGCGGTCATGTGGGCGGTGGCCAATGGTGTCACCAGCGGCACCACTGACACCACCTTCAGCCCCAACGCGGATTGCACCCGCGCCCAGATCGTGACCTTCCTGTATCGCTTCTTTGTGAAGTAAGCAGTATCGAAAACCGAATGGCGCACTTCTATATAGGGGAAGCCCTGTATCATGCGCTCAGCGAGTCGAACAGCCCGGACGTCGATCGCCCGGGCTGTTTTCCGTCACTGCGTTCCGAATAAGGGGGTGCCTCCCTTGCGTTGCTTACGCATCTATCGTAACCGTCAAAGCTCTCGGCGTATAAAAATCATGCCCTCCCAAATCACAAGTTGGGAGGGCATGATTTCATTTTAGTGGTATTCTGCATTCATCCGGAGCACTGGCGTGAGCGTAAGCTGTTCAGCCCACGCCACATCTGCCTGGCTCAGGGCAGGAGCATTCCATAGGACCCAGAGCAGGTATCGGTACGGATCCAAATGGTTTTCTTTCGCCGTTTCAATCAGGCTGTACTTCTGGATTGCGGACATGAAGAACACGATGCAGAGATGGGATGAGTGGCTGAGACGAAGATTCCGGGTATATATCTGGAAGCAATGGAAGGTGCCCTCGGCGAGGATACGCAACCTCATAAAGCTGGGCATACCGAAACGCTACGCCCGCAAATGGGGATACCTGAAAGCTTACTGGAATGTAGCCGGAAGCCCGATATTGACTCAGTCTATTACCAATGAGAGACTCGCACGAGCCGGATACTATAGTCTATCCGACAGATACGAGTCCCTGCACTTATGCGATTGAACCGCCGAGCGCCGAACGGCACACTCGGTGGCGTGAGAGGACGGGGCTAACTGCCCTTACCTACTCGATTAGGAGTCTACACGCCGTCAGCTTTGACGGTTACGACGGGAACAATCCGCTTTCAGCAGACCGTCCCCGCTGCAAAGTCTGAAAACCCCATGCCGTTATCCGGCGATAGCGGCTAACTCAGCTATCGACGGCTTCATTGAGCAGAAGCTTCGTCTTTGCCAGGACAGATACCAGATCCCGCTGGGTTTGCCGGTCGCCGTCGAAAGTAGGGAGCAGGAATGACACAGCTGCTCTGATATTGACCAAATCTTCGCGTCCGATCCGGCTGTGCGTAATGTTTTGATGCGTGTCCCAATATTTCTCCCGCAGCTGCTGGCTGACAGAACACGGGGCAAAATAGGACTGGATCACCCCATCGATCAAAGCGATCTCCTCGTCTGTGTATGTCATGTGCTACTCCCTCCCAACAGCAAAATATGGTACCACACCTCGCCGATGGTGACAAGGACATATTGAGCATTATATTTTGCACTGACAGTACGGTTATGCGGCCTTCGTGATAAAGATCTGGAAAAGGCCTCCGGATTCATCAGCCGGATGAACATGAAAAAGCCCCGTGCAGCGGGCCTGATCCGGGCCGGTTGCACAGGGCTTTACTCAGCATTCAGTTAAGTTCATTGTAATTTGCGTAAAGAAGTCGGCGCTCCAAATATCCAGTACAGACGTGTCACGGATAAACGGCTCCACATCCCGCTTTGCCTGCTCAAAGTCAATGGAGTCAAAGCGGTCGCAGAGCATCTTCTTGATTTCTGTCAGCGTGCAATCAACATCATCTGTAATGTAGCCGGAGTCGATCAGCCGTTGGCGCAGATGCATCCTGTTGACGGGCGCGCCTTTAGACAGATAGAAGATGTAGTCGTACAGATCTCTGCCCTTGATACGGCTCCGCCAAGCGCGGCAGAGCACAGCGTGGATCTTTCCCGCAAAGAGTGAGGGCATATCATAAAGCCTCACGCTGTACGGAACAGGCAGCAGGCGATATTTATGCTCGAAGGTCGCAAAGGCAGGCGGGTTTACATCTACCTCAAACTTGATCTTGACCGCCTCGCTTCTGGCAACGCTGCCTGCGATCTTCTCATCCGCATAGAAAAGCAGCAGATGTTCCTTGGTGTTGCCCTTCAAAAACGCGGAGCGGATGTCGCTGTCCTTGGATTTTTCCTTCTCTTGGATGGTCACATTCAGGCCAAAAGAGCGCACTTCCTTTTCAAGAATCGGAAAATACGCTTTCAAGTCAAAGTCCTGATCGGTGGTCTCCAGGGAGAAGTCCAAGTCCTCGGAAAAACGGTCCAGACCATAGAAAATGCGCAGAGCCGTGCCGCCGTAGAATGCGGCCTTGTCAAAGAAACCGGCGCGGGATAAGCCGCACAACACGATCTCCTGCATAATCTCCTTCATGGCGTTCTTCCTGTCATAGATATTCTCAACCTGATACGCCTTCAGCATTTGCTCGATTACGGCACTCATTTCCTCAGCCTCCTCAACAATGTGCTAAGTCTTTTTACATTTGTGGTGTGGTAGTGCTCTGACAATTCGGCAACCAAGGCGGCGTCCAGCTTTTTCAATTCGCTGTCTTCGATCCGAAGATCATCATTCAGCATGGTGTGCAGCTCTGCTGCGTTGGCGGTTGGCCGCAGGGTATAGAGCATATCACAAAGAGCCTTTTCCGGTGTGGCAATGCGGTAATAGTACCCGTCTTCGTTTACCAGCTTGAGCGCCAAAGGAAATGCCTCGGAGGGGACATCCCGATAGGTAAATGTACCAAACGGCGTTTCATACTTCTTAGCCTTTTTCTTTTCAAAAGTAGCGCAGGTCAGGGTGTAGACTGCCTCCGGAATCAATCCGTAATGGCCGAGCGCATATTCAAAAGAAACATAGGATGGACCATAGATGCTGCCCGCAAGGTAAATACCCGGTGTACCCTTCTCCGTTTCGTAGAGGCCCTTGACGATTGGGAAGATCTCACCATTCTTTGCCATGCGAGACAGCTTGGAGCGGGGACTTGCGTATTCCCGAAGTTCCTCCAAGAGCATATCCGTCGTTTTTATCATATTCTCACCTCGCAGTATTATTATATGCAATTATCTGGTGAAAATCAATCGTTTTTTGGAAGAGCTTACTTCTGCGAGTTCATTTTTCCCAACCATTGATATTCGATACTATACTGCAGCTAAGAAACCACATGAAATCTCCCCGCACCGTCATAACAGTCTTTGACGATGCGGGGTTTTTACATTTTATAGATGCTGCTCTCATGGAAGGCGCCAGCCTGAGAAGCCAAGGTGTGCATTTGATGTTCGTTCGCGCAATCTGAGGTTTTCGCAAAATGGGTCCCGCTTTGCATTTCCGCTTTCCCGTACCCTCCGTTTCCGTGTACCGGAGGAAAACAAAAAGACGGCCTGGGTAGACCGTCATCATTTGCCCTTATTCTGCCGGTTCGCTTTCATCTGCAATTCGATATACTCACGGACACTCTCCCGGCCCTTGCGGTCCAGCGTCAGAACATCCGCCAGTAACTCGTCTGCCGTGTACCCGGCGACGATTGGCTTTTGATATTCCTCCAGGCGTACCCGGCAGGCCGTGCGTCCCAGGAGATAGTCCACAGATACCCCATAGAAGTCCGCAAGGGGCACAACATAGTGGATAGGCATTTCATATTTGCCCGTTTCGTACTTGGAATAGTATTGCTGCGAAGTGCCGAGAAGATTTGCAACATCGGCCTGGGTCATATCCCGATCCTCCCGCAGTTCCCGAAGAATCTCACAAAACGATTTCATGCGACGCACCTCCTTCTTAATGATGCGTAAATTATTATACCGTACATCATTTTCGGCTTATTGACGCCAAAATGTATTTGGCTTATAATGATTTTACACACATTATATTTTGCTTATTCGCGAAGGCGGTATTATGGAAGATTTGACTTGTGCATTTACCGGACACAGACCGTCCAGCTACAAATTCGGCTACGATGAAGAACACCCGGACTGCTGTAAACTCAAGGCACTGATAACGATTCAGATCGTGTCCCTGATTGAAAACGGCGTAACAACTTTTCTCTCCGGCATGGCGATGGGTGCAGACATCTGGGGCGCGGAGATCGTTCTCGCTTGCAAGAAACAGTATCCCCAAAAGGACATCCGCCTGATTGCGGTACTGCCCTGCGAAAGTCAGGCGGACCGCTGGAGCGTGGAGCAGCGGGAACGCTATTTCAACATCCTGGCGGAGTGTGACGAAACCGTCTATATCAGTCGCCACTACACACGCGACTGTATGTTCCGGCGCAACCGCTGGTTGATCGACCATGCGAATTTTGTCCTTGCCGTCTACAATGGTTCCTCCAAAGGAGGTACGGCATACACGATTAACTACGCATACGTAAAGAAGCGAGCAGTCATCACCATCGACCCGGACACGCTGCGAGTCCTGCCATATACCATCCGCGTGAACAATGATTTATAAGAGCGCGGGACAATGCCCGCGACTGCTTACATGTGTCCCCGGCTTCCCTTAAGCGTCAGCAGGAGAAAGAGCCGGAGAGCCGCGATCCTGTGCGCTACGCCACCGACCGCGTGGAGAAAAATATGCGCCATGGCGCATCTGGGGCGGCGGATGCCTCGCGGCGCATGATAAAGCACTACCGAGGAAAGCTGCGGCAGGGCAAAGAAAATGCGGCGAGGAAGTACAGAGTGGCAGATATGGGGATTGGTGCGGAAAGCGGCTCTGCCAATGCCCCGACGGAATATGACTTTTCCCCAGCACAAACCACTGCACGAAATGAAGTCGGAAAACAGACGTTTTCTCCGCAAAATCCCAATGCCGCCAAAAACGCAAGCGCCGCCCCGCAGGAGCGTGGGCGGCAAAAAGCTGTGCGGGACGCGAAAGCCGCCTATGGGCGGAACCTTGCCGAGAAAAGAACAGCAGAGCGGCACATTGTACCTCCACCGTCCGACCGTGGAGGCACAATGACCACTCCGCAGAAAGGCAATTCGGGGGTATCGGCCAAGGGCAGTCCTGCCCCCAAGAGCGGACAGGCCATGACCAAGGCCACACGCACCATGCGTGTTCGACCAACTGACCACGCAGCGCCAAACAATGCAATCATCACGCACCGCGCAAGGGCGGCGGCGCAGAGAAAGGCACAGCGGAAGATGCTTCAGGAATCCGCGCAGAGCGGCGGAAGGGCTTCCAAAAAGTTGGGCAGCGTGGCAGTCCAGACGGTGAAAGAAATCGGGAAAGGAGTGGCGTCTGCGGTCAGCTCAATCCTGACCGCAGGCGGCGGTGCGGTGGTGCTGGTGCTGTTCCTGACGGTGATCCTTGTGGCGGCTGTCGTGGCGTCCCCCTTCGGTATCCTCTTTTCCAACGAAAGCCGGGAGGCGGGCGTTGTGCCGATCTCCGTTGCGGTGGCGCAGGTCAATTATGAGTATAACGAGCGGTTGGAGGAATTGCAAACAGCGGACAGCTACGACTCCATCTCCGTGACCGGGCAGTCTGCCGATTGGATAGAGGTGTTGGCGGTGTTTGCCGTGAAGGTGGCTGGAGCCGATGCAGACGCCGCGGACGTGGCCACCATGGATGCTGACCGCATCGTTCGCCTGAAAGCGGTCTTTTGGGATATGACCGGAATTGCAACGGAGGTGGAAACGATCAACCACCCCGGCAGCGGTGACGACGATGGCTGGACGGAGCGAAACCTCTATATCACCATTACTGCAAAAACGGCAGAGGAGATGAAAACCGAGTATCATTTCAACCGTAACCAAATCGCGGCACTGGACGAGCTGCTGGAGCAGCGGGACCTCCTGCGGGAGCTGATTGAGGATGTGTACTCCGTCAGCGGGGACACGGCGGCGC
>ERZ1673742.2273-NODE-2273-length-14860-cov-7.531442_pt1 | contig 14860 bp, 15 predicted proteins | sample MGYA00580208_ERZ1673742 | MGnify/ENA primary metagenome ERZ1673742 (study PRJEB41218, sample SAMN15661774) | gut metagenome | host: Homo sapiens | place: Canada: London | collected 2015-08-20/2019-03-30 | study: EMG produced TPA metagenomics assembly of...
CACGTTTGCGAGCCGAGCGGTATTTTCTCCGACGTACACGCCGCCGGAGAAAATGGTTTTCATTTTCTTTGCGCTTGCGAGCGCAAACTCTGCGAGGCTTTTTCGACAGTTTTAGAGCCGGTCCCCGGAAAAGGGATCGGCTCCGTTTTATGGATCTGCTTATTCGAGACCGTATGGCCAACCGCCAAGGCCGCCAAGGTCGTAGAGCTTAGAGTATCCGAGCGCTGCGAGCTTTTCGGCTGCAGCGCGGCTGCGCTTACCGGTCTTGCAGTAGACGAGGACCGGGCTACTCTGATCGGGCAGGGCCTCTGCAGCCGTCTCGGCGCTGATCTCGTCGACCGGCAGCAGCACGGCGTCTGCCAGATGGCCGGTGATGTATTCCTCTTCGTCGCGGACATCCACGACCGTTCCGTCGGGATGCGAGCGGATCATGGCAAGCGCCTGCTCGGCGTCTGCGGCAACAGGGATCATGGGCGCGCTCCTTTCAGGCCAGCTCGATCATGTTCGTATAGAGCTGATAGTACTTGCCGTGCTGTTCCAGCAGGTCGGCGTGGCTGCCGCGCTCGATCACGCGGCCCTGCTCCAGAACGAGAATGGCGTTCGCGTTGCGGACGGTCGACAGGCGATGCGCGATGACAAAGACCGTGCGACCGGCCATCAGGCCGTCAAGGCCTTTTTCGATGAGCTTTTCGGTGCGGGTGTCGACGGATGACGTCGCCTCGTCCAGAATGAGGACCGGGGCCTCCGAGACGGCCGCGCGCGCAATGGCGACGAGCTGCCGCTGGCCCTGACTGAGGTTTGCGCCGTCGGAATAGAGCATGGTGTTATAGCCCTGCGGCAGATGCGAGATAAAATAGTGCGCGTTGGCGATCTTCGCTGCACGGATGCAGTCCTCATCCGTCGCGTCCAGCCTGCCGTAGCGGATATTCTCCATCACGGAGCCAGTGAACAGGTGGGTATCCTGCAGAACGATGCCGAGCGACCGGCGCAGATCATCCTTTTTGATATCGCGTACATCGATGCCGTCATAGGTGATGTGGCCGCCCTGAATGTCATAGAAGCGGTTGATGAGGTTCGTGATCGTCGTCTTGCCCGCACCGGTCGAGCCGACGAAGGCGATCTTCTGGCCGGGCTTGGCATAGAGCGAGAGGTTTTTCAGCACCGGCTTGTCCGGATCATAGGAGAAGTCGACGTTGTAGAAGCGGACGTCGCCCTTCAGCGGCACATGTGTGCCGTCCGGCTTGACCCAGTAGAAGTCGCGGCCCTCGCGCGCCAGCGTGACGGAGCCCTCGTCGATCTCGGCCGGGGTGTCCAGCACGTCGAAAATGCGCTCCGCACCGGCCAGCGCCAGCATGATGGAGTTGAACTGGTCTGCGATCTGGCTGACTCGGTCGGCGAATGTGCGGATGTACTGCAGGAACGTGATAAGGATACCGCCGGTGCCCTCGCCGGTCAGCCACAGTGTGCCGACGGCGCAGGTGATGGCATAGAACATGTGCGACAGGTTGTTCAGGATCGGGCCGACGACGGATGTGGCCGTTGTTGCTGTGGTCGACGCGCTGTACAGCGCGTCGTTGATCGGCTCAAAGTCGGCCATGACCTGCTTTTCATGCGTAAAGACCTTGATATCGCGCTGCCCGGCGATCATTTCTTCAATGTAGCCGTTCACGGTCGCGGCATTCTTTTGCTGCTCACGGTAGCTGTGGCTGCTGATTTTTGTTGTGATGCGCACGACAAGCAGCACAATGGCTCCCAGCACGACCATGATGGCAAATAGCCGCATGGACAGCACGAGCATCATGGCGATGGTGCCTGTGAGCGAGGTGACGGAGATGAGCATCTGCGTGATGCTGTGCTGCAGCAGCTCGTTCGTCGCCTCAATGTCGTTCGTGTAATAGCTCATGAGGCTGCCGTTCGTGTTGGCGTCAAAATAGCTGATGGGCAGCTTCTGCATACGGGCAAACAGCTCCGCGCGCAGCTCACGCATGATGACGGTGCTCGTCTCGAGCATAAGGCGGTTGAGCAGGTAGTTCGTCACGGCGCTGAGGAAATACAGCGTGCCGAGACCGGCCAGCAGGCTCAGATATTTTGCGTAGGTCTCATTCGGCGTGATGCCGCTTTCCTTCAGAAGATTGGTCAGCGGGCGCATGCAGTAGGACGCGCCGATCGTGCAGGCCACATAGGCCAGAATGGATGCCACGGCGCAGATGAGCAGCACGCGGCAGTGACGGAAATAGCGGAACAGGCGGAACAGTGTGTGCAGGGGAGACTGTGCGCGGCGGTAATTCCGAAGCTCAACTCTGGCCATGCTGCTCACCCTCCTCCCGCATCTGGCTGTCATAGACGTCGCGATAAATCTGGCTGCGCTCCATCAGCTCCGCATGCGTGCCGACGTCGGAGAGCTCGCCCTCATGCAGTACGATGATCCGGTCGCACGAGAGGATCGAGGCGATGCGCTGCGCGATGATGATCTTTGTGCTGCCGGGCATGGCCGTTTTCAGCGCGCGGCGGATGTGCTCATCCGTCGCCATATCCACGGCGCTCGTGGAGTCGTCGAGGATCAGGATCTTCGGCTGCTTCACAATGGCGCGCGCAATGCGCAGGCGCTGCTTCTGGCCGCCGGAGAGGTTCGCGGCGTTCTGCTCCAGAACGGTCTCATAGCCGTCCGGGAAGCGGTCGATGAATTCGTCTGCGCAGGCGATGGCGCAGGCCTCGCGCAGCTGCTCCTGCGTGGCGTTGGCATTGCCCCAGCGGAGATTCTGCGCGATCGTGCCGGAGAACAGCGCGCCGTTCTGCAGCACCATGGAAACGCCGTCGCGCAGGTGCTCGAGCGTGTAATCGCGCACATCGCGGCCGCCGACGCGCACGGTGCCGGACAGCGTGTCATAAAAGCGCGGGATGAGATTCACAAGCGTGGATTTGCCCTCGCCGGTGCCGCCGATGATGCCGATGGTCTCACCACTGTTGATATGTACGGCGATGTGGCGCAGTGCAAGCTTGTCCGGATCGCCGGAATAACTGAAGCAGACGTCTTCAAAATCCACACTCCCGTCTTCCACGACGGCGTCGCTCGGCCCGTCCGTGATGTCAACGGTCTCGTCGAGCACCTCGTTGATGCGGACGAGGGAGGCATGTGCGCGGGACAGAGCCATAATGAGCCACGTGAGCATCGTCAGAGCGTTGACGGCCTGCGTCGTGTAGGACACCAGACTGACAAGCTCACCTGTAAGCAGGCCCGTTGTGCGGAAAATGATCTCGCGGCCGCCGAGGAGCAGCAGCACGATCGTGCAGCCCCATAGGATGGACATCTGGATGGGACCGGTCAGCGTGAACAGGCGGGAGGATGACAGCGTTGCCTGCCGCAGATCCTCCGCCGTGCCGCGGAAGCGCTCGGATTCATAATCGCCGCGGACATAGGCCTTGACGACGCGGCTGCTGATGAGGTTTTCCTGCACGGCGCGGTTCATGCTGTCCATCTTCTGCAGCATTTTGCGAAAGCGCGGCTGGCCGATCTTCATGAGGATGGCCAGAACACCGGCCAGGAACGGAATGGAGATCAGAAAGATCACCGCCAGATGCGGCGAGATCGTAAAGGCCATGACCGTGGCCATCAGCACCATGAATGGCGAGCGGATCAGTGTGCGCAGGAACTGCTGCATGGTGTTGCGCACGGTGTTGACGTCCGTCGTGGCGCGGGTGATCAGGCTGGACGTTGTGAAATGATCCGTGTTCGCGAACGAGAAGTCCTGAATTTTTCCGAGCAGGTTCGCACGGAGATTTTTGGCAAAGCCCTGACTGGCCACGGCGGAGCAGCGTGCGCTCAGAATACCGCAGGCCATGGAGCAGCAGGCAACGATGACCATGATGATGCCGACTGTCAGAACGAAGCGGTCGCGGTTTGCGATAAGTGCCTCCGGAAACAGCTCGCGCAGCATGAAATCCTGCTCCCGGTAGAGGCCGCCGTCCACGATGACGGACATCAGCATCGGGATCAGGACCTCGAGCATGACCTCCAGCCCGCCGAAGATCGCGGCGGCCAGGGTCCAGATGCGGTAGCGCCCCAGATTCGGCCAGATGTGGCGGAATGACCCAGGGCGTTTCTTCTTGCTTTCGATGAAGCTCATCCCCTTGAAGAAAATAGTCGTGTCTGAATATTATACCAAACGGTATGTCTTCGTACAAGCCTAAATTTCTATTTTTTGAGAAAAAATTCGACGGGATTTCCTGAAAAATCCCCGAAATCCGCCTCGTCTTTTTCTGCGGTGCTTGCAGCGGAGCGGATGATACAATATACTATATTGGAGTGAATTATAACGATCTTAAGAATATCTTTCGGTTTTGCCTGCTTGTTTCTGCTGCCGTTTTTCGGTAAACTGTAGGGGCAGAAGCGAGAACGCAGGCGGCTGCGCGGAGAGAAAAATGGGGGAGAATGGCATGTATCGGATTCTGGTTTGTGATGACGAGCGGGACATCGTGTCCGCACTGCGGATCTATCTAACGGCGGAGGGCTATGAGGTGCTCGAGGCCTACAACGGCAGCGAGATGCTGCGGCTTGCCGCCATGCAGGAGGTGCATCTCATCCTGCTCGACGTGATGATGCCGGGCATGGACGGGCTGACTGCCATGGCGGAGCTGCGCAGGACCTCGAATGTGCCGGTCATCCTGCTGACGGCCAAGTCTGAGGACACGGATAAGGTCCTCGGCCTGAATCTCGGTGCAGACGATTATGTGACAAAGCCGTTCAATCCCATTGAGGTCATGGCGCGCGTCCGGTCTCAGCTCCGGCGTTATCTGCAGCTTGGCGGCGGGCAGGTGCTGCCGACGCAGGTGACCATCGGCGGCATCATGCTCGACGACGCCGGGCGGACCGTCACGGTCGACGGCGAGCCGGTCGCGCTGACGCCGACGGAGTTCGACATCCTGCGTCTGCTCATGCAGCATGCGGGCACAGTCTTCTCTCCGCGCGAAATTTATCGCCGTGTCTGGGGCGATTCGCCCGTCGGCGTGGAGAACGCCGTGGCGGTGCACATCCGGCATCTGCGCTCGAAAATCGAGATTGATCCCACCGAACCGCGCTATCTCAAGGTTGTGTGGGGAAAGGGATACAAAATGGAGGAACGACGAAATGAAAAAGCTGCAAGATAACCTCGCGGCGCGGATCGCAGCATCCGTCATACTGACCGTGAGCTTCCTGCTCACGCTGCTCAGCACGGCGGGCATCGTGCTGCTGGCTTCCTATCAGGCCTATAACGACGGCGGCGCGCAGCTGCGTACATCCTATCTGCATGCGGCAGGAGTCCAGGAATACTACGACCATGTCGAACCGGTGCTGGAAGGACTTGTCCATGAGCCGCAGAGCTATCAGAATTACCTGAACAGCTTGAATGTCCATGTCGATGTGAAGACGACGGACGGAACAACCGTGTTTTCCAATGCAAAGGAAGGGGAGACGAGCCTCCTTGAGGACCCCTTCAGCTATACGTTCACGACCGGAGAAACGAAGCTCTGGAAGAATACGTTCTCGGATGCGGAAAAGGCCCAGCGCGCGCTGGAACGTTTCCCATACCAGATCGAGGACTATGAGATCGAGGCGTCGCCATTTGAATACAGCACGTCCTATTCGCCGATCGACGAAAGCCTCGGCGACGCGCTCGACGAAACCCTATCCGGCGTAGAGTCCTATTACCCGATGCTGAAGATCTGGTATTATCCCGAGGGGAGCCTGACCGAGGTAGAGGTCGGCGTGACGCTGGCTGCAGCCCCGATCGGGAACGATTCGGTCGCCGTCACGGCGCGCTGGATCGATCTGCTGATCGCCATGCGCGTGTGGCTCATCCTCATCCTTGTGCTTTCCGCGGCCTGCTGCGTGGCCAGCTTTGCCTTCCGCCTGCGCACGGCGGGCCATAAGCGCGGAACCGCGGGCATCACACTCCGCTGGCTCGATCGGATGCCGTTTGAGGCTTATCTGCTGGCCCTCGCCGCAGTTGTGCTCATCATCGTCTTTCTTGCCAGTGCAAAGGGGGAGCTGTGGTCGATCGCACCGGCCGCTGTCCTCCTCTGCTTTCTGCTTCAGACCCTCCCCATGACGATCGCCGCACGCTGCAAGGCGCACACCATGTGGCGCAATACGCTGCTGCGCCGTCTGCTGGACTGCATCCCCGGCGTGCTGCGGCGGCTTGCGGCGGTGATCCGGCGCGTGATGCCGAAGCTCCCGCTCGTCTGGACGGCTCTCGTGTGCTGGCTGGCCCTTAGCCTGCTGGAGCTCGGCTTTCTGATGGCCGGGGCCTATGCTGTTCTCTGGATCGTGGAAAAGGTCGTGTTCACGCCGCTGGTCGTGCTGCTTCTGCTGGACCTGCGCCGCCTGCTGGACGGGAGCAAGCGGCTTGCCGAGGGTAATCTGGATCATTCGGTCGCGACGGACCATATGTTCTCTCCGCTGCGCAGACAGGCCAACTATCTCAACGGCATCCGCGACGGGATGCGCAATGCCGTAGAGGAGAGAATGCAGAGCGAGCGGATGAAAACGGAGCTCATCACGAACGTCTCGCACGATATCAAAACGCCGCTGACGTCCATCGTGAACTACGCCGGCCTGCTGCAGCGCGATGGCCTCGCGTCGCCGGATGCGCCGGAGTATCTTGAGGTGCTCGTGCGGCAGAGCACGCGGCTGAAAAAGCTGACGGAGGACCTCATCGAGGCCTCCAAGGCGGCGACCGGCAATCTGACGGTCCATCCGGAGGCAGTTGATGCCCACGTCCTGCTCGGTCAGGCGGAGGCGGAGTATGCCGACCGGCTGCAGAATGCGAAGATCGAGCCTGTTTTTGATCTGCGCGCCCAGCGGTTTTGTGTGCAGGCGGACGGGAGGCTCCTCTGGCGGGTGTTCGACAATCTGCTGAGCAATATCTGCAAGTACGGCCTGCCCGGCTCGAGGGCCTATCTCCGCACGGAGGAGCGCGGCGAACTGCTGCGCATCACGTTCCTGAATATCTCCCGCGACGCCCTGAATATTCCCGCCGAGGAGCTGATGGAGCGCTTCGTCCGCGGTGATGCCTCCCGCAGCACGGAGGGCAGCGGTCTCGGTCTCTCCATTGCGCGCAGCCTGACGGAGCTGCAGGGCGGCACATTCACGATCGCCATTGAGGGGGACCTGTTCAAGGCCTCCGTGGAGCTTCCGCTGACAGAAGAATAAAACCTGCGGCCCGGACATTTGTCCGGGCCGCTCAGCTTGTCAAAAAAGTCCCTTCGGGCCTTTTTCGCCAAGCTGCTTCCAGAATTGCAAAATAAGTTTTTGTATTTTTATTTTGCAATTCTGCCGCTGCGGCGGGTTATTGAACGCGAAAGGAAACCCTGACGGTTTCCTTTCACACTTTTCTTCCCTCCGAAACTTTCAGCTTGGCAGGTTATTTGACATTCTGCTGCGGCCCGGACAAATGTCCGGGCCGCTTCGTTATGGAATCAGGTTCGGCGCGTGCGCGCGCACGAGCTGCAGGGCGTCCTCATCGATGACGGCCGTCACATCGGGATGCAGCCGCAGAATAGTCGCCGGGACCTGCGGCACGATCCTGCCGCACAGCAGGCGCTCTGTGATCTCCGCCTTTCCGCTGCCGCTGAGGAGCAGCAGGATGCGCTTCGCCCGCATCAGCACACCGAGACCGACCGTAATAGCCTGCCGCGGCATGGTGTCCGGCTCGTCAAAGTAGCGAGCATTCGCGGCAAGCGTCTGCGGGGCAAGGTCCACAAGGTGCGTGAGCTCCGGAAAATCATCTGCAGGCTCGTTGAAGCCGATGTGGCCGGTGTGGCCGATGCCGAGGATCTGCAGATCGGCCGGGTGGGAGCGACAGAGTGCTTCATAACGGCGGCACTCGGCCTCCGGGGCGGCTGCATCGCCCTGCGGGACCGCCGTATGCTCCGACGGGATGCCGCAGGGGCGGAAGAAATGCTCCTCCAGATAGTAGTGATAGGACTGCGGATGCGTGCCGGAGAGACCGGCATATTCATCCGTGTTGACCGTGCGGATGCGGGAAAGCTCCAGCCCCTCCTCCCGGTGGCGGCGGACCAGCTCGCGGTACATGCCCTCGGGCGAGCTGCCGGTCACGGTGCCGAGGCAGGTGTCCGGCTTTTGCCTGATCTGCGCCTCAACGATATCCGCGGCGCAGCAGCTCAGAGTCTCATAATTCGGAACCGCGATGATCTTCATGCGCCAACCTCTGCCAGAGCGGCCTGCTCCATAAAATAACGTGTGCGATCCGGGTCGACCGGATTGCGTATATCGCCGTTTTTGATCCAGGTCGCTACGCAGACGGCGTCATATTCCTGCAGCAGCTCGCGAACGTTGTCTCCCGTTGCGCCACCGCCGAGGAACAGCGGGATGCCGGGAACGCGCTGCCGTACCTGCCGGGCCATGGACAGACTCTCCTGCGCGTTCTTCCCGCAGAGGAACAGGCCGTCTGCAAATGCCTCGTGGACGCACTGCCATGCCGCTTCGTCCAGCGACTGCGGGCACAGCGGGATGCCGTGGCGCTCCCAGACGTCGGCATAAGGTGGAATGCACATAGCGCTCCATGGTGATTGCCGTTGTGGCGTGTCCGAGAACCTCGGACAGAGATTTCAGCTCGAAGCCAGACTCGATGGCCCGCGTGGCGAAGGTATGCCGAAGCGTGTGGGCATGAACGCCCTCGAGGCCGCAGGCGGCAGTATAGCGCTTGAGCCGGTATTGCAGCGTCCGCGGCTCCATATAGGCCGGGCCTCCGGTCAGGACATAGGCCTCCGGGTCCGCAGGCTGCATATGCCTGCACAGCACCGCGATCTGCGCCGGAAGCGGGATCGTCCGGAGCGAGGAATCGCTCTTGGGCGCGCCAATCACGATCCGCGTGCCTTCTCCGGTCCCGCCGAGCCGCTGCATCGTAGCCGCAATGCGGATGGTCTGCTCACGAAGGTCGATGCAGCTCCAGCGCAGCGCGCAGAGCTCGCCGATGCGCAGGCCGGTATACAGCGCCAGGAGCAGGCCGAATTTGCAGCTGTCCGTGGGGTGCAGCAGATATGCAACGAGCCTTTTCTGCTCCTCAATGGTCAGCACGCGCATCTCCCGGCGCTTGCCCTTCGGATAACGGATCTGGACCGCCAGAGCGCCAGCCGGCCGCCTTGCACCCGTATCCTTCAGAACACTGTGCAGGACCGACAGGATGTCATGCACGGTCTTGACAGACAGCCCGTCCGTTTCAAGCAGTTCCCGCGTGAAGGCATCGACCGACGCGGTGCAGATGCCGCCCAATCTGCGGCTGCCCAGCCGCGGCTTGATATGCCGCTCCAGGATCGCCCGGTATTTGATGTAGCTCGATTCCCGAATTTCGTCTCGCTTCCGCAGGAGCCAGGCATCGCACAGCGCAGAAAAGCAGGGTTGCTGCGTATTGGCGCATCTTACCCGGAGCCTCACGTTCGGCTTGCATTTCGGGCCGGGACTGCTCCCGAGGGACGGCCGTTCCTTCTTCTGCTTGCGGATCCATTCGCAGTTGATCATGTTGCTTCCTCCGATCAAAGATTCGTTTTCCCTTGCGGGTACTTCTATTTTAACGGATCCGAAAGTCGCTTCCCTGTGCCCGACCCGGCTCCGTCTCCGGCAGCGGAGTATGGCGCTGCACAAGGAATGACCTGTTATAAGTCTAAAATCAGTTCGCTTTTTGGTGAAAATTGCCAAAAAGAGCGGCTTTGTATTGATTTATTGAGTTCATCGTTTTATAATATTTGCGTTAAAAAACTTGGCAGCATTCTCGTAGAGTGGCATACTCTGCGAAATTTTCCTCGGAATTTCAACAAGAGATGACACGATATGCAGAATTTCTTCCGCGGCAGTGCCGGATTTCGACGAAAAAACCGCAATGCAGGACCGACAAAAAATCCCGCTCCGGGGCAGTGCACATGCACCGCTCCGGAGCGGGAAATTTATTTGCTTTTTACAGCGCCTCAAAATGATAGCGCGGCTTGCCGCGGCTCTTCCTGCCGTACTCGATGGCCTCCGCGGGGCAGCGGCAGATGCAGGCCATGCAGTGGGTGCAGCTGCCGCCCCAGACGGGCCTGCCGTTCTGCAGGGAAATATTGTTGGTCGGGCAGCGCTTCACGCATAGGCCGCAGCCTGTGCAGGCCGAGCCTGCGGTGAAGGCACGATCCTTGACGAAGCAAGAATAGAAGAGCGGATTCACCGGGCCGCTCATCAGGCGGTCGTAGAGGTTGTTCCGGGTCGGCGGGAAGTGGAGGCCCTCCCGGAGGACGGCGATGGCGCGGTCGATGTCCGGCTCGGCCTTCGCGACGGTCCTGCGCGCTTCATCTGCCTGCGGGACGCCGAACATGGCGATATAGTTTTCAGGCATGACGATCTGTGCCGTGCCCATGCAGGAAAGCCCCTTCACGCGGCAGAGCTCACGGTTATAACGATCGGCGCTGCCGATCTCGCCGCCGCAGGTCATGACGAACCACGCCTGCCTCGCGCCCCGAAGCTCCGTCTGCAGCAGCCAGTCGCGGACGAGGCGGGGAATGCGCCAGGCATAGGTCGGCGTGACGATGACAAGGCGCTCGCCGGTCTCCACGGCGGCGGTGTCGTGCGCCTGGATGCGGTCGTTCATGCAGAGCAGCGGCTCGTTCAGCGCTTCCGCCATGCGCTGCGCAGCATATTTGCTGTTGCCGGTGCCGGAAAACCAGAAAATCATATCAGGATCCCCTCGCAGTGGTCGATCTCGTGCTGGATGATCTCCGCCGTCCAGCCGGTGAAGGTCTTCAGCCGCGTCTGCAGCTTTTCGTTCTGCCACTGCACCTTGATGGAGCGGAAGCGCTTCGTCTTCCGCGTGCCGTTCAACGACAGGCAGCCCTCCTCCGCCTCATAGGGCTCGGACTGCCGGATGATGACGGGATTGAGCATGACCAGATAGGCCCCGTCGTTGTCAAAGGCAATGATGCGCTTGTTCACGCCGATCATATTTGCCGCCATGCCGACGCAGCCCTCCTTGTGTGCGAGCAGGGTGTCCAGCAGGTCCTGCGCCGTGCCGAGGTCGTCCTTCGTTGCAGGCTCGGCCCTCTGTGACAGAAAGGCCTCGTCCCTGCAGATCTCTCGAACCATGATATCTCCTCCTTGTACTTTCTTTTATTGTAACAGTCTTGCGAGCAATGTGCAAGAGCATATGGTTCGGAAAAGCCGGGAAGGCACGGGTGGTTCCTTGCCTTTTCGAACGGAATATGGTAAGATACAAATAATTCGAAGACCGTGATAGAGGTGATACCATGCCCCTGCTTTTCATCCGCAACGACATCACAAAAATGCCCGTGGATGCCATCGTCAACGCGGCAAACGAGAGCTTGCTCGGCGGAGGCGGCGTGGACGGCTGCATCCATCGCGCGGCGGGACCGGAGCTGCTGGCGGAGTGCTGCGGGCTCGGCGGCTGCCGGACCGGGGAGGCAAAGCTCACGGGGGCCTATCGGCTGCCCTGCAGGTACGTCATCCACACCGTCGGCCCGGTCTGACGCGGCGGCGGGCATGGCGAGCGGGAACAGCTCGTCTCCTGCTACCGGGCGAGCCTCCTGCTGGCGCAGGAGCACGGCTGCGAGACCGTGGCGTTCCCGCTCATTTCGTCCGGCATCTTCGGTTATCCGAAGGATCAAGCCCTCCGCGTGGCAGTGGATACCATCGGGGCCTTCCTGCTGGAGCATGACATGACGGTCTATCTCGTCATTTTTGACCGCAGGGCCTATCAGATCAGCGGCAAACTGTTCGCGGATATCGCGGAATACATCGATGACCACTATGTTGAAGCGCATACGGACCCTGGCGCGGAGCGCCTGCGCAGGGGAGCGCTGCATCGCGAAATGGCCGTGCCGATGTGCGCGCCCATGGCTGCCCCGGCGCTGGACGATCTGCTGGAGCATCTCGATGCGGGCTTTTCGGAGACGCTGCTGCGGCTCATCGACCGCAGCGGGAAAAAGGACTCTGAGGTCTATAAAAAGGCCAACGTGGACCGCAAGCTGTTCTCGAAGATCCGGAATAACTCGAACTACAAGCCCTCGAAGCCGACGGCGCTCGCTTTTGCCATTGCGCTGGAGCTGGATCTGGCGGAGACGAAGGACCTGCTTGCCCGCGCGGGCTATGCCCTCAGTGCCAGCAGCAAATTCGACGTCATTGTTGAGTATTTTATCAGACAGAGAAACTACGATATTTTTGCGATCAACGAAGCGCTGTTCGCCTTTGACCAGAGCCTGTTGGGGGCGTGACAGCTGGGAGGATCGCTGATGAATTGGGATTTCTTTTTCCGGCAGCTGTCTGCCGGGAAAAACATAGATGAGACCTGCTTCTCTTTTTGTGATGATCCGGATGAAAAGGAGCATTATCTGGGTTTTATTCCGCATTGCGATGAGCCATATTGGATCGGCTATTGCGATGTGGAGGGCGGATGCGCCTTTAAGACCGCGGAAGAGCTGGTAAGCGCGCCGGTATTTGACGGAAAAAGTCTCCGGGAGCGCTGGAGCGGCGTTATGATTAACGGCATTGGCGGCCTCAGCTTCGAAGAATGGCTGAAATACGCGGAGCATGTGCCGCTGGAATCCACATTGTGATAGGGCGGGCCTGTTCTGTGCTGCAATAAAAATGTCGCCCCACAGGCGACCAAACCCTCCTTCGAATGCGCTATGATAACAGCGTGATCAAACGAAGGAGGGTTTTCCCATGACAGAACTGGTTTTTATTCTGGACCGCAGCGGGTCCATGGCGGGGCTGGAGGCGGACACCATCGGCGGCTTCAACGCCATGATCGAAAAGCAGAAGCGCGAGCCGGGCGCAGCGCTTGTCTCCACGGTGCTCTTTTCCAATGAGAGCGAGGTCATCCACGACCGGCTGCCACTCGACCGCGTGCCGTCCATGACGGAGCGGGAGTATTTCCCCCGCGGCTGCACGGCGCTGCTCGACGCCGTCGGCGGGGCCATCCACCACATCGGAAACGTCCACAAATACGCCCGCCGTGAGGACGTGCCGGAGCGGACGCTGTTCGTCATCACAACGGACGGACTGGAGAACGCCAGCCGGCGCTATGATTATGCGGCGGTGCGTCGGATGATCGAGCGGCAGAAGGAACGGTATGGCTGGGAGTTTCTGTTCCTCGGCGAGAACATCGACGCAGCACGGGAGGCGGCGCGCTTCGGTATCCGGCCTGACCGGGCGGTAAACTATCGGTGCGACCGGGCAGGTACGGCGCTGAACTATGAGGTCATCGGCGATGCCGTGTGCAGCGTCCGCGCCTGCGAGCCGCTGACGGCGGACTGGAAGAGAAGGATCGAGGCGGATCGCCGGGAGCGGGGATAAGCTCCGCGTATCCGCACATGAATCGACGACTTTCCGATGTACGATGACTCAGTCCCGGATCCCAGCCAGTGCCAGAAATTTTTTATCTGTCTGAATGCTCTGCGTCAAAAACCTGCCGTCCCGGAACAGCGCATAGGTCGTGACCGGCGCGGGTACGTTCTGCGCGGATTCTTTGTCCGTGATGTGGATGACCTTGAACGGGATATCGTGTTCTTTTGCCGCCTCCTGCACCCTTGGAACCCAGTAATAGGTGTAAGGGCACTGATCGGTGTAATACAGGACGAAACCGGCTTCTGCAATTGCCGGATGCTTTGCGCATTCCCGGAACCTCGGCGGTTCCGCATTGGGCACAAGCGGCAAAACCATCAGATCGATCCCGCAGTCGGAGATGTCTGCAACCCGGAATCCCTTGTGGGCAAGGAATTTCGGGTCAGCGAGGAATTCCCGTTTCCGGCCCTCGGCGCACAGAATACAGATCCCGTTTTTCCCATGCGCCCTGGCATCGCGGATGCACTCCTCCAGCAGATCGTTGGAGTATCCGTGGCCCTTCATGGAGCCGGATACCCACAGACAGTTGATATAGAGCCAGCCGTCAGCCATAATTGGCACCCATGCGTTTTCTGCCGGGATGTATTCGATAAAGCATTTGCCCCGTTCCTCACTGCGGTAAAAAACAAGCCCCTCCTCAAAGCGCTGCCTGAGCCATTCCTTTTTCGCAATGCTCTGCTTGCCGGACATGGCGCAGCAGATGTGTTCCCTGTCAATATTTTCCTTTGTGATCCGAATATAGTTCATCTGTGATTCCTCCTTTGATCCGGGAAAAGCACGGTCTGTGCCTTTAAGCCATAGCGGCGCAGCTTAGCCTTGTATTTCAGAAAAGCTCGCATGGTATTTTCCTGCAGACAGCATCCAAATCCCGGCATACATGAATCATGCAAATGCATGTACTACCATGTCCTCTCTGCATTTTCCCTGTTTAGGGCAGCACTGTATAATTCTGCGAGAGCATTTTGTGAGAGTTTTTTTGCCAAGACAAGGTTTGAAAAGTGCAGAAATACTTTGTGTCTTTCAAACATTTCGAAAGTATCCCTTGTGTGTGATTGCATTGCACACAAGGGATACTTTTTACCGGATTTTAAGTAGTTGAAGATTTGCAATTCTCTACGATGCTGTTTAGTGCATCCAGCAAAGGAATGAATCCTTGAAAATCAATAGATTGATAGTTGGTGAGAACATACTCGGAAAAAATTTCTTTGCCATAGTGCTTGTCTTTATTTGGTTTATCTTTGCGCGAGAAAGTTTTTCCATCCAGCGTGAGTCCTAATAAATCAGGTGCAAACAAATCTTCAATCTCGCATTCCGCTTTTCCCGCTGTCAAAGGAGTGATGAGCAAGAATAGTGTGGAATCTGGCAACAGTCTGAGCTGCAAATTATTTTTCAATTCTTGCTTTTGCAATTCGGTAATTCCAGCATCTTCATTTAAAAATGCCTTTAGAGGTTTTTTGCTTTCTATCTCGTTATCAT
>ERZ1673742.2287-NODE-2287-length-14786-cov-13.847125_pt1 | contig 14786 bp, 13 predicted proteins | sample MGYA00580208_ERZ1673742 | MGnify/ENA primary metagenome ERZ1673742 (study PRJEB41218, sample SAMN15661774) | gut metagenome | host: Homo sapiens | place: Canada: London | collected 2015-08-20/2019-03-30 | study: EMG produced TPA metagenomics assembly of...
TGATCCTAATCGCCATGTATATGCCCATGTTCTCCCTCGGAGGAATCATGGGGTAGTAAATACGAATACCAATCCTCTTTATTAACCTGAATCCAATTGCTTATGAAATGAACATTGTAGAGATGATACTCGGCCCCGAGTACATACCGCGATGACAAACCGGAAATCCTCCGCATGCCTAAAACTACCAAACCCAAACATTACGAACCATGAAACGAATTCTCAACTTCTTCATCCTGCTCCATGTTTTCTGGATATCTGCGAGCTATGGACAATCATCCGAAGATGATAATGATCAGTATGTCGTGCGAAACGCCAGCCCTATCGTACCGGCATCCCCCAATGCCTCGTCATTGGGAATTTATGGAAACATTCCGGTCGGTCATTACACCGGAATTCCGGAAATAAAGATTCCCCTCTATGAAATCGAGACACGCGATTTTACCCTGCCGATCACGCTTTCGTATCATGCGTCGGGGATTAAGGTCGCCCAGGAAGCGAGTTCCGCAGGCTTGGGATGGGCCTTGATTGCCGGAGGATGTATTGCCCGGGAGATAAGGCATATGGATGATTTCGGATCCGGCGGCTATTATTCCGGCCCCTCTCTCCCGGAATGCACCGAATCCAACGATGCCTCAGACCCGGAAGATGCAAGGTATCCCAATTACTTAAACAAGACGTTCGATTCGGAACCGGACATTTTCACCTACAACTTCAACAATACGTCCGGCCGATTTTTCTTCGAGCAGAATAAGGACCGCGAGACGGGTCCGGAATATCGCGCCGAGGCGATTATCGCCAATAAAAACACGTGGTTGAAAATCGTTTGTCATAGATATTATGAGGGCGGATATTTTATCCGATTCGAGGTTTTCGACGCATACGGCAATACCTATCTGTTCAAATCCCGGGAGCATACGAGACCTTATATTCGTAATTTAACAGAATTTCCGGGAGAAGAACACATGAATCGATACGATCAACAGGACTTTGATCCGGTAGAAGGCAATGACGGAAATGCAACAACCGCATGGTATCTGGATGAAATCATTACGACGAAGAAAGATACGATCAGATTCGAGTATGAAACGGAGAAACTATTCAGTTCGGTCGGAGTGAACGAGACGGTCGGCCAAATAATGGCAGTACACAGCGGTCCGAGGCCATTCTTTTCGACACCCCCGCCTTCGTTCAAGCATTATAATTTAACCTATTTGGAGCGCGATCAACTGCTGCTGAAAAAAATCACTTTCAACCGTGGAGAGATAGATATATCGTATACGGATCGAGTGGATATTGCCGCTGCGGACTGGGAACCCAAAGCAAAAAAAATAGATCGGCTGACAGTGAAGAATATCTCCGGCGACAGAGTTCTCGATGTGAGGTTCGGGCATTCGTATTTGGGGACCGTCGTCGGCAATCCGGAACATGCGGACCATCGGGAACGAGAGCAAACGGCCCTGAATTGCCGGCTGCTGCTTGACAAGATATCCATATTCCGGAACAATGGAGAGTTGGATCGGAATTATGTGTTTTCATACAACAGGAACCCCCTGCCGCCAAAGAATTCAAGCAGTACCGATCATTGGGGATATTACAACGTAAATTCCAAGTCGACTTCCGACCAGACCTTTCATTATGCACCGTCATACTACAGAACTTATAGAAATTCCGAAGGACAAATCCAAACCGGAATATGGAAAGGCATCAACAAGAACTCGTGCTCGGACAGAAGTCAATACGGCGTCCTGACTTCGATAAAATTTCCGACCGGTGCAGAAACGCATTTTGAGTATGAGTTGAATGATTTTAGTAACGGCTTCAAGGATTCGGCCGACTCGTTGATCCGATCCGGAGGCGGACTGCGCATTAAAACGATATGCGATCTGTCGGATAAAGGCGATACGATATCGGTAAGAACATTTGCATATACGGATGAAACCGGGAAATCTTCCGGTACTTTGATGTCGGTACCTGAATATCACTACAAGGTTACGGCAGGCGATGCGTCGGATGCGAGTGCGGTCTGGGGGTCATATATATACGGAACTTCGCATTCCTATCGGCCGATCACCGGATCGGCTGCCGGAATGCATGTCGGATACTCCGTTGTCACCGAAAGAAATATCACGAACGGAGTAGATAATGGATATGTAACCTATCGGTTTGAAAACCATGCAGACGGCAACAACGGTTTGGAGGATCTGATCATACCTGTTTTTCCGACGATTCCGGCATTGGACAACGGTTTGCCGAAAGAGATCAAATATTATGACAATCAGAATAATCTGGTCAAAGCAATCGTATTCTCTCACCATCAAGTAGAGCAAACCAGTATCAAAGGTGTGATGTGTCACTCGCTTTGCAGGTCGAATAGCCCTCTGAACATCAAATTCTACGACCTGTATTCCGAGAGATGGGAAATGTATGAAAAGACTGAATACCAATATTTTCCGGATAAGGTAGCCATCAAGACGGAATATGATTACAATGACGGGAATTGGCTGCCTAAGGAGGTGTCGCGGAGTGTGATAAGCGGAAACAGCGAGGGTCATTATCTCACCCGCTTCACCTATCCGACGGATCTCGGCGGACAGTTGAAGTATCTGGTCGATGCGAACATGATCGGAGTTCCAGTCGAAGTTACCGAATATAAAAACGGCAATATCGTATCTGGCTCTAAAACAGAATTTACTCAAGTAAATTACTCCTATCAGCCTCGAGTTTATTACAAACTCAATACGAGTTCCGGAGATTATTACACGCAAATCACCATGAATTACAATCATCCGTATGGGAACGTATACCAATCGATGAGAAGCGATGGCGTGCAGACAACGTATCTGTGGTCTTATAACAGGCAATATCCGGTTTTGGAAATTAAGAATGCGAGCTATCAACAGGTTTATGACGCATTGGGTAGATCGGCAGTTAATGCTATCGAGAATTACGACGGGAAAAGTTCCGACGTGCCGGATTTTCAAGCCTATGGCGCCCTTCTTCGCAGTCGCTTGCCGGATTCCCGAGTTTCGGTATACACCTATAAGCCGTTGGTCGGATGCACCAGTATAACAGACCCTTCAGGTCGAACGACGTATTATAAGTATGATTCGGCCAACAGACTATCCGAAATCCGGGATGATCAAGATACAGGGAATCTTTTGCAAAAATTTGAATATCATCTGAAAAATAATTAGGGGTCGGTTATGAAGAGAATAATAACTTTGTTCACGATCTGTTCGTGCATCTGTGGAATGTCGTTCGCACAAACGGCGGCGCTCAATGGCGGTAGGATCGAGCCGCGTCAGCTCACCGTCCAAGATACGACCTCGGTTATTCTGTATAGCACCGAGGCTGCATCGGGAGGCTCTGCACCAATCGTATACTCATGGGAATCGAGTGCAGATGCTCTTGCGTGGTTTTCTGTTCCCGACGCAACCTCGGAATCCTGTGAGTCGCGGCCTGCGTCCGGAGGCATTTATTATCGTCGAAAAGCCACTTCCGGGGATCGGATCGCATACTCGAATACGGTGGCACTCTCCGCAAACAACGCAATCGGAGTAACGAATGACACCAATTACATCGTAACCTATACCTACACGGCAAAAAACAATGCGTCCCATGTCGCGGATGTCGATTACTATAACGATACGGGGCATCCGGATCAGAACATACAGGTTGGCGCTGCGCCGGACGGGCGAAGTATCGTCACCCCCTTTTACTACGATGCCAAGATGCGTGAAAGCCGTAAATACCTGCCGTATGCTGCGAGCAGCTCTTCGGGGCTTTATCGTTCGGACGCCTTTTCGGAACAGGCCCAATATTACAACAGTCTCTATGGAGAGGGTGCTCATTCCTATATGGAGCATCTGTATGATAACTCACCGCTGAATCGGAAAGTGGGTTCTTACAATGCCGGAACGGTTTTCCGTACAGAAGACAGGAAACAAACGGTCACTTATGATACAAACGCAGAAAACGAGGTGGCGTATTTCACCGTCACGGCGCAAGGGCTGTCGTTTTCGGGCTTTCATCCTCCTCATACGCTGTTCAAGACCACGGAAACGAACGAGGACGGTATCGCAGTAGCGATATACAAAGATTATATGGAGCAGACCATCCTCGAACGTACTGTCGGTATGTCCGACAGTACTACGACGTACGATACCTATTACGTCTATGACGATCGGGGCAACCTCTGCTATGTGTTACCGCCCGAACTGAGCAAGACGATCGAAGGGCGAAGTCCCGGAACGTTGCCGGATACGGCAATCGCTGAACTGGCCTATGTCTATAAATACGACGGGCGCAAGCGGTGTATCGAAAAACGTATGCCCGGCACAGATCCGGTCTATATGATCTACGATAACAATGACAGACTGGTGATGAGCCAGAACGGGAATATGCGCAAACAAAATCAATGGGTTTACACCGAATACGACCGGTTGGATCGTCCCACCCGCCAGAGTATACTCGCGAGTGCAGAGGCCGTCGCACCGTCGACGCTTCAACAAGATTATGACAAGTCTTGGGAAAATTCGTACACTCCGCTGAACTCCGGTTTTACGGAAACCGCCATGCTGTCGGTGACAGTATACGATGCCTATGTCTACGAGGACGAAATGGAAATCATTCCGATGAACCGCGTCCCCGTCGGAACGAATATCCGGGGCTGGACATTCAGAATAACACGTATGGACATGCAGCCGGAATCGCCCGTCGACGTAATTTACAGTATGGACATTAATGGAAAAGAGTGGATGGTCATAACTCATTATGACGGTGATAACGTGGGGGTAAGCTGTAATTCGAGGATCGATGCGACAGCAGAATCTTTGGGCTTATTATGCGACGGCGGTTGGTCGTTACCCGATGACGAATATACATTCACCATCAAGGACGATCAGGACTATATCGTGACGAAGAACGATCTTCCCGAGGGGAATGATCAAGAATGGGGCTTCGAACGAGTCGTAAGAATCCGCCCGCGTTGAAAACATCCCGATCGTACCCCATATTAACCTAACAACGATTACAATCATGAAAAATAAAATATTGACCTGGTTGGCTCTGTCTGTAATTTTCTGTCTGTCGAGTTTCGAAACGAAGGCTCAGAGTGTATATATTCAGGATATCATTGAATATATCGATAAAAACGGACAAGAATTCGATGCTCTGATTGGCGTTCGAGGGATTCGCTATACAGAGAGCCTGAATCTCCCGAAAGTGACGGTACTCGAAGGCGATTACATCGTGATGAAGGCAACGAGTTGCACGTATGTAGGATCCGTAGAAGGGGGACATCTCTACAAGCTGCATCTTGAAATCGCTCCGGCCATGGACTTCGGGGAGAGACTGAGGAGTCATATTGAGTTTACCTTTGATTTAGAATATGACAGATGGTGTTCTGTGGACTTTTGGACGGTACAGCCCGGATTGAGCATAGGTGAGATCACTCCTTCCGAACAAGATATAGCCTACCGACAGTCTCCTCAAATCCTGACCTATTCATCGGATGACCGCCCATCTATTCAATCCGTCCAATGGCAGCAAAAGGACGTCTATACCAGTGACTGGATAAATATTTCCGGAGCAAACAGCTACACCTATTCTCCCAGACCGCTGTCCCAAACGACGGAATTTCGCGTTGTCGCGAGAAGCAAAGGCGCCGATATCGAGCATACGGAGCCTGCAATCGTTCGCGTGAGCCCCCAGTTGGTCGGCGGGACCGTATCGGGAGACCAGACGATCTTTCCCGACGGCATCCCGTTGCCCTTCACCAATTCAACAGCGGCTTTCGGGGGCAGTTCGGACATCACCTATCAGTGGCAAGCTAAAACCGAGCAGGGGAATTGGACGGATGTTCCGAATGCGAAGGGGTTGAGTTATGATCCGCCGGCATTGACGACTACGACCAAATTCCGTCGCAAGGCCGTCTCCGGCGAGGAAGCCGCATACTCGAACGTGGTTACCGTATCGGTCAGAGAGCCGATCGCGGAGTACCTTTCGTTCCGACCGATCGCAGGCGTCGTCTCCGAGGAGGATCGGGATATGCGTACCGCGGGGTTAAAAACATACGAAAAGATCGGAATATTGGGGGCCGATACAGACGTCGGGAAATTCATCGAGCGGGCTTTCTATTACGATTATCGGGGGCGAATCATCCAAATCGTAGAGACGAATCATCTGGGAGGTCTCAGCTATTACAGTACCGAATATGATTTTGTCGGAAATATTTTGAAAAGCCATGAACTGCATACATCGGACATGCAATCGGCTTCGCCGGCCAACACTGCCGATCGCAGCGGCAGCCATCGGAAACTCACAGAGTTCACCTACGACCACCGGGGGCGGTTATTGACCGAAAAAACAACCCTCGACGACAACGAGCCGGTAACTGTATCCTATGCATACGACCCGTTGGGAGAACTCCGCAGCAAGAGGATGGGAGCCGATCTGCTCGTCGAGACCTACGAATACAATTTGCAAGGATGGCGCACGAACCATACCGTCAGCGCCGGAGCCGACACACTGTTCGAAACGAAGTTGCACTATTACGAACCGCGATTCGAAGGTACGACGCCGACCTATACCGGCAATATCTCCGAATGGGAGTGGCAGCACGGCACCGATGCCGAAACAAACGCATACGCTTTTGCCTATGATCGGGCGGCCCGGCTGGTCGAGACGAAGCAATATATCGACGGAGTAACCTCCGACGGCTTCGTCGAAAAGGGAATAACCTACGATTCCAACGGCAATATCCAGACGCTGAGCCGTACTGCCGCCGGTTCCGAGACGGAAAATTACCGGTATACCTATGCGGGCAATCGCATGACGCAACTGCATGACAGTACGACGGGCGCAAGCCATTCGTTTGCCTACGATGCCAACGGAAACATGATTCGTGACGGTGCGAACAATCTCGACATGACCTACAACAGTTCGAACCTGCTAAAAAATGTCGAACAGGGCGGTGCGATTCTGGCAAAATATTCGTATCTTGCAGATGGACGGAAACTCACGGCGACGGAGTCCGCCGGCAACGGGTTGTGTTATCTGGGTTCTTTGGTATATCGCACGCAAAACGGAACGTTCGACCTGGAAAGCGCCTCTTTCGGCGGGGGACGGCTCGTAGTCTCGTCGGAGGGTCTGGAAACGCGCTATTTTCTGACGGATCATCTGGGCAGCGTGCGGCAGGTTGTCGCCGCCGACGGTTCGGTGATCGAACAGAACGATTACTATCCGTTCGGCAAACAATGGGCTGCGGTTGCGGCTCCGATTTCCGACAACCGTCATCGGTTCTCCGGAAAGGAGGAGCAGGCATTTCTGAGTCTTCCCTATGTCGATTTCGGGGCGCGCATGTACAATCCCGATTGGGGTCGATGGTTCACGCAGGATCCGCTGCTGGAGAAATACTATCCGATCGGACAATACTGTTACTGTGCGGGGAATCCTATCCGGTTCAGCGACAAAAAAGGGCAATCAATCAAAGATGCTGTCGTAGGATATGCCGTTGGTTTTGTTACCAATATCATTCCGGGCACAACTGGACTGCGAGACAGCTACACTCCGACCGACGCTGTAGACTACAACAATGCTTTGCAAACAACAGATCTCTTTGCTGGCGTTGCAGGTGTTACGTTGTCAGAGTCAGGAGAGGGAATGATGATTACCGGAACGGCCGTAGGATCGTTAGCTGCCAGTACAACCATGGCGACGGCCGGTGCATCCGCAGAAGTTACAGTCCCACTCGCAGCAGTAGGAAAAACCACGGCATTAGTAGGATTAGGGGCAAAAACGCTCGGTGTCACCCTGATGGGAAATTCTGCTAAGAATGTATCGCAAGGATATAATAGGGGTAAAGAAAAGGTAGAATCGTCAAAATCTTCTACAAAAAGTATCAATCAACTAAATAGATCACTAAAGAATAAGAATAAAGGAAATAAAAACATCAAGCGATTTGACAAAGGAAAAATAAAGGGCGAACAGGATCATGTCCATTTTGATGATGGAGCAGCCTTAAATAAAGACGGATCGTGGAAACATGGTCAACGAGAACTTACACAAGAAGAACGAAATTATTTACAGGAAAATGGATGGACGATTGAATGACATTATTGCAGAACTCAATAATTGGGCCTCAAACAAGATAAGTAAAGAAACACAAGTCGACGATATTCATATCGACGAGATAAATTCCATGCCTACAGATAAAAGTGTATGGTTACCGATGTGTTTAGCGATATTTCAAATTATGAAAACGACGTCGGATAACTATGAAATATTGTTATCAATACCTTTATGTGACTCTCCCGCATATAACGATATACCAGATTATCTTTCTCCCAATCTGTTGGGGTTGACACCTATCTCTTTCTATTTCGCATTGAAAGGAAATTCAGCTTTCAAAGAAACTATTAAAGATTTGTTGCAAATAAGAATAAAAAAAGTGCCTTTTGACACGTATTTTTTGCAGGAAGAATATATAGACATTAATGAAAAATTATACGAAAGGACGATAATGATATATTAACATCTGCTTAGGGAATTTTATACCCTTTGAGGCTTGAAATAAATCGAGTTGAAGAGATAGAATAATAGAATAATAGAATCATGGAGCCGGATGGCTCCATGATTCTATTATTCTATTTTGATATTACATATAATCTTCCTAACTTGCCTACACGGGTATTCTGTTGAGCCCGTTATTCCCATTTCTTAAATATCTTACGGATGGAACTGCAAGCGGGCACGAGGATTATGATAGTCAACAGACACTCTATATTAGTTCTTTGATATATTCGACGAATGATGGAGCCATAAACGCATTCAAGAGCGCCTCGTTCAACGACGGCTGGATCGTCGGCACGAACAACGGCACGAACTCGGAGGTGCACTATTTCCTGACGGATCATCTGAGCAGTGTGCGGCAGGTTGTCGCCGCCGACGGTTCGGTGATCGAACAGAACGATTACTATCCGTTCGGCAAACAATGGGCTGCGGTTGCGGCTCCGATTTCCGACAACCGTCATCGGTTCTCCGGAAAGGAGGAGCAGGCATTTCTGAGTCTTCCCTATGTCGATTTCGGGGCGCGCATGCACAATCCCGATTGGGGTCGATGGTTCACACAGTATCCGCTACTGGAGAAATACTATCCGATCGGACAATACTGTTACTGTGCGGGGAATCCGATTAACCAAATTGATTTTGATGGTAATTTAATCATTTTTATTAATGGATTTACAGCCAATAAAGCGCAGCAAGGAACTGCTGCTTATTGGAGAAAAACATATAAAACATATAGTGTTGATTTTGCGAGTTCAGTTCAAGCGCAATTGGATGATAACAATGTAATGTATCGCCATGGAGGTACGGGACTAAAAGTGGAAACCAGAATGCTTCAGGGAGAGCTTCAAGCCGTAGAAGATTATGATATTATTTTACAAGCCGTTTTAGGTATTGACGGTATTCCGAAAGAAACTATAAAAATCATTACCCATAGCATGGGTGCTGCATTTGGAAAAGGGTATGTAAAAAAATTAAAGGAATTATTAGCAAAATATGGGCATTCAGACATATTAATATCGCTTGTTGCTGATTTTGATCCATATCAAGCATCTCAATTGTCAGCAGATCCTAATATTCATACTTTACAGTTTACACATAAAGGAATCATTGCAGACCAACGACAAAAAAACCTCCCTGATGACAATTATAGGGAAGACTCCAAACAAGACAGACATAGTATATATAGTTTTTTCAATGATATTTCACAGTTACAAGAAGGCACCTATGTCTATGATGGACACAATTGGATTTTACAAAATTAATTTATAATTCCATAAATTATGAAACAGAAAACCCATGCAATAATAGCATTGATGTCGGTAATATTATATTTTATATTTCTAATAATATATTATTTAATATGCAATATATTTAGCTTGCAAGGTGGAGATGATTTTGTTCTTTTCATCTGGCTGTCTATTATAGATATTCCAATCGCATTATTTAGCATAACATATTCTTTATTATTCTATTATAAATTTAAACATTTCCCAATAAATAACTATGTTTATACATTGTATTTAATATTAATCGTGGGATCTTTGATTTATATTTGGCATGGTTGGATTATATAGACCAATAAAATAAACAGTCTATTAAATTTATAACTCTATTCGAAAAAGTGGCGCTATGAAAAATTTCATAGCGCCACTTTTTTATTATCATCTATGACCTTTTGAAAAAGACAAAAAAGACATATTTTTTAATACATTATAGATCAGTTTAATTAAATCTTAGGCCGAATACGACGCAAACGGAAATATCCGGCAGGACGCCATGACGGGCTTTTTTATTTATTATAATTTTCTTAACTTGCCAAATGTAATTTAACTTGTATTAGCCCCATCTCACCGACAGAACAAAGGTCGGAGTAAGTGCTTTCGACGAAGGCTATCCGGTCAAATATGCAAGTTCTTTGGTATACGACAACGGGAGTTTCGAAGGCGCCTCTTTCGGCGGGAGACGGCTCGTAGTCTCGTCGGAGGGTCTGGAAACGCGCTATTTCCTGACGGATCATCTGGGCAGCGTGCGACAGGTCGTCGCCGGCGACGATTCGGTGATCGAACAGAACGATTACTATCCGTTCGGCAAACGATGGGCTGCGGTTGCAGCACCGATTTCTGACAACCGTCATCGGTTCTCCGGAAAGGAGGAGCAGGCATTTCTGAGTCTTCCCTATGTCGATTTCGGGGCGCGCATGTACAATCCCGATTGGGGTCGATGGTTCACGCAGGATCCGTTGGCGGAGAAGTACTATCCGTGGGCGCCATATTGTTATTGCATAAATAATCCTGTAAAATATGTTGATCCGAATGGGTTGGATCTACAATTAGCTGGAACGAAAGAAGAGCAGGAAATGCTACTGGCAATGCTTCAACGATTGACTAATTATAAATTAATCCTACACCAAAATGGCACCGTAACTCATTCCATTGTAAAAACGGAGAATAAAAATTCCGATTATCAGGTGGGAAATACCTTATTGGAGCAATTATGCGATCAAAGTTCAGATACAAAAACTACGACTATCAGTATAACGGATCAGAAGAGCATTACTCATCCTGCCGATGAGAATGCATACAATGGTGTTGGATCGAATGCTGAAATTCGCTTTAATCCGAATGAGAATCCTTCATTGATAACACAAAACGAGATATCAAAACAAGTTCAACAAGAAGGACGCCCGGCATATATAGGACTGGCTCATGAATTGATACACGGAATGCATATAAATTCAGGTGCAGCAAGACCTAAAACTATTAAACTACAATCTATTACTACTATAAATGGGGAGAAATATTTAGAGACGCTTCCATTGGAAGAGGCAATAACAGTGGGATTGCATGGCGTCACTTCCAAAGGTCCTACTGAAAATAAAATAAGGAGAGAGCATAATTTAAATACTCGAATATTTTATTCACCAAATTTTCCTAAATTATGAAGGCCATTTTAACTTATTGTAGCATTCTATTGTCAATACAATTATCATTTGCTCACTCGTTGTTTCCTCAATCTGATGAGATAACGCAAAACTCGAAAGATGATCTTAATGTATCGATTGAATTATCGATATACGATTGGTATTCTGACAATGCATCGGGAACGACAATCTGTATAACGTATAATCAATACCTATCATGTCGATATTTTGCCAATAATAATTTATTAGCTCCAAAGTATGAACACGTTCAATTAACCAATGAACAAAAACAAAAAATACACGAGTTCGTTAAACCAATCTTTCTGAATAGTTTTATGTATATCAATAGACTAACTGATCCTAACACTTATTCAGATAACGCATATGTTGTTCAACTAAGGATTAACGGGCTGTTATATTTCGAAACCTTCGGTTTGCCGGACATTCCTTATTTTACAGAATTCATCCGATATATAATAGGCATAACATCATCGAAAGGTTTGCGGATAGAAATGGATTAAGATAAAATTGTCATGTATACTAAAAACAGGGCAGAGTCTTCACAGCCCTGTTTTTTATACGTTCAATACTTTTATCTTTGTTGTAATTTTCCTAACTTGCAGACAAGGTCTTGATAAACGCTTACATTTAAGCAACCTAAACTCACGGCGACGGAGTCCGCCGGCAACGGGTTGTGTTATCTGGGTTCTTTGGTATATCGCACGCAAAACGGAACGTTCGACCTGGAAAGCGCCTCTTTCGGCGGGGGACGGCTCGTAGTCTCGTCGGAGGGTCTGGAAACGCGCTATTTTCTGACGGATCATCTGGGCAGCGTGCGGCAGGTTGTCGCCGCCGACGGTTCGGTGATCGAACAGAACGATTACTATCCCTTCGGCAAGGAGTGGGCACAACCCGACATGCCGACATCGGATAATCGTTACATCTTCTTCGGTAAGGAAAAACGACATCTGCGATTCCAACAGATTGATTATACCGATTTCGGAGCACGGTTTTATGATGCCGAAGGGGGCCATTTCCTGCAACAAGACCCATTGCTTGAGAAATATTTCCGTATAGGACAATACAACTTTGCGCGGGAAATCTGACAAGTAGAATTGATCCGGACGGAAAAGATTGGGTGAGAGGCATTGATGGTAATAATTATTTATGGATGGGAACTCATAAGGGAATGCTTTTTCGATTTCATATCGAACGACAAACAAATCGTTTCGCAAAAAGTTATTTTGGAGCAGATGTATGGAATAAAATAATGAAAGATCGCAAAAAAGAACAAGAATATCCATCCGACGGTGGTATTCCTTTTAATGAATAATTCACCAAAATCATATGAAAAAAATAGTTCTTATATGTTGTTTTTTCATGTCTTGTCTGCCGACAGACAAGGATTGGAAACAGGACTTTTACAATAACACAGATTGTGACATTTACATGCTTATCAATCAACATCAAGAAAATGGTGTAATTTATCCTTATTATGGAGAATTACCTTTATCAATTGATCATGTTGACTGTAATTTACAAAGCAGCTCATGGGCTCCCGGTAGGATTTATTATATTTTACCATACGGCACAAAAATCAATCGCGGCGACTGTATTCATGTTTATGCTTTTCATGCCGACACTCTGAAAAAATATTCATGGGAAGAAATTCGAACCGGCAAAAAATACTGGTTTCGAGAAACGGTATGTCAAAGTACTGACATTCAATTTCCTGATGGATTTAAGTATATGGAAGAGTCTGATGCAGAGAATCCATGACCTATAAATAATTTGAAAAGGCCAACCTCCTGGTTGGCTTTTTTTATATTTTCAATTGGAATGTGTATTAATCAACACAAGGTACGAAACAAAACGGACGTTGTCGGTTTTAGAAACTGAATGAAACGGTTTGTTCTTATGAATACTACGAATGGTTCGATACGCACGGCTGCACGCTCGGCGTATCGGACCGTCTGCTGCGGAACGTCCAGCGTACGACGGGGCTTTTCACCTCCTCGTACCTGACCAAACTCTTCGCTGCGGGATTTCTGGCTCTGAGCTGCCGGGGTACGCGCAGCGTGCGCTCCGAGCGCATCACGCGCCGGCAGATTCTTCTCGCAGCCGCGGCGGGCCTGCTGCTTTTCTTCTTCGGGGATCCGCTGCGGCACCTGCCGCCGCAGTGGGCGGCACCGCTCTATGTCGCAGCTACAAGCATAGGCTTCCTCTCGCTGTTTCTGGCGGGTCTATGGATCGGACGTCTGGTCAAGGAGCGGCTGCGCGAGGACCCGTTCAACGACGAAAACGAAAGTTTCATGCAGGAAACACGCCTGATCGAGAACGAATACTCAGCAAAGATACCCCTCTCGCGCATGATCTCCCCGCAGCTCTACTGGGCGATGACGGGCAACGACTTTACGCTGGACATCAACAACCCCGAAGACCCGAAGATCCTGTGCGTGGGCAACAATCCCGACCGGCAGAACATCTACTCGGCAGCGCTGGGTCTCTATAATTCGCGCATCGTGCGGCTCATCAACAAGTAGGGAAAACCCAAGTCGTCGATCATCATCGACGAGCTGCCCACGATCTATTTCCGGGGGTTGGACAACCTGATCGCCACGGCCCGCTCGAACAAGGTGGCCGTATGCCTGAGCTTTCAGGACTTCTCGCAGCTCGAACGCGACTACGGCCAGGAGGAAGCCAAGGTCATCGAGAATACCGTGGGCAACATCTTCGCAGGTCAGGTTTTGGGAGATACGGCCAAGACGTTGAGCGAGCGCTTCGGCAGGATCGTGCAGCTGCGGACCTCCAACTCGCTGAGCAACGACAACCTCACCACCTCGACCAATACGCAGCTCGACAGCCTGATTCCCGCCTCGAAGATCTCCAACCTCTCGCAAGGCATGTTCGTGGGTGCCGTGGCGGACAATTTCGACGAACGCATCGAACAGAAAATCTTCCACGCCGAGATCGTCATCGACAGGGAGAAGCTCGCCGGAGAGACGGCTTCGTACGTTCCGATCCCGGAAATATCCTCGTTCCGCGATGCCGACGGCGTGGATCGTATGGAGGAGATCACCCGACGCAATTATACGCAGATCAAGGAGGACGTCTCGCAGATCATAAAACGGGAACTGCGGCGCATCGCCGAAGACCCTGCGCTGCGGCATCTGTTGGCGAAGAAGTAGGCGGATCGACAAGTCCGCCTATTTTTGTTTGTCACAGCCTGCCGTCCGTGCTGAAAAGCGGAAATGAAGAACGCGATTCTCCGCTTCGAACCGCCTGTAAGGAAAAT
>ERZ1673742.2288-NODE-2288-length-14773-cov-5.851203_pt1 | contig 14773 bp, 14 predicted proteins | sample MGYA00580208_ERZ1673742 | MGnify/ENA primary metagenome ERZ1673742 (study PRJEB41218, sample SAMN15661774) | gut metagenome | host: Homo sapiens | place: Canada: London | collected 2015-08-20/2019-03-30 | study: EMG produced TPA metagenomics assembly of...
CAGATTCATTAAAAATTGTCTGAAAAAGTGTCTTAATTTATGAGACCATTATAAAGATAAGCAGCTGGGTCCATTCTTTATTGAATTCGATATGGCTGGAAGTGCCGCTGATCACAAAAAGAAAATTCAAAATAAACTATTGAATTATTTGTGGACAGATGTCTACAAAGCATCTTTTAAAAGCGACGTAAGATTGTTTAAATCAGATATAGGAACATTCAAGAAGCTTTATGAAGAATTTGAGATGGATCATCAGATATTCAGTGATACCTTCCTGTCAAGAATATAGTGGATGAGGTGTTTTAATGGATGCTGTTTATTATTATGGGCAAGATGGAGAAAAAGTTGATGACACAATAAAAACGTTATTTAATCTGGATGAGAAAGAGTTGCGCTGGTCTACAGAGATGAATTCCAGTGTGTATGATTTTGTCGGCTTTGTATTTAGGGAAAATAATATTCTAGTGGTATTTCCGAAACATTACGCTGACTTGAATGACATTTCTTTGCTTAATGATTCTCATGCGGAGTGTGCATACGATATCAAACTTTTATATGGAGTCATAAGAAAATACAGCGAAAAAATAGGTGTTTCTTCAAGAGCTAAAACCTATATAGGGGCAAAGGATGGATACGATTCAGATTATCCATTTAACCCTTTTTTTGAAATATATGATTACTTCCAAAAATTTGGGTTGTACAAGGAAAAGGAAGAAAAGGTTGTACCAGGAAGTTATGGAAAAATTTCTTGGAAAAAGACGATAGAAAAGGCACAGAAAATTGTAAGCGAAGGAAATCTAATTTTTGCTCCTTTGTATGTGAAAAAGAAAAACTTAAATTCTGTTTTTATAACAGATTGCATGGCTTTTATAATTGATCATACAATAGATAATTTTCATAATTTTTTATCATTGAACTGTACAGGATATCGGGGGGATAGATTTGATTATCTGAGAAATATTGATTTTGTTATTTCACAACTAAATCAGTATGCAAATCGTGTTTTTAAAGATATACATAAACAGCTGATTATCAATATGATTAGTTTCTTTGAACAGTATAAATACCGGACAAAATCTAAAGGCGGAAAGATTCATGTCAATATACGATATTTTGATAAAATTTGGCAGGATATGATAGGATTATATTTGAATAGGCATTTTGTTGGTATAGATGTTGATGGTGATGGACTTGTTTTTGATGAGCATCAAACACGTAGCCCTATAATATTTGAAGATAAGGCATACACAGATATCGATGATTCAAGCCATCATTTTTTCATAGATATAGATCATGTTGCGCTCGATGGTAATGCATTGTACATATTTGATTCAAAATACTACTTTGAGGCCAAACATCTGAATTATAAGCAGTATTCATATAATGAAATATTAAGATACTACTATCCAGGAGTTACGGAAATCTATAATGCCCTTTTGTTGCCGGGTAATGATAGACATGAGTTGCATTTGTCACTGAATCGCGCATATGCTGGAAGTCGATTAGTTGGCAATAAAATAATTGAACAATATCTTTCAACAAAAAAAATCATGGAAGACTATTTAGAAACTAAATAAGTACAGAATCGTGATTACATACAAGAAAAATAGACCTGTTCATTATGGATGGAATTCAAGAAGGAGGGGGAGAGCTAAACTCTCTAATTGAGATTGTTGTGGCTATAAGATCGGACCTAAAAATTGTAACTTAGTGATAGATGGTGCATAAATACAGCGCTTATCTTCTTTTGACCATGATATGAAGTCCTTTGTTGATAAGCATAGAGGCATGAGGGAGGTGAGATCTTTTATGAAAAAGTACAGAGACTTCAAAGAATACATGGAGGAGTATTACCTCGATGAAATAATGGCTGCCATCAATCCTATTATTATTCGAAATAAGAAAAGATTTGAAAATGATAAATTTTTTGAGATAAAGTGGGTAGAACTTTCGGATGCATCTGTCTGCGGAGTTACTTTCAAAGATTTGGGCAACAACTGGCTTGAGATCCGAACTTCCGTTGATGCGGTAGTGGGGTTAAGCGGGAGAACACGTTATGGTTATGATTCGGATTCCACCATCAGAACGTATAATGTTTTCTTCAAAGCAAAGCTTGAAAATGGGCTTCATAATATTTCCGTTACGAAGGTAGAGGAATACGACAAGGCTTTTTATGACAAGGCCAAGAGCTTGAGTCAGAACCTTGTGCCGTATATGTACGAGGAGGATGTTGAGAAACATGCCGAGGATTTCCTGCAAAGAAACTACCCCAAGGCTCTTCTGCAGCCTATGGCATTGCCAGTTGAAGAAATTGCTAAGAGCATGGGCATGGATATATATTACGCTCCGTTGGGTGATAAAATTTTTGGTAAGACTTATTTCGATGCGGAAACTGTCACGGTTTATGATTCCATTCTCGGAAGAGAGGAACGTGAGATAACTACCAAACCGGGAACGATGCTTATTAATCCAAATGTGTATTTTATGTATAACATTGGCACGGCAAATAATACAGTTATACATGAGTGCGTACACTGGGACAGGCATCGTAGAGCTTTTGAACTTCAAAGACTTCTTGATGACGGCAGCAGCCATATTTCCTGTGAAATAGTTGAAGCCTATGAAGGAATACCGGAAGATTCTACTGCCCTCAAATGGATGGAGTGGCAGGCAAATCAGCTCGCTCCGAGAATCCTTATGCCTGCGAAAATGACACATCGTATCTACAGCGATTTTTTGATGGCGGCGCATCAGGAGAATCCTTTTAGACGCTATGCTGAGAATGTTCAACAGGCCGTTGGAGAAGTGGCTACATATTTTGGTGTCTCCTTGATAGCGGCAAAGCTGAGACTGATGGAACTAGGCTGCGAGGAAGTGCTTGGAACCTTCGTATTCTGCGACGGGGAGCAGATGCCGCCGTTCGCATTTAGAAAAAAGAAAATTAACAGGAACCAAAGTTTTGTCATCGATGAGCAGAATCTGACAATTCAGCTTGTTATTCATCCAGAGATTGGACGGTTGTTTGCGGAGAATATTTTGGTATACGCAAGCCGTATGCTGTGTTTCAACGATCCAAAGTATGCTGTGCAGACAGATGAAGGATATTACGAGCTTACAGAGTATGGTCTGGAGCATGTAGACGAATGTTGTTTTGTTTTTAATCGACAGTTCAGCGCAAGTAACAAATATTCTGATACATTTTATAGACGGTGTTTCCTGTGCCGAGAGATTGATGCCGCAGACTATGTTCCGGCGGAGTATGATCCTGAACACGAAATAAATCAGTCGAAAACAGAGATGCAAGCTGAAATTGATAAGATCATGATGCGTGTTAATGAAGAAGCCAAAGACATGCAGGAGAAAATGCTCGGAGGCTTCGGAGGTGCGCTTAAATACTATATGAATCATTATGGAGTAACGCTTGAGGAACTACAGGATAGATGCGGTGTAAGTACAGTCAGCATAAGCGGTTACCGCAATGGGACTGATACATCAATTGAAAAGGGAACTGCACTGGCACTATGTAAGGGTATGTATATGACTCCAGCCCATGCGGAGCATCTGCTTAGCCTTTCCGGTGTTAATCTTACAAATCCCACACCTTCAAATATATTCGTCAGGATTCTTATTACAGATCATATGGACGATACCTGGAAGCAGTGGGTTGAGAAGCTTATTATGGCGAATATAGCCAAGGACTGGATTCCGAGTCGAAATAACATCGTCAAAGAGGTTCGAGAGAAAGAAAAATAAAAAATTTTGTCCGAAATCATTAAGTCGGACTTAAAGTAAAGAAATCAATATAGAAAGGATTTTCACAGTTATCTGTTTATTGGAGGACTGCGGAAGTCCTTTTTTTTATGCCTTTTTTCATTAAGTTCGACTTAATGGGCTTATCTACTGAACGGTCTTAAAATCCATATCAGTAATGACTCAGTAGGACTAATCATTCCAATAGCCGGATTTTATTTCCTTCTTGGAGGAGAGTCGAAAGTAATAGCAATTATTTCTTAATTTTATAGCGAGAGCTGGTAGAAAGATACATTTTCTACGTTTTCAGTGAGGATGGAGGTGATGGAACAATATTGTAACTCCATGAATTCAGCTGTTTGAAGTCATCTATGTCCATAACTTTTTCCCTATTCTCAAAGACCTCGTTGTAAATGAGATTTAGTAGATAATTTTGCGAAAAAGTTTTTAAAGTGGTCAAAAGTTGCCCGGTTTAACCAATAAATTAAAGCCACGGAGCAAGGGAAAGGAGGTGTGACACGATGAGACCCAATGAACGAAGGGCGGCGATCTTCGATGCACTGTGCATCAGACGCCATGATACAGTTGAAAATCTGGCGGCTGAGTTTGGTGTGAGTGAGAAAACCATCCGGCGTGATATTGAGGAACTATCGTGTTCATACCCCATTGAAACAGTTCGCGGCAGATACGGTGGAGGCGTGAAGGTGGCAGATTGGTACCATCAAAACCGGAAGACGCTTTCACCGGAACAAGCAGATCTTCTGAAAAGTCTGGCCCCCTCTTTGGAAGGAAATGACCTTGCTGTTATGAACAGTATCATTTCCCAATTTTCTCCGTATTAACACAGAATACGGGAACACCCCCGAATGATTAGGAAAGGTATAGGTGAATGATTATGAAGAAAGTTTTTATTTGTTCTCCCTATCGTGGCGATGTTGAGAGAAATGTAGCGCTTGCGAAAACCCATGCACGGTTTGCAGCTCATTGTGGATATTGTCCGGTAGTTCCGCATTTGATGTATCCACAGTTTCTGAAGGACTCTGATCCGGATGAACGGATTCTCGGCATTACGCTGGGTGTGGAACTTATGAAGATCTGCGATGAGGTATGGATTTTTGGAAGCACGATCAGTAACGGCATGGCGTTTGAATTGGAATATGCCAGCAAGCTGGGAATTCCGGTTCGCCTCTATTCTGATGAGGGCAGCCGGATTTATCCGGAAACCATGATGATCGATGATCGTATCACGGATGCGTTCCGTCAGGCAGTATACAAACTGAGATTTGTTTAAGAAAGGATGTCACATATGAATGAAATTTATAAGACTCTTGCTGAAGGGTATGAAAAGCTGGCCGCTGGTTATCGTGCTTTGGCAAACGAGCAGCCTGTAGCGAATGGAAATGGCACTGAGAAAGATACCGTAAAAGAAGAGAAGGCAATCACGATTGAAGAAGTTCGGGCTGTTTTGGCGGCAAAGACACAGGCCGGAAAGCGCCGGGAAGTGAAAGAACTGCTTCTGAAGTATGATTCCGGGAAACTCTCTGGCGTAAAACCGGAAAACTATGCGGCCCTTATGGCGGATGCGGAGGCACTCTGATGGGCGCTCATGCACGGTTCTCTCCATCGGCGGCAAGTCGTCTCATCCACTGTCCACCCTCTCTGGTGCTGGGTGAGGCATTTCAGGATGAAGAGAGTCCCTACGCAGCGGAAGGTTCTGCTGGTCATGCTCTGGCAGAACACCTGATTAAAAAGTACCTGAAACAACAGACCCGCCGACCGGTATCGGATTACTATTCTGATGATCTGCTGGAAGCAGTAGACGATTATGTCGGCTTCGTAGTCGGAGAAATTGAAGCTGCAAGGAAAGAATGTCCTAATCCGATTTTTTTTGTAGAACAACGGGTGGACGTTTCTGATTACGTGCCGGATTGCTTTGGCACAGCAGATATGGTAATTGTGACGGACAAGCTGGTACACATCATTGATCTGAAACTGGGAAAAGGCGTTCCGGTGTATGCAGAGAAAAATCCCCAGCTGATGATATACGGACTTGGCATTTTGGATATGGCAGAGATGCTCTTCCCGGTGGAGATGGTACGCCTGACTATCTTTCAGCCAAGGCTTTCCAATTCCAGCACTTGGGAGATTGCTCCAGAGAAACTGAAAGCGTGGGGCGATGAGGTATTTCGGCCCGCCGGGGAACTGGCCCTGAAGGGCGAGGGCGATTTAAGCGCCGGAAGCTGGTGCCGGTTTTGTAAAGCAAGGTTTACCTGCAGGCAGAGAGCCGAGGAAAATCTGAAGCTGGCCCAGATGGAATTTAAGGAACCTGCACTTCTTACGGATGAGGAAATAGCGGAAGTATTGAAGCAGGCAGATGAACTTTCCAAATGGGCAGCCGATGTGTATGCCTACGCACAGGATCAGGCCATTGTCCATCACAAGCAGTGGGACGGTTTCAAGCTGGTAATGGGAAAAAGTAACCGGAAATACACCTCAGAGGAAGAGGTGGCCGCTGCCGCAAAAGCTGCTGGCTATACCGATATTTATAAACACACCCTGCTTGGCATCACTGACATGGAGCGCCTGATGGGTAAAAAGGAGTTTGCCCGTATCCTCGGCCCATTGGTGTATAAGCCCGCAGGAAAGATCACGCTCGTCCCGGAAACGGACAAGCGGGAAGCCATTCAAACATCAACCGCAGAAGCGGATTTTCAGAAGGAGGACTAAAACATGTCTAAAAATATGAACCCTACAAAAGTAATTGTACCTTGCCGTTTTTCTTACCTGCACTGCTGGGAGCCGGATTCTGTCAATGGCGGCGATCCCAAGTACAGTGTCTCAGCGATCATTCCGAAGAGTGATACAAAAACCATCAATGCCATTAAGGCTGCTGTGGAGCAGGCCAAGAAGGATTCTATCTCCAAATGGGGTGGAAAGATCCCTGCCAATCTGAAACTGCCGCTGCGTGACGGGGATATCGACCGCCCCGATGACGAAGCCTACGCAAACAGCTATTTCTTCAATGCGAACAGCCGTCAGGCCCCGCAGGTGGTGGACTCCCATGTACAGCCGATCCTGGATCAGAGCGAAGTGTACTCCGGCTGTTATGGAAAGATTAGCGTGACCTTCTACGGATACAACTCCAACGGGAACCGTGGGATTGCTGCCGGACTTGGCAATATTCAGAAGCTCCGTGATGGGGAAAGCCTTGGTGGGCGTACTACTGCAGCAGAAGATTTCGAGACAGAAGAGGACGAGGATTTCCTCTCCTGATAGATGATCGGCAGAGTGGGAGACAACCTCTCCCCTCTGCCCTACATAAAAAAATGCCTCTGCTCGTCCGGCTGTATTCAGCAGTGAAGCGAAAGCCGGAAGCGGAGGACTTACCATTCGATTATTTCCTGAGTCCACTGTATCTGCGACCCCTGTTAACAGGACTATTATACTACACTCTACTTGAGCATGGAATACCGTAAAAGAAAAAATTTAGTGCAAATAAGGAGGGAAAATTTATGCCTATCCTTTCGATAGATATTGAAACTTATTCGGATGTGGATCTGACCAAATGCGGCGTGTATGCCTATTCGGACAGTCCAAACTTTGAAATTTTACTTTTTGCTTATGCATTTGATGAGGAGCCGACTCAGATCACAGACCTTGCCTGTGGGGAGAATCTCCCACAGCGGGTGCTGGCAGCCTTGGAAGATCCAGCGATTACAAAAGCAGCATTCAATGCTCAGTTTGAGCGTACCTGTATTTCCCGGTATCTTGGACGGAAGCTCTCCCCGGAAGGATGGCAGTGTACAGCTGTCCAGTCTGCCATGCTTGCTCTTCCTCTTTCTTTGGATAACGTGGGGGAGGTGCTGAATATACAAAGGAAAAAACTGAAGGAAGGTGCCGACCTTGTCCGTTTTTTCTCCATGCCCTGCAAGCCTACGAAGGCCAACGGCGGCCGGATACGGAACCGGCCGGAGGATGCGCCGGAAAAATGGGAACGGTTCAAAACCTATTGTATCCGGGACGTGGATGCGGAGCGTGAGATTCGGCAGAAGCTGTGGAAATTTCCCATCCCAGAATCGGAAATGGAGTTGTACCGGATGGATCAGGAGATCAATGACCGTGGGATTCTGGTGGATCGGAATCTGGTGGAGAATGCAGTTCTCTGTGATAACCAGTACCGCCAGATGGTCACGGCCAGAGCCTATGAATTGACCGGGCTTTCCAATCCCAACTCTCCGGCGCAGATTAAGGGCTGGCTTGCGGAGCATGGCGTGGAAGCGGAGAAGTTGGATAAAAAGACAGTGAAAGGGCTGATCTCGGAGACAGATGGTGAAGTACTGGAAGTATTGAAACTCCGGCTTTTGATGGCAAAGACCAGTGTAAAAAAGTATGAAGCCATTGAGCGGTCTGTCTGCTCGGACGGCCGGGTGCATGGCCTGCTTCAATTTTATGGAGCGAACCGCACGGGGCGCTGGGCTGGACGCTTAGTGCAGGTACAAAACCTTCCACAGAACCATATCCCGGATCTGGAACTTGCCCGCAGTCTAGTAAAGGATAAGCGGTTTGAAGATTTGGATCTGCTATACGATTCTACCCCGGAAGTGCTGTCGGAACTGATCCGGACGGCCTTTGTGCCAAAACCCGGATGCCGGTTTATCGTAGCAGACTTTTCAGCGATTGAGGCAAGGGTGTTGGCGTGGTTTGCCGGGGAGCAGTGGCGGCTGGATACTTTCGCAGAGGGCGGAGATATTTACTGCGCTTCTGCATCGAAGATGTTCGGTGTCCCGGTGGTGAAGCATGGCGTGAATGGGCATCTTCGTCAGAAGGGAAAAATCGCTGAGTTGGCTCTGGGATATGGAGGTGCAGTCGGGGCGCTCACTTCGATGGGTGCATTGGATATGGGACTTCAGGAGGAAGAACTGCAGCCGCTGGTGGGCCAGTGGAGAAATTCCAATCCCCATATCACTAAGTTCTGGTGGGATGTGGACGCAGCTGCTGTAAAGACAGTGAAGGAGCGGACGGAGGTGGTGCTGGGAAACCTGTGCTTTACTTACCGATCCGGCATTTTGTTTGTCACCCTTCCCTCCGGCCGGAAGCTATCCTACATCAAGCCACGGATGACCCAGAACCGGTTCGGCCGGGAGAGTCTTTCCTACGAAGGTGTCGGGGAGAGTAAGAAGTGGATGCGGATTGAAACTTACGGCCCGAAGCTGGTGGAGAACATCGTGCAGGCCACGGCCCGTGACCTTTTAGCGCAGGCCATGCTCCGGCTCAGGAATAAAGGATTTGAAATCGTGATGCATATCCACGATGAGGCTGTATTGGAAGTTTCGGAGGGTGTCTCCGGGGTAGAAGAAATCTGCCAGATCATGTCGGAGCAACCGGACTGGGCTGCTGGTCTGCCCCTTCGTGCGGATGGGTATGAGTGCGCATTTTATAAAAAAGATTAGAGGAGGATGTGTTATGGGGATCAGTTATAAGAATGGATCAGGCTGTCCAGATCCGACAGCTTATTTTGCCGTACAGCATATGGAAGCAGAAGAAAAGAGGTTACACATCCGGTATCCGACCGGGCAGATGATTTTGGAAATCGAGCGTTTTTTCCCCTGTACCGTTGCAAAAGCAAGGAAACTTTCTCCGTTGATCCGGCGGTACTGTGAGAAGGCAGAGAAGGAAAAGCTGTGGCAGTATCTAACAAAACAAGAAATCAATTATCGATCCCGGATAAAGGCATATCAGAACCGGGAGAAAAAGACTGAAGATGAATCGGAAAAGCGGGAACTGCAGCGCTGTATCCGGGAGTGTGAAAGGATACTACGGAGGATAGGAAGAAACATGGAAATCTTGATAGAGGAGGGAACCGTATGATCCGACTGAGTATTGGAAACTCCAGAATGGAGAAACACTGGAACCTTGTGGAGATGGAACTGTCCGAGTTTAGAGACCGGATCTCCCATACACAGAGGACTGCTGAGACGGTGGAGCAGTACCGGAAACTGGGAAAAGCAAAGCAGGATGAAATCAAAGACGTGGGTGGCTTTGTGCTGGGTACGCTGAAAGGCGGCCGCAGGAAGAAGGACTGTGTCCTTACCCGCTCCGGCCTTTCTTTGGATATGGACTATGCGACAGAAGATATCATTGATCAGATCGAGATGTTTTTCTCCTTCCAATGCTATGTGTACTCCACCCATAAGCATACCCCGGAAAAGCCAAGGTTACGTCTCATTATCCCTTTGTCCCGTGAGGTGACACCGGATGAATACTGCGCCGTCTCCAGAAAAGTTGCGGAAGAGATCGGGATTGAACTTTTTGATGATACCACCTATGAACCGAGCAGGCTGATGTACTGGCCTTCCACCTCTTCCGATGGGGAATTCGTGTTCCGGGAGATTACGGGAGACCTGCTCGATCCGGATATGGTTCTTGCTAAGTATACGGACTGGCACAATACAGCGGAGTGGCCGGTTTCCAAACGGCAGCAGACCATTGTCCGCCGGGATATGAAAAAACAGGCTGATCCGTTGGAAAAACCGGGCATGGTGGGAGCCTTCTGCCGTGCTTACAGTATCACGGAAGCAATCGACACCTTCCTGACTGATGTGTATAAACACAGCGCCATGTCCGGCCGGTACGACTACATTCCCGCTGACTCACAGGCCGGTGTCGTGATCTATGAAGACCGTTTTGCCTACAGCCACCATGCCACCGATCCTGCCTGTGGGAAGCTGATGAATGCTTTCGATGTTGTCCGTATCCATAAATTCGGAGGATTGGATGCAAAAGCAAGTGAAGATATTGATCCGGCGAAGCTGCCATCCTTTAAGGCTATGCAGGAGTTTGCCATCCAAGACCAGAGGGTAAAAGAGCAGCTTGCCAAAGAGAGGACGGAAGCGGCACAGGCCGAATTTACGGAAGAAGATGGAGAGAACTGGCAGACCCTTCTGGAACTGGACAAGCAGGGAAAAGTGAAGGATACCCTGACGAACATTGCCCTCATTCTCCGGTATGACCCACAGCTGAAAAATATTGTGTTCAATGAATTTAAATGCATGGTTGATGTGATCGGCCCATTGCCGTGGCGGCAGGTGAAACCCGGCTGGGGCGATACCGACATCTCCTGCGCCAAGCTGTATTTTGAGCGTGTCTATGGGATCTGGTCACCGACCAAGTTTAAGGATGCTCTGCTGGCCGTGGTATCGGCAGAGCGGCTCTATCACCCCATCAAAGAATACTTTTCTACCCTGCAGTGGGACGGGACAGAGCGGCTGGATACCTTCCTGATCGACTATCTGGGTGCGGAAGATACACCCTATGTCCGAGCGGTTACCCGGAAAACCTTCACCGCAGCAGTGGCCAGAGTGTATGAGCCGGGAATCAAGTTCGATTCCATCCTTGTGCTGAACGGCCCGCAGGGAATCGGGAAATCCACGTTGTTTGCCCTGTTGGGAAAGGAGTGGTATTCAGATAGTCTCTCCATTTCCGATATGAAGGATAAGACCGCCGCCGAGAAGCTGCAGGGATACTGGATTCTGGAACTGGGAGAGTTGGCCGGGATCAAGAAGGTGGATGTGGAGACCGTGAAATCCTTTGTCACCAGAACGGATGATAAGTTCCGGCAGTCCTATGGCGTGGCCGTGGAGAGCCATCCCAGATCCTGCATCATTGTGGGAAGCACAAACTCCGAGGGAGGATTTTTGCGGGACATTACCGGGAACCGGCGCTTCTGGCCGGTACACGTATCCGGGCATGGTAAGTTCCACCCGTGGGAGCTGCAGGAGGTGGATCTGATCTGGGCAGAGGCGCTGGAACGCTATCACAACGGAGAGGAACTGTATTTGAAAGGCCGGGTTGCAGCGGATGCCTATGTGATGCAGCAGGATGCGATGGAGTCCGATGACCGGGAAGGCGTGATCGCAGAGTATCTGGATACACTGCTTCCTGCGAACTGGGATCGGATGGATCTGTACCAGCGGCGAAGTTTCCTTGGCGGCAGCGAGTTTGATGGTGCGCCCACGGCGGGAACAGTGCGCCGGGAGAAGGTGTGCATCATGGAAATCTGGTGTGAGTGCTTTGGAAAAGAGCGGCAGAACCTGAAACGGACGGACTCCTATGAGGTGGAATCCATCCTGATGAAGATCGGCGGCTGGGAGCCGATACAGGGACTCAAAAGCGGAAAAACCCGCTTTCCCCTTTATGGGACGCAGAAGACATTCGTGCGGAGTAAGGAACAAGGAGACTAACTTGGGAACGTTCCGTTGTATCCTAAGAGGCTCTGGGAACAGCGAGTAGGAACAGGTGTAAAACCTTTATAATCAAGCACTTAGCGGTAGCCTGTTCCTATGTTCCTAAAAAAAACCATATTGAGGATAAAAGATAGAAAAATATATAGAAATAGGCACACGTATATACGTGTACGCGCGTATAGGATTTTTGGTACTGGGAACAGCACGAAGGAACAGGAGGATGTTTCGTGAGGGAAAGTGTCGTAGAAAAGAAGTTTACTACGGAGGTAAAAAAGCGTGGTGGGCTGGCTGTCAAATTTGTCTCCCCCGGATTCAATGGGGTGCCTGACCGCTTGGTTCTCTTCCCCGGAGGAAGGATGGCCTTTGTGGAATTGAAGGCTCCGGGAGAGACCATGCGGCCCCTGCAGCAGTACCGGGCAAGGCAGCTGACCGCACTGGGCTTTCGTGTTTATACCGTGGATCATACAGAAATGATTGGAGGGATTTTGGATGAAATACAGACCACATAACTATCAGCAGTATGCAACAGATTTTATTCTGGAACATCCGGTCTGCTGTCTGATGCTGGATATGGGACTTGGCAAAACGGTAATTACGCTTTCTGCCCTGTGGGAACTGGCACTTGACCGTTTTGACATTGGAAAGATTCTGGTGATCGCCCCGAAGCGTGTGGCCACGGACACTTGGCCGAAGGAATTACAGAAATGGGAACATTTAACAGGACTGACCGCCTCACTGGTGGTTGGGAGTCAGAAACAACGGGAAGATGCTCTCGCCCGTCCGGCTTTTTTATACATCATCAATCGGGAAAATGTCAGCTGGTTGGTACAGAACCACCGTTGGGACTTTGATACGGTGGTCATTGATGAACTATCCAGCTTCAAATCGAATCAGGCACAGCGGTTCAAAGCTCTGAAAAAGGTGCGGCCTCTGGTGAACCGGGTGATTGGCCTGACAGGGACTCCGGCCCCCAACTCCCTTCTGGATCTCTGGCCCCAGATGTATCTTCTGGATTTGGGGCAGCGTCTGGGACGGTTTATCACCGGGTACCGGGAGAGGTTTTTCAAACCGGACAAACGGAACAGGGAGATTATCTATAGTTACAAACCCCGTGAAGGAGCGGAGAATGCCATCTATTCTTTGATCTCGGATATCTGTATTTCAATGAAGGCTGTGGATTATCTGGATATGCCGGAATGTATTTACAATCGTGTGGAAGTGGAGATGAACCGGAAAGAGAGAAAAATCTATGATGACTTCTGCCGGGATATGGTCGTGCAGATCGGAGAGGAAGAACTGGATGCGGTCAGTGCTGGCGCTCTGTCCAATAAACTTTTACAGATGGCCAATGGTGCCGTGTATAACAGCGACCGGAAAGTCCTCCCGATCCACAACAGGAAGCTGGATGCTCTGGAGGATCTGGTGGAAGCGGCCAATGGAAAACCACTGCTGGTGGCATTTTGGTACAGGCATGATCTTTCCCGTATCCGGGAGAGATTCCCGGCGGCCCGGTGCATCGACACTTCGGAGGATATCACGGACTGGAATGCTGGGAAGATCCCTTTGGCACTGATCCATCCCGCCTCTGCCGGACATGGGTTGAATCTTCAAGAGGGTGGCTGCACTATCGTCTGGTTTGGCCTGACATGGTCGCTGGAGCTATACCGGCAGCTGAATGCCAGACTCTGGAGACAGGGACAGAAACACACGGTGGTGATCCACCATATCATCACCAAGGACACCCATGACGCGGATGTGATGAAGGCTTTGGAAAATAAGGATATGCAGCAGTCCAGTCTGATTGAAGCTGTTCGTGCAAGAATTGGAGGGTAAGCGATGAGTGAAAGGATAGAAAAAATCATAAAAGAATATCACCGGATGAAAAAGGAGCGGAACTGTCTGGAGCATCAGATTCGGAATTTTAAAGGAATTTCTGAGAAAGAGATGATCGACTCCATGAATTTCCATTCCCCGGAGGGCGAGCGGGTGCAGACCAGCAATATTTCCAACAAGCCTGCATCTATTGCACTGAATTATCATGAACGGATGGAGCGCATCAATCAGGAGTGGTATGAACATCTGGAAAAGCAGTATCTGATGCTGGATGAGGAGATCCGCTTTTTTGAGGCTGCTTTGTCTGCCTTAAGTGGCTATCTGCCGGAATTCATGAAAGACATGGTGATCAACGGTTGCACTTGGGATTATCTGTGTGAGCATTATCATATCTCCCGGACGATGGTGGCGAAGAACCGCAGGAAGGCGATCCGGGAACTGGAGGAACTGTACGAGAAGCGGGAGGACGAGATGGTGTCCTATATGCTGAGTTAAGGAGGCTGATATGATGGAATGCAGACGAGGTGATATTTATTTTGTGGACTTTGGCAGAGATACAGAGAGCAATCTGCAGTGCGGCATCCGTCCGGCCCTTGTGGTTAGCAATAATCGGGCAAATGAAAATTCCCCAGTGATTACGGTGATCCCGTTGACAGCAAGAACATATAAAAGACCCCACTTTCCCACCCATGTGCTGATCCCGAAAACTTCCGGTACCGGTCTTGCAAGAAACAGTATGGCTCTGGCCGAGCAGGTCAGCACCATTGATAAGTCTTGTCTCATGGAGAAAAAAGGTGCCGTCACAGATATGGAAATTATGGCTGCTGTTACACAGGCGCTTCAGATACAGATCGGGGCTGTAGAGAGATATAATTGATCGCTTTACTTTTGAGGACGAAATTGTTATGATAGCTGAAAAGTGTAATAAATCGAAATTGCTTGCTATA
>ERZ1673742.2296-NODE-2296-length-14714-cov-4.958592_pt1 | contig 14714 bp, 10 predicted proteins | sample MGYA00580208_ERZ1673742 | MGnify/ENA primary metagenome ERZ1673742 (study PRJEB41218, sample SAMN15661774) | gut metagenome | host: Homo sapiens | place: Canada: London | collected 2015-08-20/2019-03-30 | study: EMG produced TPA metagenomics assembly of...
CACAATGGCTGCCGTCCCCCGAAGCGCCGCCGCGTGTAATCGAAAGAGGAGGTAACAAGCAATATGGCAAAGAATATGCAGCCCATCGCCAAGCGCTGCAAGGCTCTGGGCATCTCTCCTGCTGAGATGGGTTACGCTAAGAAGACCACCAATCGTAATCCCGGCGGCCAGATGCGTAAGAAGAAGAGCGAATACGGCCTCCAGCTGGCTGAGAAGCAGAAGGTCAAGTTCATCTACGGTGTTCTGGAAAAGCAGTTCCACGCTTACTATGAGAGCGCTGCTGCCGCTTCCGGTAAGACCGGCGATAACCTGCTGATCCTGGTTGAGCGCCGTCTGGACAACGTTGTGTATCGTATGGGTCTCGCCGCTACTCGCCGTCAGGCCCGTCAGCTGGTGAGCCACGCCCACTTCACCGTCAACGGCAAGAAGGTCAACATTCCTTCCTACCTGGTGAAGGCTGGCGATGTCATCGAAGTGGCCGAGAGCAGCCGTTCTTCCGAGCTGTTCAAGCGCCTCACTGGTGAGAATGCCCCCATGACCCTGCTGCCTGCCTGGCTGGAGCGCACCAAGGGCACTCTCCAGGGTACGGTTGCTCACCTTCCCACCCGCGAGGAGATCGATACTCCCGTGGAAGAGCACCTCATCGTCGAGTTGTACTCCAAGTAATTGGGAGGATACCCTCGAAGAATGGTACGAACTGCAAGCGGCACGCGGCTTGACCGCGTGACCGCAATGACAAGATGAAGGAGGGTAACCGCATGATCGAAATTGAGAAGCCCCAGATCGAGTGCATCGAGACCCCGGCTGACATCACTTATGGCAAGTACGTGGTAGAGCCTCTGGAGCGCGGCTATGGCACCACCCTCGGCAACGCCCTGCGCCGCATTCTGCTTTCCTCTCTGCCCGGCACTGCGCCGACGACCATCAAGATCGACGGTGTGCAGCACGAGTTTTCCACCATCCCCGGCGTCAAGGAGGATGTGACGGAGATCGTTCTGAACATCAAGAGCTTGCTGACCAAGCTCCATGGTGATTCCGGCAAGACCGTCTATATCGAGGCGGTGGGTCCCTGCACAGTTACCGCCGGTGACATTAAGGCCGACGGTGAGGTGGAGATCCTGAATCCGGATCTGCACATTGCGACGCTGGACAGCGGTGCCACGCTGAACATGGAGATCACCCTCTCCCATGGTCGGGGCTATGTGCCCGCCGACCGGAATAAGCCCACGCAAAACGTCATCGGCACCATTGCCGTGGATTCCATCTATACCCCTGTCAAGAAGGTCAACTACACTGTGGAGCCCACCCGTGTGGGTACCTCCAGCGACTTCGACAAGCTGACGCTGGAAGTCTGGACCGACGGGACCATCTCTGCCCGGGACGCTGTTTCTCTGGGCGCCAAGATCCTGTGCGACCACTTCACTCTGTTCACCGACCTCTCCGAAAGCGTTGGCAGCAAGCCTACGGTGGTGGAGAAGGCGGAGGCCCAGCGTGACAAGGTACTGGAAATGACCATCGAGGAGCTGGACCTCTCTGTCCGCAGCTTCAACTGCCTCAAGCGCGCCAACATCAACACCGTCGAGGACTTGATCTCCAAGACCGAGGACGAGATGATGAAGGTCCGCAACCTGGGCCGCAAGTCCCTGGAAGAGGTCATCATCAAGCTGGCGATGATGGGCCTGCACCTGGCTGACGAGGAAAACAACTAAATTTTCCGCCGGGAACACCCCGGCGCACCAAAATCCTTACAAGGAGGAGAACCGAAATGCCCGGAACTCGGAAACTTGGCAAGACCAGCGACCAGCGCATGGCTATGCTGCGTCAGCAGGTCACTGATTTCCTGGATAACGGCAAGATGGAGACCACCATCACCCGTGCCAAGGAAATCAAGCCCATGGCTGAAAAAATGATCACCCTGGGTAAGAAGGCCGACCTGGCCGCTTACCGTCAGGCGATGTCTTTCATCACCCGCGAAGATGTCTGCAAGAAGATCTTCAAGGAGATCGCTCCCAAGTATGCGGAGCGCAACGGCGGCTATACCCGCATCATCCGCACCGGCATCCGCCGCGGCGATGCTGCTGAGACCGCTATCATCGAGCTCGTCTGATTCAGACCCGCTCACGGCGTAAGCACTGATAAAAGCCCCATTGTCATGGAACTCGAGACCATGACAATGGGGCTTTTTATGGGTTAATTAAATAGCTGTAACGCCATTTTATGTAGAACAAGCCCCCGGAAAAGCTTCCGGAGGCTTGTTCAGAAAAAAGAAGAAAAAGAAGAAAAAAGAGAAGAGCAAAAATAAGAACTGGACTTACCGCACGCCAAAGAGGAGATCTCCGTAGGTGGGGAAGGGCCAATATTTGTCGGCAGTGATGGACTCTGCCTCGTCGCAGACCACTCGCAGCTCTGCCATTTTTTGCAGGACCACATCCCGGATCACATAGGCTGCGTCCGTTACATCGGGGATTGCTTTCAACCGGATCAGGGTGGTATCCAGAGAGGAAGCGGCGTCACTGATCTCGTCCGCCAGCTTGGAGAGTTTGGAGATCAGATCCTTTTCATATTTACAGGCCAGCCCGGGAACCGCCGCAGTTTTGGCGGCCACGGTGCCGGACAGATTGCCCAGATAGGCCTCCACAGCAGGCAAGATCTCTTTACGGGCCATATCTACCATGGTGAGACCCTCAATATTGACGGTTTTGCAGTAGTTTTCCAGGCAGATTTCGTACCGGGAGTGAATCTCCGCTTCGGAGAAAATCTTCAGAGAAGTGAGCATTTCCACATTTTTCTTTTCCAGAACGGTGGACAGAGCGTCCGGTGTGGTGCGGAGATTCAGCAGTCCGCGTTTTTCTGTGGCCTCCTTGATCCAGGCGTCATCATAGCCGTTGCCATTGAAAATGATCCGCTTGTGGGCCTTGATGGTCTCCTTGATCAGGTCATGGAGCGCGGACTCAAAATCAGACACACCCTCCAGCCGGTCGGCAAATTCCTTCAGCGTTTCTGCCATGGCTGCGTTGAGCATGATATTGGCACAGGCGATAGAATCAGAGGAGCCCACCATACGGAACTCGAATTTGTTGCCAGTGAAGGCAAAGGGGGAGGTCCGGTTGCGGTCCGTAGTGTCCCGGGTGAATTTAGGCAGCACATGAACGCCCAGTTTCAGAACGGTTTTCTCGGTGCCGCTGTAAGGGGTGTCCGTCTCAATGGCATCCAGAACAGCGGTAAGCTCGTCGCCCAAAAAGATAGAGATCACGGCAGGCGGCGCTTCATTGGCACCCAGACGGTGATCGTTGCCGGCAGTGGCAACAGACAGCCGCAGCAGATCCTGATAATTGTCCACGGCCTGAACGGCGGCGCACAGGAACAGCAAAAACTGGGCATTTTCGTAGGGCGTCTCACCAGGTTTGAACAGATTCACGCCGGTGTCCGTAGCCAGAGACCAGTTGTTGTGCTTGCCGCTGCCGTTGACACCGGCAAAGGGCTTTTCCGCCAGCAGGCACACCAGACCGTGGCGGGAGGCGACTCTCTGCATGATCTCCATAATCAGTTGGTTCTGGTCGGTAGCCACATTGGCTACTGTATAAATCGAAGCCAATTCGTGCTGGGAGGGAGCTACCTCGTTGTGTTCCGTCTTCGCATAGATACCCAATTTCCACAGTTCTGTGTTCAGTTCCTCCATATAGGCTTCTACCCGGGGTTTGATAGCGCCGAAGTAGTGATCATCCAGTTCCTGCCCCTTGGGAGGCTTTGCACCGAACAGAGTCCGACCGCAGAAGACCAGATCCTTCCGCTTTTCATACATGGCCTTGTCAATGAGAAAATACTCCTGTTCGGGGCCTACGCAGGGATGAACACATTTGACATCCTCATTGCCAAAGAGCCTCAGCACCCGCAGTGCCTGTTTGTTCAGGGCCTGCATGGACCGCAGCAGCGGTGTTTTCTTATCCAAGGCCTCGCCACTGTAGGAACAGAACGCCGTGGGGATGCACAAGGTATGTCCCTTAATGAAGGCATAGGAAGTGGGGTCCCAGGCAGTATAGCCGCGGGCCTCAAAAGTGGCCCGCAGACCGCCGGAAGGGAAGGAGGAAGCGTCCGGCTCTCCCTGAATCAGCTCCTTGCCGGAAAATTCCATGATGACGCCGCCGTCGGGAGAAGGGGAAATGAAGCTTTCGTGTTTTTCTGCGGTAATGCCAGTCAGCGGCTGGAACCAGTGGGTGAAATGGGTAGCGCCGTGCTCCACAGCCCAGTCCCGCATGGCGGTAGCTACCGCGTCTGCCACATGGGCGTCCAGAGAAGCACCCTCATCAATGGTCCTCTTCAGAGAAGCATAAACATCGGAGGGCAGCTTGGCCCGCATGACCCGGTCATCAAATACCAGACTGCCAAAATAATCAGATACTGTATGCATTTGTGTACTCCTTTCTCGTAAAAAAGGGGCAACAGTCCCCGGAATCACATTCCGGGACACCGTTGCCCCTCCGCATAACAATCAAAAATAGCGTCTTGAAGATCACTCTCCAAGACGCCATTGCCTTTGATGTTGGGGATTATACACGATAAGATTTTGCTTGTCAAGATGTTTCCTACAAAAAAACGGAGGAATTTTCGGGAAATTTGCCGAAGTCTCTTGACATCCCGGAAATACCTGTTAAGATAGAAGTACAATTTCAAAGTCCCTTATCAAGAGTGGCGGAGGGAACGGCCCGATGAAGCCACGGCAACCTGTTTTCACAAGGTGCCAATTCCGACGGAAACGACAGATGAGGAGCGGAAAACAATCTTTTCACGCGCTTCCATGTCGGGAGCGCGCGTTTTTTGTCATCCGGCGAGGGACAGCAAAGGAGAAAAAACATGGCAAGAACCTACTTATTTACCTCTGAATCCGTGACCGAGGGCCACCCCGACAAGATCTGCGACCAGATCTCTGACGCGGTGCTGGACGCCATTCTGGCCAAGGACCCCAACGGACGCGTGGCCTGCGAGACCACCGCTTCCACCGGCCTGGTACACATCATGGGCGAGATCACCACCAGCTGCTACGTGGATATTCCCAAGATCGCCCGGGAAGTTATCCGGGATATCGGTTATGACCGCGCCAAGTACGGCTTTGACTGCGATACCTGCGGCATTATTTCCAACATCGACGAGCAGTCCAGCGATATCGCTCTGGGCGTAGACAAGTCTCTGGAGGCCAAGGAATCCGGCGAGGCCGAGCTGGATAACGGCGCCGGCGACCAGGGCATGATGTTCGGCTACGCCTGCGACGAGACCCCGGAACTGATGCCCCTGCCTATTTCTCTGTCTCATAAAATGGCCCGGAAGCTCACTGAGGTCCGCAAGACCGGACTTGTGAACTATCTGCGGCCTGACGGCAAGACTCAGGTCACTGTGGAGTATAACGGCGAGAAGCCCATCCGTGTGGATACTGTGGTGCTCTCCACCCAGCACAGCCCCGAGGTGACGCTGGAGCAGATCCGCAAGGATATGATCGATATGGTCATCAAGCCCACCATTCCCGCGGAGCTGCTGGACGAGAATACGAAGATCTATGTGAACCCCACCGGCCGGTTCGTCATCGGCGGCCCTCAGGGCGACAGCGGCCTCACCGGTCGGAAGATCATCGTGGATACCTATGGCGGCAGCGCCCCTCACGGCGGTGGCTGCTTCTCCGGCAAGGACCCCACCAAGGTGGACCGCTCCGCTGCTTACGCCGCCCGCTGGGTGGCCAAGAACATCGTGGCGGCAGGACTGGCCCGGAAGTGCCAGGTGCAGCTGGCCTACGCCATCGGCGTGGCCCAGCCCGTCAGCGTGCTGGTGGATACCTTCGGTACCGGTACGGTGGGGGATGAGAAGCTGGAAGAGGCTGTGAAGAAGGTCTTTGACCTGCGGCCCACCGCCATCATCCGGGATCTGGACCTGAGAAAGCCTATCTATCGCCAGCTGGCGGCCTACGGCCACATGGGCCGCGAGGATCTGGGCGTATCCTGGGAAAAGACCGACCGGGTGGACGCCCTGAAGGCTGCCCTTCAGTAACGGAATCAACTGTCAGATAGAACCCACCCCGGAGTACACAGTACTCCGGGGTGGGTTTGAGTTTACCGATAAAGCAGTAGATTTTCCGTAGCGGTAAGGAAGGGTGTGCGCGGGAAACCCAAGAAGGGTGTCCTGCGCAATTGAGATCCTAAGTTTTCAGAAATTCTATAAAGTTCTGAAAACTTGTTCAGCGGGGAGAAAAAGTTTTTTTCGATACGCTGAACCCACCCCGGAGTACACAGTACTCCGGGGTGGGTTTTTCAAATCTTTTCCAGCATGGACCGGACGGTGTCCAGATCCGCGGAAGTGAGGCCGTAAAGTGCGGCTACAGCCCGGTCAAGCTGCTGCCGGACGGCGTCCTGACAGCGGGGGTCTGAGGTTCGGTGGCCCTCCTCGCAGAGAGCGGCGATGGACAGATGACGGCTGTCCGCAGGGTCAAAGGCCGGAATATGCAGCTTGTCCAGCACATGAGCGGAAATACTGGTGGGGTTCATGTAGCAGGTGACGCAGCAGCGCACCGGAGCGGAGCTGAGAATTCCGCAGAGATAATAGGCCTCCTCCCGGCAGTCAGTGCCCACATAGACCACCTTTTCGTTGGGCAGGGGCAGCGTTTCTCCCAGATAGGGGTCCTGCATCGGTGCGATGACCGCCGTGATGAAGGAGCGGGCGATGTAGCGCCACGCTACCTTGTAGCGGGAAAACGTATAGGGCCCCACCCGCAGCAGCGCATAGAAGTAACGCTCTTGAATGGCCCGCTCCCACCCGGCGAAGCCTTTCCGGGTTTCCAGAAGATCCTGGAACCGGGTCAGGTAGGCGTAGGTCAGCGGCAGATCCTGCCGCAAATCCGCTTCCGCAAGAGGATAGATTTTGGTTTCAGCCGTGTGGGGGCACAGCAGCCAGGCGCGGCTGCGGACGCTCCACTGGGAGAGGTCGCTGCCCTGAATAAGGGGATAGACGCAGGTTGGCTCCAGCTCCGCCGTAACGGCGGGGGCCTTGCGGCGGGCCTTTTCCGCCAGATTGGTGACCCGCAGGGCATTGCCTGTCCGTTCCAGAATCTGAAGCTGATAGACGGCGTTGGCCCCGCCGGTGAATACGCCGGTCCGGGCCTGATAGGGATTGCTGCCTAAAAGGGCGCCCAGTACTGGAGCAAGCCCACTGGGAGCACTGACCCACACGGAGCCAGAATCCTCCCGGTGGGCGGGAGCGGCGGTCATGTCCTCCATCCGCACAAAGGGAAGAACGGAGGCAATCGTCGCGTCCGGTGACCGGACCGCCCGCCGGAAGCCGGGCCTTGTCTGCCAGTGCCGGTAGGGGACAGGGAAAACGTGGCGGGCATCCCGCTGGATGAGTACCAGCGCAACAGGGGTACAGATCCCGTCAAAGGGCCGGATGCGGCCAAGGTCCTCCACCTCCAGCACCCGAAAATCCAGACCGGGGCCGTCCAGATGAAACCGACGGAACCCGGCGCCGTTCTGGGCGGAGCGGAAGGTGGCCTGCCGCAAGATAAAGCTGAGGTGTCCACTGGGGACGAGAAAGCGGTCCAACGCGGTGCAGGTGAACAGGGTAGACACATCCTCCTTGGAAAAACCGAGCCGGGGACCTTTCACCTGCAACAGGCCGTATTCCCCCCACAAATGCTGGGACCCGGCCCGATACCGGGGGGACAGGTACTCCCAGTTCACCCATGGGGGATTTCCCATGACTATATCTGCCTTTTGATGGAAGAACGCCCAAATACGGTTCAGCAAAATACCGGCCAAAAGAAGCCGCCCATTCGGGGGCAGAGAGGTGAGCAGACCGTGTGCTTCCGGCATGGAAAGAAATTCCTCCGGATCGGGGCGCATTTCCACTGCCTGACGGCAGAGGGACAGGGGAACATCACATGCCAGACCACAGCCGGTGTCGATCACCAGTGTATCCCCACGGAGGATGGGAATATTCAGAGCGTCATAGCGGTAAATGGGAAGAAACAGACCCGCTTCCGGCAGCGGCTGGCGGGCCATGACGGCCAGATAATTGACCTTCGCCGTCAGGACTGCCAATGGGTGGAGGTCGAAGCCTGACACCTGATCAGATAAGGGAGGGTCTTGGGGCGTATCCGCCCGGATCATGCGGAGAGCCTGAATCAAAAAAACACCGGAGCCGCAGGCGGGGTCCAGAAAGCGCAAATCTCCGGCCTGCCGTCCGCTGGCGCTGACGGCATTTTGCAGGGTCCGTTCCGCCAGCCAGCCGGGGGTGTAGTATTCCCCAAGGGCATGGCGGAGGGCCGGGGGGACCACGGTTTCGTAGATGCGGCTGAGACTGTCCGGGGAAAGGGTGCTGCCTTCCGGACAGGTGTCAAAGGCCTCCAGACAGGCCCGCAATTCCTCACACTGGGTTTCCAGCGCCGGGTCCCAGATGTCCAGCGGCCAGATATACCAGTCATCCCCACAGAAATTGCGGATACCCCGGTTAACAAAGGCCCTGCCGGAGAGAAGCTCCGTCAGAGGCGGTTCGGGGGTCGCACCCCGGAGGGTGTTCCAGGCGATGAACTTGATGAGCACACTGTAAAAGGTCTGGATGCTTTGCAGGAGCCGGGGCAATTCCGGCGGTGTGTCAAAACCAAACCGATCACCCAAAAACCCGGCGTCGGTTTTTGCATTGGGAGAGAGCCGTTGGTGCAGATCACCGTAGATCAGCTCCAATTCCTGCTCCCACAGCTCAAACAGCGCTGAACCTTCCAACAGGGTGGGGTCCAGCCACTGATAAAAACAACGGACACACCGCACCATGACGCCATGGAGCGGTGTGTCCTCTTTTTTCAGTTGGATCAAGATGGAATGCAGATCGTACATGGTCCCTCCGGCGGGCTGACTGCCGCCTGACAGTTTATTTGGTTTCCGCAGCGGCCCGGACAGGCAGTTCACTGATGAGGGTGGAGCCCAGCACCAGCACGGCGCCAAGGATGCCGCTCCAACCCAGAGGCTCCTTCAGCAGCAGAGCGGAGAGGAAGATGGCTACGATGGGGTCGATGTAGCTGAACAGCACCACCGTCTGGGCGGGGAGATAGGTCATGGAGCCGAAGAACAGGGAATAGCACCAGCCGGTGTGGAAAACACCTACGATCAGCAGCAGTACGGCGCCCAGAGGTGTCAGAGCCATAGCGGCTACATCCTCCGTCAGCAGGATATAGGGGATCATCACCAGTGCTGCCACCGCCAGCTGCACCAAGGTCCGCTCACAGGCGGGGACCTGATCCAGAAACTTGTTGATGGACACATCGCTGGCATAAAGCACGGCGGAAAGAAGGGCCAGCAGGATACCGGTGGCTTCCCCGGCTTCCGGCAGGCCGGACTGGGGGACTCCGGAGACAAACACCATGCCGCACAGGGCGGCCAGCACACAGAGGAGTTTTCGGGGCGTCAGTTTTTCATGGAAGAGAAAGGGGGAGGCCAGCGTCACGAACACCGGCGCCATGTAGTAACACAGGGTAGCGGTGGCCACGGTGGTGTAACGGTAGGCTTCAAACAGCGTGATCCAGTTGAAGCTGATGATCGCGCCGGAAAGAGCCAGCAGCTTCCAATGCGGCTGGACGCTTGCCCACCGAAAGGGTGTCCGGCGGAGATACAACAAGAGCAGCAGGAACACTGCGCCTACCGCACCGCGGACAAAGGCAATGACGGAGGAGGGCAGGTTGATATAGCGGACAAAGATGCCGATGGTGCCGAAGGCGGTGACGGCAATGATGAGATCCAGCTTGGCACGGTTGACGGACTTCATAGGAACAAACCTCTCTTGGACAAAAATAGAGAAATCCTGGGGATGGACTTACGCCAGCAGCGGCAGCAGAACATCCGTCAGCAGCTGGAGGGCCTCCTCCGGATCGGACTGGGACAGACCGGCGTAGTTGATGACCAGCGTGTGGGCGAAGCGGGGGTCCGGTACGGCGGCATACTCTGAGAGAAAGCTCAGTCGGATGCCGGCCTCCGCCGTCAGGCGGCGCAATTCTTCATCGGAGCGGTTGGTATCCAGCCGCAGCAGAAAGTGCAGACCGGCCCCCTCCTCGGAAAAGGTGACATGGCTGGCCAGCGGCGAAGCCCGGAAGGCGCTGATGGTGGCGGAGCGGCGGTCCCGATATTCCTTCCGCATCCGGGAGAGGTGACGCTCGTAGTGGCCCCCGGCGATGAAACGGGCCAGAACGTGCTGCTCCAGCGCAGGAACCGTACAGGCATAGAAGCCCAGCTCCTGCCGGTAGCGTTCCAGCAGCCGGGGCGGCAGCACCAGAAAGCCGAGGCGCATAGAGGGGGAAATGGTCTGGGAAAAGGTGTTCAGGTAAATGACCCGGCCCCGGTCATCGATGCTTTGCAGGGTGGGGATGGGACGGCCGGTGTAGCGGAACTCGCTGTCATAGTCATCCTCGATGATGGTGGAGCCGGTATCCTCTGCCCAGCGCAGAAGTGCCTGCCGTCGGGCGATGGGGGTCACCAGTCCGGTGGGGTACTGGTGGTTGGGAGAGATGTGCAGCGCCCGCGCCTTGGATCTCATCAGCGCCGCCAGTTCTACGCCCTGATTATCCAGCGGAATGGGGGCGCAGACGGCCCCGCAGGCGTCATAGACCTGACGGATCTTGGGATAGCCGGGGTCCTCCACGGCGAACACCGTGTCCCGGCCCAGCAGCTGGGCCAGCAATAAGTAAAGGTATTCCGCACCGGCGCCGATGACGATCTGTTCCGGGGAGACTGCCATACCTTTGAAGTCCCGGAGATCGTCGGCAATGGCCTGCCGCAGGGCAGCCAAGCCCTGATGGGGGACCGGGGACAACAGAGCCTCCGGTGCTTCCGAGAGAACCTGCCGGGTGAGGCGGGCCCAGGTGGAAACGGGGAACCGGGCGGTGTCCACCTGATTGCGGCCCAGATCCAGCCGCCAGGAAACAGCGGGGGTTTCCGGCATCAAAACCGAGCGGACAGCAGGCGGTGGGGCCTGCTCCACGGCGGAGACAAAAAAGCCACGCTTGGGCCGGGCCTGTAAATAGCCCTCCGCTTCCAACTGGCTGTACGCGCCCTCCACGGTAACAACGGAGACCCGCAGATGCTCCGCCAGCGCCCGCTTGGAGGGAAGCCGCGTCCCGGCGGGCAGAGCACCGCTGAGAATGTCCGCCCGGATCCGGCGGCACAGGTATTCATAGAGGGGGAGAGAACCCCGCTCCTCCATGGGGTAAGTCAGCATAGCGGCACCTCCAGAATGGGATGGGAAGAAAGCGCCCCGGCAAGGGTGACCCAGCCGGGGCGGAATGATTAGAAAGAAAACTCAGAAGCTGCCCGGGCCGTCGGAGAAATCTGACTGCCGGGAGCGGAACTCCGGCATATCTTCCTTGGCGGCGTCGAAATAGGCGAGCTGGACGCACTGGTAGTTGGGCAGATAGAAGATGGACAGCGCGTAGACGAAGGCGGAGGCCGTCAGGATCTGCCACAGAGGCATGGGAGCGGCGAGGGCCGCATAGGGGTCCATACCGCTGAACCCAAGGGTCAAAATCGCCTGACTCGTGAAAAAGAGACTGGGAAGCATACTCAGCAGGATCCATCCCATATAGCTGAGATCCAGCTTGAACAGCTCCATTTTATACCCCTGCGTCTGCCGCTTGCTTAAATTCAGTGCCTCCATAATATCCATATCCGGATTTTCATAGAGATTATAGAGGGCGAAGCTGTAACGGTAATGGGCGATGAAGCCGGGGAACACAAACAGCATAGACCACAGGAACACAAACAGGTTGATGACGATGTTCAGAGCGATGATCTTGCCGGTGAAGGAAAAGCCGTCGAACAGCACCGCGTATTCCGAACGCTCCCGGCGGCGGATATCCATACAGTAGAAGGCAAAGCCGGCGGCTAAGATCCACTCAGCCAGCGTTGTGAGGATGGAGAGGAAGGTGGATACCAGCTCCGGCCCGGGAATCAGGGCCTCCAGCAGGCTGAGCAGAAACAGACAGGCACAGTACAGGGCCGTCATACCCTTGGGGGATACCTGAGCTGTCTGCAAGAGTTCCCGGGTCTGGGCTTTCATTGCGGCGCGGTCAATGGGCTTCGTCATAAAAAGGAACCTCCATTCGCCGCTCCGACAGACAGGCCGGACTGCGGCGATACTTTCTGAAAGATATGCTTCATCATAGCATACCTCTGAAAAAAAGACAAGAGAGGCAGAGGAGGTACAGCGACTGCGGGAGTTGTCGGCAGGAAAATATGCAGATTGACCAAAAAGAGAGGGTGGGCCTGTGCAAAAACAGGGAAAAAGTGGAGGAATACAAAGAAATTGATAAATTTTCTACAAAAAAACGAATTCATAGTCTGGACATTTTTCAACGGGTGGTGTAGAATAAAGCGCAGTATGTGATAGTGTGCCGAAGCGTGGCCTGCCATGCCATTGCCCGATGGCGGGGCGGGGTATGCTTTGACACCTATCAATGGAGTAAGAATGAGGTGAAGACAATGGCACAAGCTTTCTTTGGCGGCGTTCATCCCCATGATATGAAGGCCGCAACCAATGAAAAGGCCATCGAGCAGCTGGCACCCCCGGCTACCGTGGTCATCCCCATGTCGATGCACTTTGGCGCACCCTGCACCCCGATCGTAAAAGTAGGCGACCAGGTAAAGGTGGGTCAGAAAATCGGCGAATTCAAGGGGCTGGGCGCCCCCATCCATGCCAGCGTTTCCGGTACGGTGAAGGCCATCGAGCCCCGGCCCTTCTCTATGGGCGGCGACATGGTGTCCGTTGTGATCGAAAACGATTTCCAGAACACGGTCAGCGAAGAGGTGAAGGCTCCTGCCGATCCCGACGCTCTGACGGTGGAGGAAATGGTCGAGATCGTGAAGAATGCCGGTATCGTGGGTATGGGCGGCGCGACCTTCCCCACGCATGTTAAGATCTCCGGCGGCATCGGCAAGGTGAAGGACGTGCTCATCAACGGCGCTGAGTGCGAGCCTTACATCACCGGCGACCATCGGGCCATGCTGGAGCGTCCCGAGGAGATCATCGGCGGCGCTACCTATCTGGCCAAGATGTTCGGCGTGGACAAGGTCATCATCGGCGTGGAGGACAACAAGCAGAACGGCATCGACGCCATGAACAAGGTCATCGCTGAGAAGAAGGCCCCCGTTGTGGTGGAGCCTCTGCGCTGCCGTTACCCCCAGGGCGGTGAGAAGCAGCTGATTCAGGCCATCACCGGCCGTCAGGTGCCTCCCGGCGGCCTGCCCGCTGATGTGGGCTGCGCGGTGTTCAACATCAACACCACCATCTGCATCTTCAAGGCCATCACCACCGGTATGCCCGTGGTGAACAAGGTGGTCACCGTGTCCGGCTCCGGCATCGTGGACCCCAAGAACATCGAGTGCCCCATCGGTACCCCCGTGTCTCTGCTGCTGGACGCTTGCGGCGGCGTGAAGGACGGTACTTACAAGCTCATCGCCGGCGGCCCCATGATGGGCATGGCCCAGTATACCGCGGATATTCCCGTGGCCAAGGGCACCGGCGCCATCCTCGCTTTCTGCGAGAAGGAGGAGCAGACCGTTGAGCATCCCCAGTGCATCCGCTGCGGTAAGTGCGTTGCCGCCTGCCCGGTGCACCTGGAGCCTCTCTTTATGTATCAGTATGCCGAGAAGGGCATGGTGGATGAGCTGAACGAGGCCCACATCATGGACTGCATGGAGTGCGGCGCCTGCGCTTACGCCTGCCCCGCCCGTATGCACCTGACCCACATGTTCAAGACCGGCAAGCAGCTCGTCAAGAACAAGATGGCTGCCGATCGGGCCGCCGCTGAGGCCAAGAAGGCCGCAGAAGCGAAGAAGGAGGCATAAGAGATGACCGATTACAAGAATTTGAAGCTCATTGCCACTTCCAACCCTCACATCCGCGGCAGTGAGACCACCCGGTCCATCATGCTGGACGTCATCATTGCCATGTGTCCCGCTCTGATCTGGGCCATCATTTACTTCGGCGTGGAGGCTCTGCTCCTCACTGCCGTGTCCGTCATTGGCTGCGTTGTCTTTGAGGGACTGTACCGCAAGCTCATGCACAAGCCCCAGTCCATCGATGACCTCTCTGCTGTGGTCACCGGTATGCTGCTGGCTTTCGTCTGCCCCGCCACCACCCCGCTGTGGATGATCCTCATCGGTGACTTCTTTGCCATCATTGTGGTCAAGCAGCTCTTTGGCGGCATCGGCAAGAACTTCCTGAACCCTGCTCTGGCAGGCCGTGCCGCTCTGCTGGCCAGCTATGCCGGCGCCATGACCACCTGGCTGCCTGCCGGCACCAAGGCCGCCATCGGCGGCGGTATGCCTGTGGACGTGGTTTCCGCCGCGACCCCGCTGGCCTATCTGAAGACCGGCGATCTGGAGGGCCTGAAGCAGATCGCCTCCGTGGGTGACATGTTCCTGGGCAAGGTGGGCGGCTCCATGGGTGAGGTTTCTGCCCTGATGCTGCTCATCGGCGGCCTGTACCTGATCTGGCGCAAGGTCATCAACTGGCAGACTCCCGTGGCCTACATCGCCACCGTGGCTGTTCTGACCGTGCTGTTCCCCAAGGCCGGCGGCGCTGAGTATATGCTTTACAGCATCTTCGGCGGCGGCCTGTTCCTGGGCGCTTTCTTCATGGCTACCGACTATGCCACCTCCCCCGTCACCAAGAAGGGCCAACTGATCTACGGTATC
>ERZ1673742.2320-NODE-2320-length-14608-cov-6.396207_pt1 | contig 14608 bp, 13 predicted proteins | sample MGYA00580208_ERZ1673742 | MGnify/ENA primary metagenome ERZ1673742 (study PRJEB41218, sample SAMN15661774) | gut metagenome | host: Homo sapiens | place: Canada: London | collected 2015-08-20/2019-03-30 | study: EMG produced TPA metagenomics assembly of...
CGCCGAACGGGGCCATGGGTCAAAATCTCGTGTCCATTTTCTTGGGTACAGTTTATTCCGCGTGTGGGTCACGGTGTGGGTCAGTGCTTGACCCACATTTTGACTCACACCATTTTCAGCGTTTTTGCAACAAAAAAAGCATCGAAAACCGAAGTTATCGATGCTTTATGGAGCTGCTGGGCAGATTCGAACTGCCGACCTCATCCTTACCAACCGGAATTTGAAACTTTTTATAATATTTTCCGTTCTTTTATGGTCTTTTCCGTTCCATTTCATTTGTTTTCCAGCACTTTTTAAATCTGTTTTTTCCACATATTCCACGCAGGTCTGTGGCTGTTTGTGTGGTCAAGGCTCATGAAGCAGGGTGGATCCAGCATTTATCAGCTTCTGAATAAGGCTATAAATGTGGGCAAATTTTGCGACGCTGTTATCAAAGAGTAACTGAAGTTGGCTACAAGGGCGGCATGTACTAAGCCGAACCCGTAAAGCACTGATAACACCAGGTTTTGCGGAAGTGAATCGGTGAATTTACGACAAACTTACGATAATTGCCCAGAAAAAGCGCCTGATATGTATGAACGCCGCTGTCTGCAAATCGCAGACAGCGGCGTTTTTAATTAGCAAAATACTCTTGAGGTATTGCCTTAATTTAGGATGTATGTTGCCAGTATCTTGTCCAGAGCGCGGATATCTGCCCCTTTTTGCAAATTGATTTTTATCTTACCGGCTTTTGTCCACATTTCAACCTCTGAATTAAAGTCCAGGATCTTGCCAGCATTTTCGGTAGAATGTTCGCGTTAGCAAATCTGATTCTGGCTGACAGACCCTGTCTGGCGGTTTGAGTTAGTGCGCTCTTGCGGGCAAAAGTTCGGGGTAATCCAATCGCTTTCCACAAAATGGATATCCGGCAATGCGTATCGTTGCATTTGTGCGGTATTGCCTTAGGTTATTGGAACTAATGTGACATCAGCCCCAATGGTCAATTCAAGGTGCTCTCCTTCGCCCACGGATAAAGTATCTTTTTGCCCTTGAGCGGTAAACTCAATCGTATCAATAAGTTCATTTTCCATGTAACCGTCTACGTTCTTGTGATTCTCGTCCGTGGCCAAATACACCTTGCATAGATTCGAGTGATTTGTAATCTCATAGGTGCCTGGAAAAACATGATACTCGATAGTTTCAATGCCGTCATAAGAAACTATCTTTCCATAATCTCCTAATTCTGAGTACACAAGCCGGATTTCACTGTCTGTTGAAGTTGTTGCTGGCATGGTATCGGCAGGAGTCTCGACGCTGACTTTTTTACGCTCGTCCGGTGTTGTGCCTTCGAGATGATTAAGATAAACGGTACCATCTAATTTGAGGTATTTTAGGGTTGCGGTTTCATCGATCACTTGATATTTAACTATGTAGGCCATCTCTTGTTTTGCCCCGAGCGCATTTTTAGCGCTCACGATACCAGAAATTGTGTAGATATCACTGCTGCATGTATAACTATAATCTGGGTCAAATTTTGCTGTGGAAGGATGTTTTAAAAGAGTTTCAATCTGGTTTTGACTAAGAATAAACAAACTATATGCAGTATCATAGCTGGAAGTGGAGATATAGTCTTTTATGGAATATGGCTCATAACCACGTTCATATATTGCGACACCTCCATATTTTAGAGACTGAATTGAGGAATCCGCATTGCAAGCGATTGTAAGAACGGCATCGTTAGATGTGCCAAAATCCATATAAAAGAAAGTAAACCTTTTACCGCCAGCCCAGTCATCAGTTGCCTTAATATTGAATATGCCATTGATATCAATATCAGTTTGCTCACATACAAATTCAAGCTCTGCGGCAACTGTTTTGCTTTTAAAAGCTTTTTCAAAAGAGTCTATTGTCATCTCATAGAGAAGCTGATCATTATTTTCGGCTGCTGCCTCTAATTCAGCTTGTAATTCTGCTGGGTTGGTGGAATCAATAACAGCATCCTCGATGTGTACCGTGTTGTATGCAGTTGCATATCCAGATACTGTGCCTATGATTGCTACCGGCTGTCCTGCACTAATGTTTTTTACAGCATTTTCGAAGTCTTTATGCCAGAAAATCAGGAATTTAGCTTCTTCATTGGATGGTTCTGCTTCAAAATAAGTATCGTCAATTTTGGTGGGTACAACAACTGTCCGAACATAGTTCCCCTCTAAAACAAACGAATGACTATAAAGTGTTGCTCGATCAATATCTAAAACCTCTGCATCTGCGGGGATTAGAGATGTAGGGTCAGCAATCACACTATCTTTTACAGAACTATCGTAAGATACCCCTAAAGAATCAGTCACGACAAATTTAGAATTTTTACAAGAAATCTTATAGGTATATTCTTGATGTTTGTCTACCTCAATGGGAATAGTGACCTTATTATTGCTACTAAGGTCAGCAGTTGTGATGGTAATTGTGTGTGATCCTGTTTCTATCTTTACTGTGTCCTTTTCTTTTTTACCGTGTGCAAGGTCAAACAGTTTTTCTTCATCGACTTCAACACTAAAGTCGTACTTGTTAAAAAACCAATTTCCTTCTGACTCCACGGCGATTGTTACGGAATAAGTAGGTGTTGAATTTTTGTTGGAGGTACAGGCAGTTAGGCTGCATAATAAAATCAAAGTTAAGGTAATGAGTAAAATTTTTGAGCATCGATTTTGCTTATTTTTGTGATGTAGTTTCAAAAAATAAGTAGACATATTCAGTAAACTCCTCTTTAAACTTTTTGGGGGGAATATTTTACTTTTATGTTTCTTTAAGTATAGCATCCCAATATGTGATCTTCAAGTTGTGGCTATCAGGTTCGGACAAACTATAGTTTTCTCGCTTTAGATGGATCTTTTTGAAAGAGCAAGATTTGTTATATAAATTTGATTTTTATTTTCTCTGCTTTTTGCATAATCAAGCAAGTGTTTTGCGTTGCTGTCAGGTTGCCATGCGTATGCAATTAAATAGTTACTATGCATGATCATGTATTGATTTGCTCGCACGATTGCCAAACGTTTGGGAACGAGTTCCAGTCCGGACGGATAAAAAGTGCTATCGCATCCTTCAGGAGCATGAATCTTGCATTCAGCTGGATGATAAGGAAGTAAAATAGACAGCGAAATTTCCGGGAATATCTTCTTTGCATTTATTACTGCACGCGCTGCCATTCGATCGAAAGCACCATATTGGCCTACTACGAAATCAGTTACACTGTAGTCACATATGTGCTTTTTAATAGCGGTTTCCAGTTGTGGCATCAGCTGAGTGGTTGCATTTCGGTGACCAATAAAAAAACAAAGCATCTCACCATCCTCCTATTAGTACATTGTGATTATACCCACAATGTTTGTTTTCTGCAACATTGAATATAATTGCTGTATGGAAACTTGGGGTGGTGATGACAATCTTTGATTATGGCCCGCTATGGAAAACCATGGAGCGAATGCAAGTGTCACAATACCAACTTTTGAAGGGCGGTATCGATAATAAAACTTTGGATTCGCTGAAAAAGGGGAAAAACATTACCATGGTCACGTTGGAAAAGCTCTGCAAAATCATTGGTTGCACCCCTAATGATATTGTCGAATTTAAGTAGGACTACCAAGGCAAAAGCGCTTGGTAGTCTTTTTGTTTTCACCTTGTTCATGCAATATCCCTGTGGACTTGATATAATTTTCCAAACTCAAAGATTGCGTGAAAACCTTTTTCGGTCCGGATCATGGGCGGCAGGGCGGACACGGGAACAGTCTTTGGTACGAGACAGCCTGCTCCCCGGCGTTATGACGGGACATAAGTGCATCCGGGAATTGTAGATTGGCTGTGCGTCAACAGGTCTGACTTGCCACCTGGCCTTTTTGCCGGGATGGCCTTATTAGGAGGAAGTAAGCTGTCAGGCACGCGGGGGAGGCGAACCCCTGCCTATGTGTCGGGCAGTCTGAACCCGGTATTTTCCCGAATTGGCTGTACTTGCGGCCGGCATCGCCGCTTGCAGGTACACACTCTGAGCCAAATGTAAAGCGCTTGTCCTGTGGGCGATGGGCGGCGTTAGCGTTTCTGCATGATCCGCAGGATGAGGCGAACCAAGCCCTCTATCACACGAGGGCATGGCTCACGCAGGTCGTGTAACGCCAGTGATACCTTGACTGAACATGGGGAAAGGGGAAGTATGCCCTTTTCCATGAGAAAAGCGAATCTGTGAGGATCGATCATGATCCTTGGAATGCAGTACGACTTTGAAAAAGGCCGTACTTTTTTCTGTTCGTTTTGGGGACAGAAGGTTTTCTAATCAGTTTTGTAGGTTCCGTCACCAGGGGTAGTCGCAAGATACTATCAACGGTCATTCCACAAAAGGAGGTGGTGCGTATGCTGTATTTTCCCTGTTCTCCGCACATCCAGCATACCTTTCCCGCATGATCCCTTCACCTCCGGCGGCGGAGCCTGTCATGAGAATTATATGTTGCGTGATTTTGGTGAGAGGACGGACATGGTATGTTCCGTTCCCCCAGACCAGCGCCGACAGATCTAATTAGCCCTGTGGCACTTGGCTTATTTCTTCCTATGTTTTCTAATCGTTAAAAATTGCAATAGTGTTGACAAAGAAGACTTCCTCTTGCCCTTCACCACACCAAGTAACTAATCCAACGAAATCGCATGGTCCACCATGCGGCTGGCCCGGCGGAGCTTCCAGGCCGCGCTGTTCAGGCACCGCTCCCGCAGTTTTTTCAGCGCCCGCTTTTTCGCCTTCTCCACGCCGTCTTCCCGGAGCCTGTTTCGGATGGCGATCTCCCGCAGGTCTGTCTTTGTGTAACCAAAAACGCCAAAGCTCCGGCCCAGAATATCCTGTTCCCGTTTGGACAGGCTTTGGAACTGCTCATGCAGAGACTCCATCGTAAGTGCCCGAAGGGCGATTTCCTCCGCAGAAGCAGACAGCCTATCAGACATGAGGTATTCAAAAATATCTCCGTCCTCTTCCGGAATCGGCAGGTCATAGACCGAGAAGAAATGCGTGGGATAGGCTACCGCCCTGGCTGCTTCTGATAAGGAGACACCCAACTCCTCTGCAATTTCGCTCATCTCTTTCCCATCCCGGTGATAGAACATCTGCGCCTTGCGCACCAGCCCCATGCTGCCCCTGTCAAGGGAAAGGATCCCCATGCTGGATTCCAGGTGCCGCCGCATCGCGCCGTCCAGAAATGGCACGATGTAGGTTCCAAAGGCTCCCTTGGAGCTATCGTAACCTCCATTCCTGGCGCATTCGATCAATGCCAGCATCCCAACGCTCTCCAGTTCGGAGAGCGTTTCTTTCGTGTAGTCGCTCCAACCTCCACGATTGCTTGGGCGCAGGCAGTTGTATTGTCGGGCGATCCACTGCGCATGTTTCCGAATCAATTCAGCATGGCTATCGCACAGCTCCGTCAGCGCGGCCTGGTCTCCCTGTGCGATTCGGTCCAGTAATTCCTGGTCGCTCATGCGTCCCCACCGCCCTTCCGGGGGCGTCCTCTGGGCTTCGTCTTCCGGGTAACACCACAGTATGGGTAAAGCCTCTCACTTGAGATGGATCGTTCAAAGTCCTCATTGGAGACATCCGCCTCATTGAGCGCATCAAACAGCATATCCCGGACCGTATCCTTCAGCCGCCGCGCTTCCTCCGCCGTGATAATGTCCCGCTTTTGGTCCTTCCGTATCCGTTCAAAAGCGGTGAGCTTCGCCTGGAGCTTCGGCACATCCCGGGCAAGTTCCTTCTGCACTTCGTAAGTTCCGAACTGCCGGCAGGTATAGTGCGGCGCATGGGGGCAGGCCCCCTCGCAATATAGTGCATGAGCGCCGCCCTTCACCAGAAAATATTTTTTGCAGACAATGCACTGGCGGATGTTGTGTCCGGCATTCAGAGCCGTCATGTAATCCGCCTTCAGCAACATCTGCAAGCTGTCAGTGGTGTGCTCCTGACAAATAGCGAAGCGCTTGTCCGGCAGCTCCCGCGGCACATAGCTCACAACACAATGGTCATATTTTTGATAAAACGGCTGCTCCAGGCTTCTGGGATTAACGATCAACTTCTCCACCAGCCGCTCATCGTTGTAGAGCTGATAGAGGGCAGCGGCATAGTTCTCCGGAGAGTTATGCTCCAGCTTGGAGAGGAGAAAGTGGATGAAGTTATGGATAGTAGGATTGAAGCACGCGACATCGCCCAGATAGCGTTCGTAGCGATTCATCTGCTTTCGATAATAGAGCCACTTTGTTTTCCGCCCTCCGGGGAAAATCAGAAGTGGGACCGGGATCTGGCCGGTTGTCTCCGCCTGCTCCGCCATGTCTACCCATTGATCAGCGGAAAAATCCTCATAGTCCAGATCTTCTTCCGGCAGCGAGGAACGATACTCGGTGTACTGCCGGGCCTCGTTGAAAAATTTGCTGTCATCCCGAAGCAGGATCTGAAATACCCGAAACTCCATCATCCGCATACGCAGAGCCATGAACTGGTAGTTGAGCTTCCGCCAAAATTCCCGGTCCTGGGTGCGCTCGTACTGCTCCGTAAGGTTTTTCATGCGCCGGACGTTTTTCTGGATGCGCTGATAGTCCTCCAATGACAGGTTCAAAATGTCTGCTGTCAGTTCGCCTGCGGAAAATAATTCCCCGCCGTACTCGATCGTATCTCCATGAATATAGAAAACGATATCCCCGTCCATGCGCTTCCCTCCTCCAAAATAAATTGTCCCCCCTGGAAAATAATTCGTCCCGACTTTTTATTATCTTATCAAAATCTCCGACACAATACAAGCAGAAGGGCATCAGCGTCGCCGCTGATGCCCGTACTTTCTGCAAAGGAGAAATCGAAAATGAAACAGTCACAGTACAACTCCTATGACGACCTGCCTCTGTTCCTCAACGCCGATATGGTGGCGAAGGTGCTTGGGGTATCGTCCTCCACCAGCTATGAGCTGATGCATGAACCGGACTTCCCGGTCCTGAATGTAGGCAGCAGGATGGTGGTTCCCAAGGAAGCGTTCATCCAGTGGGTCACCAAGCACACGGAAGGAGGTGTCCGCGAATGACTGCGCTCACCTATCAGAAAGACGCGAGAGCGTATCGGTTCTCGCTGCCCAACGAAATCTGGGGGCTGAAGCTTCGGCCTCCCGCCTTCAGTATCCTCGCCTACCTCTGCTATCTCAACAGCCACCATAGGGGTGACGCCGTTCCAAATGCGGACGAGATCGCAGCGCTGCTCCACATGAGTCCAGACATGGCGCAAAAGCAGATAGATGCTCTGGTCAAGCGAGATCTGATCTCGCCGCAGATGGTTCCAGTGTTCACGCACAAGCGCACAGGAAAGTTTTTCTCCCTTCCCAACGAAATCTTTTCCCTGGACCTGGGGCATGGAGCGATCACCGTCTACGCCTATCTTCTCTACTGTGAAGACCGCAGCAGCCATCAGTGCCACCCCAGTTACAAAACCATTTCCGCCACTGTGGGTCTGTCCGTGAACACGGTGATGAAGCACATCGCCAAACTGGAGGACAGACAGTTAATCACAAAAGAGCATACCAGCTACACTGACGGCGGAGGAATGAAGTGGAACGGCAATAACTCCTACACCATCCTTCCGATTCAGAAAGCCCTCGACCATTCCTACGAGCGGCAGATGGTGAAACTGGCGGAAACCACGGAGCGTCAGCGGGTAGCGGAGGAACTGCGGAAAACAAGGCCGTGTTCGCCCCTGTGAGCCGCTGTGTGCGATTTTGCTGGGAGCGGCGGGAACAGAACCGGCCAGGGCTGTGAGGACGGATTTGGGCCGCCTTTTGAGAGCTGACGAAGGACGAAAGTCGAAGCAGGATAAACAGCAGGCGTCATGCGCGACGCCCTGTTCGGTCACTTCTGCCCGCAGTGCGGGCAGTTACGGGAGTTTTCGGGGAGTTCCAAAGTGGGGTCAAAATCGAAGGGGTGCTATCACTTCTGCGGTCGTCATCCCCGAATGCCTACACCCACAAGAAAAAAGTAGGGGTCATACCCCGGAAAGGAGCTCATTTTGAGCAAGAAAGGAAAATTTGCCCTCTATCTCACCCCTGAGAAAAAGGCACGCTTGGAGCGACGATATCAGGAGGATGGCAGCCGCAGCATCACCGGATTCATTGAGCGGGCCATCGATTTCTACCTGGACTATCTCAGTTCCAACGATGCCGGGCTGTTCCTCCCGACCTCCATACAGTCATACCTGGACGGTCGGGTGGGTCAGTTGGAAAACAAAATGGCATCGCTGGTCTACAAGCAGGCGGTGGAGTTGGATATGCTCTCCGGGATCATCGCGGACAGCTTTCAGTTCAGTGAGGCGGACCTGCGGCGGCGCCGGGCGGAGAGCGTCCGGAATGTGAAACAGACCAATGGCCGCATCTCGTTTGAAAAACGGGTGCGGAAATCCGTGGAGGATGATGACGGATGGCAAGGCTGATCGTCAAAAGTCCGTACATCAAGTGCGGAGGCAGACGCTCGGCAGGCGGCTACATACGATACATCGCCACCCGTGAGCGGGTCGAGTTGATCCAGGATGACCGCCCTCCCACTCGAAAACAGGAGCAGCTTATTGTAAAACTGGTGAAAGAATTTCCTGACGCAAGGAAACTGGATGAGTATGCTGACTACCAAGAGCATCCCAACAAGGCCAATGCCTCTGCGTTCATCTCTCAGGCGTTGGAGGAAAATTGGAGTGACGTTCAGAAATCAGATGGCTACATGAAGTACATCGCAACGCGGCCGAGAGCGGAACGGCTGGGCTCCCATGGCCTCTTCGGTGACAAAGATGGTGTGGAACTGGACAAGGCCATGGCGGAGTTGGAGAACTACACGGGAAACGTGTGGACGCACATCATCTCCCTCCACCGTGAGGACGCGGAGCGGCTGGGCTACGACAATGCCAGGGCGTGGAGGAATCTCCTCCGCGCCCACCGCAACGATATTGCCGCCACTATGAACATTCCTCCCCAGGACTTCCGTTGGTACGCTGCCTTCCATGATGAAGGCGACCATCCCCATGTGCACATGATGGCATGGTCCGTAAAACCCGGTCAGGCGTATCTGTCTCAGGATGGCATCCGGCAAATCAAATCCAAGCTCACCAACGACATCTTCCAACAGGAGATGCTGCACCTCTATGAGCAGAAAACTGTCTCCCGTGACGAGCTGGTGCGGGAGGCGAGACAGGCCATGCGGGAGTTGGTCCAGCAGATGCGAAACAGGATCTGCGACCACCCGGAGGCGGAGCGGCTCATGCAGGAGCTGTCTTCTCAACTGGAAACGGTCAGGGGGAAGAAATCCTACGGCTACCTTCCGAAGAAGCAGAAGGCGCTGGTGGATGAGATTGTGGACCAGATGGAGCAGCTCCCAACCGTGGCTGAGTGCTATGAAAAGTGGTGGGAGCTGCAAAGTCAGGTAGAGGATTTCTATTCTGAGAAGGAGCGGCACCGCCCTCCGCTGTCCCGGCAGAAGGAATTCCGCCAGGTCAAGAATGCGGTCATCCAGGAGGCGGAGACTATCCGGCTGGGAGAAGTAACATTTGAAGATGAGACCCTGGAGCAGAGCGATGAGGTGGGCGAAAACGAAAATACGTCCTGGGATTTCTGGACGCTGCGAATAGACGTCCAAGATGAATGCTTGCCGCTGGCGGAGCGGGATGATGCCGTGGAAAGTATGCGGGAACTTGCGGAGAACGGCGACATCCATGCGCAGTATTTCATGGGGAAACTGTATCTGGATGGCAGCCTTGTGATACCGGACAGCGAATCGGCCATGAACTGGCTTCACAAGGCATCCACCGGCGGTTACGCTCCCGCCCAGTATGCTCTGGGGAAGTTGCTGCTCTCTGATGATGCCAGCGTACATGATCCTGAACTTGGCATCCAATGGTTGGAACACGCCGCCTACAATGGAAACCACTATGCATCCTACCGCCTGGGCAAAGAATATCTAAAGGGCGAATCGGTAAGAAGGGATACCCGCAAAGCCATGGATCACATCTACGCTTCCGCCCAGGCCGGCAACCCCCATGCGCAGTATCTGTTGGGAAAGCTGCTGCTCCAAGGTAAGGTGATTGAGCAGGACAAAGAGGAGGGCATCCAATGGCTGACCCAGGCGGCAGAGCAGGGACACGGCTATGCACAATGCCTTCTGGAAAGACAAAGTGCTTCAACAGCGCCGGAGGTATTCCTCGCGGTGACGAGGCTACTTCATCACATGGCGAATATCTTTCAGGACAACTCCCTGCCGCAGAGCGGCACAGGACTCATCCATACCGACCGTAAACTCCGTGAACAACTGCGAGAGAAGCGCCTCGCCCACGGCCACAAGGAGAATGACCATGAGGAGCAGCAGTATGGTGGCTGGAATATGACCATGAGATAGAGGTTACGCATACATTTTATCACAAACCTCTTTCACAAAATCATATAGCTTTTGCCCTCTGGTTGTGATATTGCTTTGTGTTACAAAACGGAAAGGAGCGTTTACATGAAGCATAATAAAAGAACGATCGCAGCTATGGTGACAGGCATGGCTATCGGTGCAGCCCTAGTGAGTGAAGCTGCCGCGGGAATCGTGGCAGAACCTACGTGGCAGAAAATTTATGTGGATGGCCAGCAGGTCTCTATGACGGCCTATAACATTGCGGGGCACAATTATGTGCGACTCAGAGATATCGGCCAGCAGGTAGGCTTCAATGTGTATTGGGAGGACGGCGTACAGATCGACACGGATGCGCCGTATACCGGAGTTGCCCCGGTGCAGGAAGTCAGCTCCAAGCCGACAATTATGGAAATTCGGGAGGAAATGATTCAGCGTATCAATGAGGTGCGCAGCAAGCACGGCGTTCCAGAACTGGCGGTCAATCAGTCTCTCATGGATGCGGCACAAAAATGCTCCTCCTACCTGTACACCCACCATAATAACCGGGTGGAATGTGAGACTGTGGCAGCGTCTGGGTATCCTTACGGCTTCGGCTCCAACCTGACGGTGTTCACCGTCACGGGCCTTGAAAGGATTTCCAAAAAGGCTGTGGCAAATTGGGAGAACTCCCCCGGCCACCTGGCAACGATGATTGACCCGAATTGCGATGCCGTCGGCGTCGGTGTTACTGTCAACAACGGCAGAGCATTCTGCTATATGTTCGCAGGGAACCCAACTGCAAATAATCCCTACGCATAAGAGGACCTCAGATGGGCCGCATCCGACTTCGGATGCGGCCCATTGCAGTTCACTCTGAACTTGATAATTTTCTGATAATTATTGTCATTTGGGGATGGCTATTCAGCAGTGGTTGCGGTATTGTGTGTCGCTGATAGGAGGTGGCAAACAATGCATGACTACATGAAAGCCCTCTACCACAGGTTCGAGACCCCATCCAGGAGGGCGGAATATCTGGATAGGAAAATCAAGAGAACGCACAATCAGCTCACTCGCCTGCTGGATAAGCCAGAGAGAAAACTGCTCCTTCGGATAGCGGACATGGAAGATGAACTGCGGGACGAAGCCTGTCTGAGCAGCTTCATATCCGGCTTCCGTCTGGCTCAGGGCATCCAACAGGAGCTGCTGGCAGACCAGCCGCCATACAGCTTCGAGGCAGAAGACGAGCGGCAGGCCTGTGAAAAGTTCTCACAGGAAGAAAGCAGCTAACAATACCATCAAAAATTGAGATGCTGTAGACAAAGAGAAGTTCCCACAAAGGAGGCGATTCAAATGAGCAAACGCAGGCCGTCCGGCGACGGCATGGTGCGTAGAAAGGAAGATGGCCGTTGGGAGGGCCGCATCGTGATCGGCCATAAAGAAAATGGCGACAGCATCTTCCGCTACATCTACGCGCCCACACAAAAAGAACTGACCGCAAAGCTTCGCCAGGAGATCACCGCCTACCAGGGCGTAGACCTAACCGAGGACAGCAAGCTCACCCTGAGCGAATGGCTGGACTACTGGCTGGATGCGATCATGGCCGGAACCATCCGGCCCAGCACACTGAACGGATACCGCAGGTACGCGGATCTCTACATCAAGCCATACCTTGGAGACAAGCAGATTTCTAAAATCACCTCGGTGGATGTACAGAAGATGTACGAAGTTCTGAAAGCACGGGGGCGTGTCAACGAGCACCCTCAATACGGCCACCAGCTATCCGGCAGCATGGTCCACAGCATCCACACCATGTTCCACGGTGCCATGAAAGCGGCAGAGGAATCCCATATCATTGCAAAAAATCCCACTGTGAATATCCCAGTTCCAAAAGCGAATCCCAAACCCAAGCAGATCCTGAATGATGACCAGCTGGAACGGTTCATGGAAGAGATCAAAAAGGACGCCGTCTGGCACGACTTCTTCTACACAGAGCTGACCACTGGCCTGCGGCGGGGTGAGCTCTGCGGGCTCATGTGGGCGGACTTCGATGAAGCAGCCGGAACACTGGCAGTAAAGCGCACCATCCACATGGAAAAGGGCGGCAGGCTGGTGGTCGGCGCCACCAAGACCGGGCGAGGGACCCGAAACATCCTCTTGCCGGCAAGCACCGCTCAGCTTCTGTCGGAACGGAAAAAACATTCTTATTCGGAATGGATCTTCCCGAATCCGCTGAAGCCCGAATCCCCCACCAATCCCCGTTCCGCATACGGCCACCTGAAGGCCCTGCTGGACTCCGCTGACCTGCCCAACATCCGATTCCATGACTTGCGTCATACCTTCGCCACCCATGCCCTGGCCTCCGGCGTGGACGCCAAGACATTGTCCGGCATCCTGGGCCATACCAAGGCGTCCTTCACACTGGATACCTACACCCACGTCACTGGAGATATGCAGCAGAGAGCGGCCGATATCGTGGGTGGATTCATGACAGATTTCTTCGGAGAGGAGCTGAAGCCATGGCAAAGCGCAGAAAGCGGGGCACAGGAAGCATCCACCTGAGAAAAGATGGTCGGTGGGAGGGTCGGTGCCTCATCGGCTACGACGAAAAAGGCCTTCCCAAAACCAAAAATGTACTGGCCAAAACCAAGTCAGAATGTATTGAAAAATTGAAGGCGCTACAGCAAACGCTGGCCGCGCCCACGCCCAGTCAGGCCACCCCCCGGATGACCGTCCGTGAGTGGCTGGACTTCTGGTATCAAACTCACAAAAAGCCCACGCTTCGTCCCAACACCCAGATGTCCTATGAACAGCGGATCTACGGCCACATCATCCCGGCGCTGGGCAGCATCCCGCTGGACAAACTGACGCAGAATGACCTGCAGCAGTTCTATACAAACCTAAAACAAAGCGGCAGGCGGAAGAATGCGGACCGCTACGGCGAAGGGCTCTCCGACCAGACAGTCCGCGGCTGCCACACCACCCTGCGTTCCGCACTGGCAAAGGCAGTAGAAGAAAAGCTCATCATCCGAAACCCCGCGGACGGCTGCAGGCTTCCCTCCTCCAAGCCCAGAGAGATGCAGGTGCTAACCCCAGAGGAAATGCAGCGACTCCTGATCCAAGCAAAAGAGGACGGCTGTTACGAACTTCTCCTGCTGGAGCTATCCACAGGATTGCGGCGGGGAGAAATTCAGGCCCTGCAATGGGATGACCTGAACTTCAGCACAGGGACACTCCGGGTGGAACGGCAGGTCCATCGGGTAAAAGGAGAGCTTGTCGTCTCACAGCCTAAAACCAACAGTTCCAACCGGACGGTCATTCTTCCCTCCCCTGTCTTGAAGGTTCTGAAGGAATACCGTCAAACCATGACCTCCCGCTGGATGTTTCCATCTCCTGTCATGGAGGATTCTCCTCTGGACCCGGCTTCCGTCCGCAAGCGGCTCCAGACTGTACTGGAGCGTGCCGGGTGCAAAAAGGTTCGTTTCCATGACCTCCGGCACACCTTCGCCACCACCGCTCTGGAACATGGGATGGACACCAAGACACTCTCCACCATCATCGGCCATGTCTCCACGTCCACCACGCTGAACATTTACGCCCATGTGACAGACGAGATGCGGCGCACAGCGGCTGTGAAGATCGACCGCGGGATCAGCAAAACAGAGCCGCAGAAAACAACTGATAGTGCTGCCCCCAGAAAGCCAGCCCCGTCCACCTTCCAGCCGTACAAGGGCCAGCGGCGCAAGCCAGGAACCGGCTGTGTCTCACAGGTCAACGACAAGCTCTGGGAGGGCCGCTACTCCCCCATCTGGCCCGACGGCAAAAAGCATCCACGCAATGTCTACGCCCACAGCAAAGAGGAGTGCGAACGGTTGCTGGCAGAAATGATACAAGAAGTGAAAACGGAGATTTCCGCCGAAAAGGAGCGGCTGAACCTCAGCAAAAAGGCAGGCTGACAAAAGAATCCCGGCCTCTGGAACAAACAATTCCAGAGGCCGGTTTTTTCCTGTCTGTGGGCAGCGCTGTGGTCAAAAATAATCCGCAATTTTTAATCGCCTCAAAAAGTTGCAAAAAGTAAAGAAAAACAGCCTATTTCCGAAGAAATAAGCTGTTTTCTGGAGCTGCTGGGCGGATTCGAACCGCCGACCTCATCCTTACCAAGGATGCGCTCTACCGACTGAGCTACAGCAGCAAATGGCGACCAGGAAGGGGTTCGAACCCTCGACCTCCG
>ERZ1673742.2324-NODE-2324-length-14583-cov-5.556167_pt1 | contig 14583 bp, 14 predicted proteins | sample MGYA00580208_ERZ1673742 | MGnify/ENA primary metagenome ERZ1673742 (study PRJEB41218, sample SAMN15661774) | gut metagenome | host: Homo sapiens | place: Canada: London | collected 2015-08-20/2019-03-30 | study: EMG produced TPA metagenomics assembly of...
TGAGATTTTGTGGGAATTCTTGTGTGAGGCTGAGTGGAGCGAGGAGGCGCGGGAGATTCTGCGCCAGACATTGACGTATGATCTGTATGCGAGAGATTATGTGAAAAATCCGCCGGCCTTTGTGCCGGAGCGGTCTCACGAATACCAGCAGAAAGTCCGCGATTTTCTGACGAAAGAATGCGAGCAGCCGACCGTGCTTTCCGGTTATGATAAATACCAGCCAAAGCAGCTTTTTAATATGATCTATGTGCAGCAATTTACGGTAAATATTCCCAAATTGCTAAAAACCGGAAAAGTAGAGACGGGAGAGGCGCATTCACTTGTCTTTGATTATCAGAAACGAAATCCACTCACGCATAGTGCCGAAGTGATACGTTTGTGAGTGTTTTGGGCTTTTGGGCTTGCACATTCGTGTTTGGACGTAACTATTCAGGTTCCCCCTCTTCCACACATTCGCATTTCGAACACTTCGTGTTCTTTCCCGCCTTTGACAAGGCTAAAAATGCTACTTTGGGACAAAAAATCTGAAAATTGGTGTTGTTTTTATCGGCATTTTGTGAGATACTCATATAGAGGGTAATTCTATCATTGGGGAAAGGAAGGATAAAGAGGTCTAATGATGAAACTAGATAACTTTTTTGTAAGTGGGGCGAACGAAGAAGCAGTTGCGATGGCAGAAGCAGTCTTGAACAATGTGAAAGCTTATTCGCCTGTATTGATTTACGCAAAACCGGGGCGTGGAAAGACTCATTTATTGCATGAGATTCAGGACAAATGCAAATCGGCTCTTGCCGGCCAGAAGGTTGCATTTACTACCGGCAGACAATTTTTGGAAGAAGTGGATCGCACGATCCGTCTGGGCGCGAAACCGAACCAGATTAAGATTTATGATGACGTGGATATCCTGCTCATTGATGATCTGGAAGAAATTTTCGGAAACCGCGAAGCGGAGCAGGTGTTTACCAATCTGTTCTTATCTTCCATGAATGAAAAGAAAAAACAGATCCTATGTACATCGTCCGTTTTGGCGAAAGAATGTGGAAGTAAAGAGATGATTCGCTTTTTTGACCGCGCGTGCATGGTTCAGTTGTATGCGCCGGATGAACAGCTCAAACAGAGTATTGTGGAGAAGATGGCACAGCAGTTTATGCTCAATCTGAATGAAGAGGCCAAACGCTATATCATTGCACAGCCGTTTTCAAGCATCAATCAGATTTTAGGAGATATGACAAAACTGGCAGCACTTGTCGAAGAAAATCAGCAGGTTGACCAGCAGTTGTGTCAGAAGTATCATATCGGACAAAACCGGTAAACGTCACGGAATGAATAAAAGAGAATCCTTCCATCTTCGATACGGGAAAAAGATGGAAGGATTTTTATACAGAACAAGACGGCAGGCGCTGTGAGTGCTTGCGGGCAATGTATTGTCAAGATTACAACTCGTTGATTTCGCGGAGAAGACTTTCTTTTCGCGCGATCGGTGAATGCTTGATCTCGTCAATCAGATCTGACAAGAGATAATTTTTATGATCTTTTTTGTAAATTTCTGCCAATGAAAGACAGGCAATCCGGTTTTTCGGATCGTAGTCGAGGCAGAGCCGGCAGGCTTCGGCGGCGTGGGTATAATCGCCCGCTTCCATATAAGCCCGTCCGAGAGCGGTCAGAGTCTGTAAAAAATTCTGGTAAGTCTCGTCGTAGGTGGACAGAGTCTGGAAATTACCGATGCCATAGGCAATTTTCAGATCGGTGTTCGTATATTCGGACAGATCCATCATTGGTGATTCGATGAGACGGCGCAATGCGTCAAGATAATGAAGGATCGTGTCATTTTGGGCTCCTTCCCAGGGAATCCTTGTGATATCCGGGGTAAAAAGCGGAAGATGTGAAATATCCTTATTGCGGGTATGATTCGCCTCTTCTTCACGTTCCCAGAAAAGGCTTGATTCTTTTTCCTGTTGTTTCGTTGCCTTGCGTTTTTTGTAATGCATCCATGCGATAAAAATCAGGAAACAGACAAAAAAGGAAGGAAAACGGAGTGATACCATCATAAAGTAAGTCCTTTCTTTAATACTATATATAGGAGGTTACGAATTATGCTTAGCCGTAAAAAACAAAAAATCGTCGCAGCGATTATCTGCGGAGTGCTTATTGTAGCTATGCTTGCAGGCATTGTATTACCTTACGTATGATTGTAATACTTTTTTCAGCAATATGCAAGGGAGGTCTTTGAGTGCAGAGAAAAAGAATGCTGCTCGCCTTTGTTGTCATTTTCATGATGTTTGGTCTGATCGCCGTGTATACGTATGTTTCGTATGCGAGTCTGCGCCCGAAAGATGGGACGATCTGCGAAGGGGTTACCGTAGAACATGTCGCAGTGGGCGGAATGACAAAAGACCAGGCGATGGAAGCGGTCAGCGAAGAGACGGAAAAACGGGGAAGACAGGTATTGGAAGTGGAAGTAAACGGCAGCGTTGTGACGACGACGCTGGCTGAAGTGGGGTATACGTTTTCGGCAGAAGAATTCCTTGACGAGGCGATGAAGGTCGGCCGCCGGGGAAATCTGATCGAAAATTATAAAGAAATAAAAGAAACCCGGAAGACGGGAGTTTCCTTTGGGGTAAACCGTCAGATGGATGAAAAAGTGCTGAAGAAATTTGTAAAGAAAAAATGTAAAAAAATGTGTACCAGTGCGCAGAATGCACAGGTTTCCATGGAAAATGGAGAATTTGTATACACCGATTCGCAGGAAGGAGTCACATTGGATGTGGCGGCGACGGTTGAAAATATCCAAAAAGCCGTAAGTGAAGCAAAAGACGATACTTCTGCGATTCGTGTAGTGGCGGCTGTCGAGGTGGAAAAGCCAAAAATCTCCAAAGAGACAGCAGAACGCTGCAAAGATAAGATTGGAAGTTTTTCGACGACATTTAATGCCGGCAATGTAAACCGTTCCAAAAATGTGGCAAACGCGGCGAGACTGATCAGCGGTTCTGTCCTTTATCCGGGCGAAACGTTTTCTGTTCATGATGCCATTTCTCCGCTGACGGAAGAAAATGGATATTATGCCGCTGCTTCTTACAACCAGGGAAAAGTAGAAGATACCCTTGGTGGTGGCGTGTGTCAGGTTTCGACGACATTGTACAATGCCGTGCTCCGTGCCGAATTGGAAGTTGTGGAAAGAAGTCCGCATTCCATGGTCGTTAGTTATGTCAAACCATCGATGGACGCGGCGATCGCGGGCGATTACAAAGACTTTAAGTTTAAGAATAATACCGATGTTCCGATTTATATACAAGGCGGTACTTACAGCGGAACTCTTTATTTTAATATTTATGGAGAAGAGACACGCAGTGAGGACCGGACGGTAACGTTTGAATCGGAAGTTACCGATACAATCGAACCGGGAGCCGATAAGATCACGTATGACAAGACCAAACCGGAATCGTATACGAGCGTGACACAAGAGGCGCATACCGGTTATAAGGCGATTCTTTGGAAGATTGTCGATGAAAATGGCAAGGAGAGCAAGACACAGGTAAATTCCAGTACGTATGCCGCTTCTCCTCGTTATGTCACAAAGGGCGCAAAGAAAGAAGAGGCGAAGCCGGAGGAGACAAAATCACCAAAGGTGAACAAAAAATCGGAAAAAGATAGTGCATTGAAAAGTAAAAAAGCTGCGCAGACGGAACGCCCACAGCAGAAAGCACAGGTGACGACACAGCCGGCAGCGACCCAGACACCTGTAGTTGTGCCGCAAGACGGCGAAGGGGACGGGGTGCAGTGATGAAAAAAGGAAAAATTTCACAAAACCAATGGAATCGTTCCGTGGATAAAAAGATACGGTATCGCAGCAAGCATCTTGTGGAGAGACCGTTAGCCGGCAGTGAGACGTTGACGTATCGGCTGCTTTCGGAGACGGTTGTCGGAAGTACGATGCAGACGGAGACAGGTCCGGCCGAAATTCTTGGAAAAAAGGCGTTTTACCGGATGTACAATGCTCTTTTGGCGGCGGGAACCAGAGCAGAAGGAATGCAGGTGCAGCTTCTTTTGCCGGAATCCGCATCGGAACAACAGATTAAGAATATCATGGGGCAGCTCGGGGAATATGGGGCTGCCTATGAAGTTGATATCGGAAGGGTACATACAGAAATCAGTGAACTGGTTAAGGCTCCGCTTTTGACATTATCAGGATTTGGAAAACAAGACGTAACAGAAACCGGAAGCAGTAGATTCTGCCCGGGACAGCAGATTATTATGACAAAATGGGCAGGGGCAGCCGGAGCAGCTGAACTGGCGTATGTCAACAAGAGATCGCTGATGAAGTATTTTCCGGCGGTTTATGTGGATGAAGCGGTTGAATATTTATGGGAAAAAACAGCCGGGGAATCGCTGCTTTCGATAGAAAAAGAGATAAAAACAGCATGGGACATGGGAGCCGGAGCGTTTCACAATGTCACGAAAAATGGTGTGTTTGGTGCCCTTTGGGAAATGGCTGAGATGTCACATGCCGGATTGGAAGTGAACTTTGCGGCGATTCCTGTGAGGCAGGAGAGCATCGAGATCTGTGAGCAGTATGGTGTAAATTTGTATGAAACAGATTCTCTCGGAAGTGTGCTGATTGGCGCAGAGCACGGTGAAGACTTGGTTCGCCGGCTGCGGGAAGAAGGAATTCCGGCTGCTATCATCGGGCGAGTGACCGATGGAAATGACCGGACCATCTGTCGCGGAGAGGAAACGCGGTTTTTAACACCACCATAATTACAATTTTTGAAAATGAGGAGGCATATTATGCGGCAGGAAGAATTATTGCGAATTATGTCGAAAAATGCAAAAATATCGACGGAAGATATGGCGGCGATGCTTGAGGCATCCGAGGAGGAAATTCAGGAAACGATCGCGAGGATGGAAGAAGAGGGCATCATTTGTGGATATCCGACGCTGATCAATTGGGACTGCACAGACAACGAGATGGTAACTGCTTTGATCGAAGTCAATGTGGCACTTCACCGCGAAACCGGATTTGACAAAGTGGCGGAGCGCATTTACCAGTTTGACGAGGTCGAAAGTGTATATTTGATGAGCGGAAGTTTTGATCTTACGGTAATTCTCGAAGGAAAGAGTATGAAGGAAGTGGCAAGATTTGTCACCACCAAACTTTCACCGATTGAAGAAGTAGTCAATACCTCCACCTTTTTCGTGTTGAAAAAATACAAAGAGCATGGTCTTTTGATGGTGAGAGAGAAAAATGAACAAGAGAGGATGTTGATCACACCATGAGAAACCCATTGTCAAAAACAGTAATGGAATTAGAACCATCGGGAATCCGCCGTTTTTTTGACGTGGCAAATACGATGGATAACGTTATATCCCTGGGTGTAGGCGAGCCGGATTTTGATACTCCGTGGCACATCCGCGAAGAGGGCATCTATTCCCTGGAAAAAGGCCGTACATATTACACGTCCAATGCCGGACTTCTGCCATTGCGCCGGGAGATCAGCCGGTATCTGCATGACCGTTTTGACCTGCCTTATGGACCGGACGAGATTCTGGTTACGGTCGGAGGAAGCGAGGCGATTGATATCTGCATGCGCGCGATGCTTGATCCGGGTGACGAGGTCATTTTGCCGGAACCATGCTTTGTTTCTTATCTTCCCTGTGTGCGCATGGCAGGAGGTACGCCGGTTCGCATTTCACTTGAAGAAAAGGATGAATTCAAATTAACCGGCAAGAAATTGAAAGAGGCAATTACGGACAAAACAAAGATTCTTGTAATGCCATTTCCGAACAATCCGACGGGAGCAATTATGACGGCAGAGGAGTTACAGGTTATTTCTGATATTTGTAAGCAACATGATATCTTTGTTATGTCGGATGAGATTTACTCCGAATTGAGTTATAAAGGAAAGCACGTTTCGATTGCCAGCATTCCGGGGATGGCAGAACGGACGATCGTAATCAATGGTTTTTCGAAATCCTTTGCCATGACAGGATGGCGTCTTGGTTATGCAGCAGGTCCGAAGGAAATTATTAAACAGATGGTGAAGATTCATCAGTACATTATCATGAGTTCGCCGACGACAAGCCAGTACGCGGCGATCGAAGCACTCAAAAATGGGATGCCGGATGTCGAGAGGATGCGTGAAGCGTACAACCAGAGACGGCGTTTCCTTGTGAAGGCACTGCGCGACATGGGACTTCCATGCTTTGAACCTTACGGTGCATTTTACGTATTTCCAAATATTAGCAAATTCGGAATGACGAGCGAGGAATTTGCAACACGTCTTTTGCATGAAAAACGGGTAGCTGTTGTGCCGGGAGATGCCTTTGGAAAATGCGGCGAAGGATTCCTTCGAATCTCCTATGCATACTCTATTGAGGACCTGAAAAAGGCACTGGAAAAGATTAAGGAATTTATAGACACCTTATGATAATTATGTTATAATATTATGCATACGATGGCGATGAGAAAGGAGAAAAAAAGATATGGCTACATTAAATGCAGAGCATATTAATCCTTTTTTAATGGCTGCAAAGAAAGTGTTTCAGGATATGTGTTTTGTTCAGGTTCAGATACAGAAACCTGGTTTAAAAGAGGCGAACTTTGGTAAAGGTACCTGGGTTATCATAATTGGAGTTACGGGTGAGATGAAAGGCCAGGTATTATTGGCAATGTCCGAAGAAGATGCTTGTAATATCGCTTCGAAAATGTGTATGATGGAAGTAAAAGAGATTGATGATTTTGCTGCCAGTGCACTGAGCGAACTTGGTAATATGATCATGGGAAATGCGTCTACCGTATTTTCTTCCAATGGAGTTGGAATCGATATTACACCACCGACTTTATTACATGGTGAAGGCAGTTTTACAAATACATATACAAGAAATCTTTGTGTACCACTTACATTTAACACAACAACGGTTGAATTGTATCTGGCATTAAAACAGGATTAGGGGGCAGTATGTTAAATATTGTATTGTTGGAACCTGAAATCCCTGCCAATACAGGAAATATCGGGCGTACCTGCGTAGCAGCAGGTGCCAGACTTCATTTAATTGAACCGATGGGGTTTCAGATCAATGAAAAGCAGGTAAGGCGTGCAGGGTTGGATTATTGGGACAAATTAGATTATAGGATTTACGACAGTTACCGTGATTTTGTGGAGAAAAACCCCGGTATTAAGATTTATATGGCGACGACAAAAGCGCGCCATGTTTATTCGGAGGTGTCTTTTGAGGATGACTGTTATATCATGTTTGGAAAAGAGAGCGCAGGAATCCCGGAAGAACTTTTGGTAGAGAATCAGGAAAACACGATTCGAATTCCGATGTTTGGCGAGATTCGATCCTTGAATCTTGGCAATTCTGTAGCGATTGTTTTATACGAAGCATTGCGCCAGCATGGATTTGAGAATCTGAATAAACAGGGGAATCTTCATCGGTTATCCTGGGATAACTGAAATCAAAAAGAGCATGAAATGGAGGAAGAGCAATGAAGAAGGCGAAAAAAGAAAACAAACAACGTCAGGGCATTTCTCTTAAATATAAGGGGATGCTGTTGACAGCAATGTTGATTTTTGTTGTGGTCGAGGCGACACTTATGCTAGCGATACCGCAGATTAAGAGCAACATGACAGAAACCATTCACTCGTATATGTATGATATCGCAGTGACAAATGGAAGAAGTCTGGATGTCGAAGTAAAAGCACATGGAATTCGTGTTGCACTTTCGGAAAATAAACTGCGTGAGTTGTTCTCAAATGTAAAAGTGAAAGATATGGAGAGCAGTTATGCATATGTAGTTGCCGGAAATGGTACGATGCTGTATCATCCGAAAGCAGATAAGATCGGGAAACCGGTAGAAAATGCAGTTGTAAAAGATCTGGTATCGCAGATTGAGAAAGACCAGGTTCCAAAGTCCGATGTAGCGACGTATGATTTCCGTGGAGATACAAAATATGTCGGATATTATGCGGACCAAGATGGTCAGTATATCGTAATTGTATCGGCAGATCAGAGCGAAGCACTTTCCGGAGTTACTCAAGCAATCGGTACGATGGTTGGAACTTCCGTTTGTTGTCAGATTATTTGCATGATCATTGCGTTCCTATGTTTCCATCGTCTGTTTAATCCGCTGAAGAAGATTACTTATCAGGTGGAGCGTCTGGGAAATTTGGATTTGAAGCATACCGGTGAATTAGATAAATTGGCTAAGATCGGCGGAGAAGTAGGAATGATGGCGCGGTCTGTATGGCAGGTGCAGACGAAACTGGCAGAAGTTGTTATGGAGCTTAAAGACGAGAGCGAGCACTTGTTTGCTTCTTCGAACCAATTGAGTGGAAATGCAGCCGCGACGGCAGAGACGGTCGGACAGATTAACAGTGCTGTGCATGATATGGCAGAAGGAGCGTCGTCTCAAGCCAATGATACACAGACTGCGACAGAAAGTGTTATTGTCATCGGTAACATGGTGAATGAGACAAACGATGAGGTGGCAAAACTTCGAGAAAACGTTGAAGTGATGAAGACTTCCGGAGAAGAAGCGGAGCAGACACTGAAAGAACTGGAAGAGATCAACGAAGAGGCAAAACAGTCGATCGCTGAGATTTATAATCAGACCAATACAACGAATGAGTCGGCGCAGAAGATTAAAGATGCGATTACATTGATCACATCGATTGCAGAAGAGACGAATCTTCTTTCTCTCAATGCTTCGATTGAGGCAGCGCGTGCCGGCGAGCAGGGACGTGGTTTTGCGGTAGTGGCAAGCCAGATTCAGAAATTGGCAGAACAGTCCAACGAATCCGCGATGCAGATTCAAAAAATTGCCAACCTGCTCATGCAGGATTCGGATCAGGCAGTAGAGATCGTGGATCGTGTGAAACAGATCATGGATACACAGAATGTCAAGATGAATGTTACCGGAGAGATGTTCCAGAAGGTGCAGGATGAGATTGAGTCTTCCATGGAGAGTATCAATACGATCTATGAAAAGACAGATAAAATGGATCAGGCGAAGACAGAAGTTGTGGATGTGGTACAAAATCTGACTGCGATCGCCGAAGAAAATGCGGCTGGTACAGAAGAGACTTCCGCATCGGTTACCGAAGTAAATGACATTGTGGAGGACATCTCAGGCAATGCAAAAGAGCTTCATGATGCTGCTCAGAAGATTGAAGACCACATGAATAAATTTGAGATTTAAGAGAACTTGTTTATATAAAAAGATAGGAGGCTTTCCCATTACGAGGAAGCCTCTTGTTTTTTTGAATGATATTTTAAAGTAAAGACAAATTCAGTTCCGACGTCTACGGTACTTACGACATTGATCGTCTGATTGTGTGCCTGTATGATCTCTTTGGAGATCGAAAGTCCAAGTCCCGTTCCGCGTTTGTCTTTTCCACGGGAAATATCGGTTTTATAAAAGCGGTCAAATACTTTGTTTAGAGATTCTTTCGGGATTCCGATGCCGGAATCTTTGACGGAAACAAATACTTTTGCACCCTTTTTTCGTAAACTGATTTTTATCTCCGAATTGTTATGGCTGAATTTTACCGCATTGTCAATAAGGTTATATAACACCTGATGTATCTTGCTTTCATCTGCTTCCACAAGCAGTTCTTTCTGGGTATTATAATCCAGAACAAACGAAATTTCTTTTTTTGCCGCCGTTCCTTCCAATGTATTTACGGTCTGAACAATTGTCTCACAAATATTAAAAGTTGTGATGTCAAGAAGTACATTGTCGCCGTTAAATGAATTTAATTCCAGCAGATTGGAGGTCAGATTCGTAAGCCGGTCGGTCTCCGATAAAATGATGTTCAAGTATTTTTCCTGCGCCTCGTAAGGAATCGTACCATCGAGCATTGCCTGCGCATATCCATGAATTGAAGTAAGCGGTGAACGAAAATCATGGGAAATATTGGAAATGAATGCACGCTGGTAATCATCGAAGTTGTTCAGGTCTTCCGCGATAATGTTTAACGCACCGGCAAGGTCGCCAAATTCATCGGAAGTGTGAAGGGTGATCGGCTCATTTTTCTGATGAATGGAAAAATGCTTGGCCGCATTGCACAGCCGCCGCAGTGGGATGATATTCATGGCATAGATCAGGAAAAAGGATACGGCTAGGATTGCCCCCATCATAAACAGAATGGAGTCGAGCAGATTGAAATAATATTGCAGCCGCTCGGCAACATATCCGCTTGTAAGTGCTTCATTTTCCATCGCCGCCGCCAGCAAGCTATTGCGGACCAGTGCAAAGACGAGCGTGTGCGTCAGATAGTAGGACGACGTGAAAATGCACAGATAGAGAATTACCAGTTTTTTTCCAAATGTCAGGCGAATTCGGTTTCGCATAATGATCAGCCTTTCTTTGTCTCAAATTTGTAGCCAATACCCCATACGGTGGCAAGGCGCCATTCGTCGTGGTCTTTGATCTTTTCGCGAAGTCGTTTGATATGAACATCGACGGTTCGCGTGTCGACGACGTATTCGTAACCCCAGATGCGGTCAAGAAGCTGTTCTCTTGTAAATACCTGGTTTGGATGTGTGGCGAGAAAATACAAAAGCTCCAGTTCTTTTGGTGGCATCTCGACCGGATGTCCCATATATACGACAGAATAGTTTGACAAACTGACGGTGAGATCGGTGTATTGTATCGTCTCTGTGCCGGTTTCGGTGGAAGCCGCCGGAGCTGCGGGGGCACTTCCTGTCTGATAACGCCGCAAAACAGCCTTTACGCGCGCCACCAGTTCTTTTGAATCAAAAGGTTTGATGATGTAGTCATCGGCGCCAAGTTCCAGTCCCAGCACTTTGTCAAAAACTTCTCCTTTTGCCGAAAGCATGATGATCGGAACCGTGGAAGTTTTGCGGATCTCGCGGCAAACGTCGTATCCGTCAATGCCCGGAAGCATGATGTCAAGCAGGATCAGATCCGGTTGAAAGGAAGCATTTTTCTTTAATGCCTCTTCGCCGTCGTGTGCCTGCATACACTGGAAACATTCTTTTGTTAAGTATAATTCGATCAACTCTGCAATGTTGGCGTCGTCATCAACAATCAGTATTTTTTGTTTTTCTGCCATGGAAGTCATCCTTTCTTATTTGAACTCAGCCACAGTCACACCGTAGCCGCCCTCACCGTATTCTCCCATACGATAGGTTTTGATGTATTTACTCTTTTTCAAATGCGCCTGCACGGCATTTCGCAGAGCACCGGTTCCGACACCGTGGATAATGGTGATCTGGTGCAGCTTGGCAAGATACGCATCGTCAAGGTATTTATCTAAAAGTGCAATTGCCTCGTCAACCGTTTTTCCGATGAGATTAATGCTTGAAGAAACGTGCAGCGATTTCATCATTTTGATCTTTCCGGCACCGGAACGTTCGCGAAGCTGTTCTTTCCGGTTCTGCAATGTCTCTTCTTCGAGAAGTTCGAGATCATCCGCATTGACTTCGGAACGCATGATTCCCATCTGCACAAAGCATTTTCCTTTGGTGTTTGGCAGCGACATTACGGTACCTTTTACGCCCATGGAATGCACCATGACAAGGTCGCCGATGGAAAGTTTTCCCGGTGCTGTCTTTGGGCGGTTTCCTTTTTGCTTTGTCGCCAATTTTTCGCCGGTTTTCTTAAGTTGTTCGCGGATTGCAGAACGCTGGCGCTCCATGTCGCTGACATTTCCTTTGCCGCCGTCCATCCATTTATTGTATTTGCGGATGGAATCGTCTGCCATGTCTTTGGCCTTCTGCAGTATTTCATTGGCTTCTTCATTTGCACGGCGCAAAATCTTTTCTTTTGCTTTATCAATTCGTTCATTTTTCTCTGCCAGTTTTTTCTTCTGCCGCTCGATTTCTTCGCGGTAAGCAGCCGCTTTCGCACGTTCTTGTTCCAATTCTTTCCGTGTACTTTCGAGCCCGGTCACAACGTCCTCAAAGGATTTGGAATCTTCGTCGACAAGGGATTTTGCTTTCTCAATAATTTCGTCGGAAATTCCCAGTTTGCTGGAAATCGCAAAGGCGTTACTTTTTCCCGGAACGCCGATGAGCAGACGGTAGGTCGGCTGCAGGGATTCCACGTCAAATTCGCACGAAGCATTTTCTACGTGATCTGTCGAAAGGGCGTAGATCTTCAGCTCGCTGTAATGTGTCGTCGCCATCGCGGTCACATTTCGCTGTAAAAGATTGTCAAGAATGCTGATGGCAAGTGCCGCACCTTCGACCGGATCGGTTCCGGCACCAAGTTCATCAAAAAGCGCAAGCGTATTTTTATCCGCACGTTTCAGGATCGAAACGGTGTTTGTCATGTGCGAGGAGAAGGTACTCAGGCTCTGCTCGATACTCTGCTCATCCCCGATATCCGCGTAAACTTCATGAAATACGCGCAGATGAGAGCCGTCAAACGCCGGGATATGGAGCCCCGCCTGTCCCATCAAAGTAAATAAGCCGACGGTTTTCAGCGAAACGGTCTTACCGCCGGTGTTTGGGCCGGTGATGATGAGAAGCCGGTAATCTTTTCCCAATGTCACATCAATCGGCACAACGCGGTCACGAGGAATCAATGGATGCCGTCCTTTTTTGATCTCTATATAATTGTCGTCGAAAATCGGTTCGCTTCCCTGCATTTTTTTGGATAATTTTGCCTTTGCAAAGATGAAGTCAAGTTCCGACAGCAAAATGACATCGCGCTCAAGTCCCTCGGTTTCCGGCGCGCAAATACTACTGATGGAAGCAAGGATGCGCTCAATTTCTTCCTGTTCTTTCATCGCAAGTTCGGCGAGATCGTTGTTCAATTTGACAATTGCCATCGGTTCGATGAAAAAGGTGGAACCGGTGGAACTCTGATCGTGGATCATTCCCTGAAATGCGGATTTGTATTCTTGTTTTACCGGCAGACAATATCTTCCATTTCGCATCGTGACGATATTGTCGCGCAGCATATCTCCTGACGAATTGACCGTCACAGACAGCTGCTCGCGGATTTTGTCATTTGTCGTTTTCATCGCCCGGCGGATGCGTTTCAATTCGCTGCTTGCATCGTCGCTGATCTCATCCTCGGACAAGATACAGCGGCTGATCTCCCGGCGAATTTCCGGAAATGTCTGAAGTCCATCGAAACGCCCAGACAAGAAATCGGTTTCTTCGTCTTTTTTATCAAATTCAACAGCCCGCTTGGCAGCTTCCAAAAGAGCCCCAATCCTCAGAAGTTCGCCAGCCCCGAGTGTCCCGCCTTTGGCAAGCGGCACGAGGCTCGGCCGGATGTCGGTCAGCCCATGAAAGGACAGCGCCCCATGATGAAAAAGCCTTGTCAAAGCATGGCTTGTCTCCGCCTGCATCGCCACAATTTCCCCGTGGTCTGACGACGGGCGCAGCCGTCTCGCGCTGTCCTTTCCAAGCGCAGAATCGGCTTCCTCTACGAGCATATCTATAATTTTGTCATATTCTAATGTCTTTAAAACTTTTTTATTCACAATTAAATCTCCATTCCAGTGCTTTGCACGAGTGTCTCAAACGATGTTCCCCAGTCATGCAAGCATGCCTGGAAACATACGATGATACCCTGTATTACAATACGACGGATTGCTCCGTCGCAAAGCGCCTTTCGCAATCCTGCAAACATTCGAATTCCGCACCACAGTGCTACATTCTCATGTTTGTGCGGGTCTCAAACGATGTTCCCCAGCCATGCAAGCATGCCTGGAAACATACGATGATACCCTGTATTACAATACGACGGATTGCTCCGTCGCAAAGCGCCTTTCGCAATCCTGCAAACATTCGAATTCCGCACCACAGTGCTACATTCTCATGTTTGTGCGGGTCTCAAACGATGTTCCCCAGCCATGCAAGCATGCCTGGAAACATTCGATGATACCCTGTATTGTACCATACCAGGGGCGGGGTTACAATGGGTTTGGCGAAAAAATTCGTTTTTGGGGGCGTGGGCGTCAAGGCAACGTAAATGGGGGAAAGCGCTGAAATTCGTTGCCTTTTCACCGCGGAGCAGGGCAAAAAGGCAACGCAAAAAGGGAAACCAGGCGAAATCCGTTGCCTTTAAAGCCGGCAAGAAGCCTAAAAGGCAACGTAAATGTGGGAAGTGGTTGAAATTCGCTGCCTCCCCGCCGCGGAGCAGGGCAAAAAGGCAACGCAAATGGGGGAAGTCGCCAAAATCCGCTGCCTCCCCGCCGACTTCTTCGCCGCCAACCACCCCACTTCCCCATGTCCCCATAAATCCCCAAAATCACTCTGGCAGAAATGAAAAAAATATGCTATCATAAGATTAGCACATTACAGTAATGGGGAGATTTGGATGAATATAGAGGGATCAAATCTTTGTATCGGATGCATGAAGCCGCTCGGTCAGACCGGGAGGTGTTCTTTTTGTGGAATGAAACAGGAAGATTACAATCCGATCCCGCGCTGTCTTTTGCCGGGGACGCGGCTTGCGGACCGGTATATTCTGGGGAAAGTGCTGGGCGAGGGAAGCTTCGGAATTACCTATATTGGCTGGGACAGCCGGTTGCAGATTCCGGTGGCGATCAAAGAATATTTTCCGAGCGAAATGGTCAGTCGGGATGTCATCTGCGGACA
>ERZ1673742.2337-NODE-2337-length-14535-cov-27.767680_pt1 | contig 14535 bp, 10 predicted proteins | sample MGYA00580208_ERZ1673742 | MGnify/ENA primary metagenome ERZ1673742 (study PRJEB41218, sample SAMN15661774) | gut metagenome | host: Homo sapiens | place: Canada: London | collected 2015-08-20/2019-03-30 | study: EMG produced TPA metagenomics assembly of...
GCTGCCGGAGCGGTGCTTAAGCCGCAAGGCGGGAATTGTGCGGTGTTGCCTTAGATGTATGATGGAATATAATCCCCCTAAAACTCAAAAAGGCTGCTCCTTCAACCGAAGAAGCAGCCTTTCGCTTATTCATCCAATTATGATGCTATCGTAATCTTATAATTCCTCAAGCCCAAATAAATCAAACATTCAGCTCCACATGCTGGCCAAGATCCTCTTTGTTGGCGTCCAGCACGGGACGGATAACTTCGGCAAGGAACTCTTCCACCTGCTGCGGGGCGCGGCCGGTGAAATCTTCGGGGCTCAGCTCGGCCTCGATTTCCTCGCGGGTCAGACCGAATGCAGGGTCAGCTTCCACGCGGGCAATCATATCATTGGGCTTGCCCTCCTGCTTGACCACAGCGGCAGCGGCCACGGCGTGCTCGCGCAGGCGCTCGTGCAGCTCCTGGCGGTCGCCGCCTTTCTTGACGGCTTTCATCATGATGTTCTCGCTGGCCATGAACGGCAGCTCAGCCATCACGCGGCTACGGACAACCTTGGGGTAAACCACCAGCCCGTCCGAAACATTCAGCAGAATGTTCAGGATGGCATCAGCGGCCAAAAAGCCCTCAGCCATGGCGATGCGCTTGTTGGCGGAATCGTCCAGCGTGCGCTCAAACCACTGGGTGCCGGCGGTGATGGCGGGGTTCAGCACATCCACCATCAGGTAGCGGGAAAGCGCGCAGATGCGTTCGCAGCGCATGGGGTTGCGCTTGTACGGCATGGCGGAAGAACCGATCTGGTTCTTTTCAAACGGCTCCTCCATCTCCTTAAAGTTGGCCAGCAGGCGGATGTCGGTGGCCATCTTCATGGCGCTCTGGGCAAGACCGGCAATGGCGGAAAGCACATTGTAGTCCACCTTGCGGCTGTAGGTCTGGCCGCAGACGGGCACAACCTTGTCAAAGCCCATCTGGGCGCACACATCGGCTTCCACTGCCTTGACCTTGGCAGAATCGCCGTTGAACAGCTCAATAAAGCTGGCCTGGGTGCCGGTGGTACCCTTAACGCCGCGCAGGGCCAGCTGGCTGATCTGGTGGTCAATTTCCTGCAGGTCCATGTAGAACTCGTTCATCCACAGGGTAGCGCGCTTGCCAACGGTGGTCAGCTGGGCGGGCTGGCAGTGGGTGTAAGCCAGGCAGGGCATATCCTTGTACTGCTCGGCAAAATCGGCCAGGTTGGCCAGCACGCCGATCAGCTTTTTGCGCACCAGCTGCAGGCCTTCGCGCATGATGATAACATCGGTGTTATCGCCAACATAGCAGCTGGTAGCACCCAGGTGGATGATACCCTTTGCCTTGGGGCACTGCAGGCCGTAAGCGTAAACATGGCTCATGACATCGTGGCGCACCAGCTTTTCGCGGGCAGTGGCTTCCTCGTAATTGATGTCATCCTTGTGGGCTTCCAGCTCGGAAATCTGTTCATCGGTAATGTCCAGGCCCTGCTTCTGCTCAGCCTTGGCCAGCGCAATCCACAGCCTGCGCCAGGTGCGGAACTTGTTATCGTCCGAGAAAGTATACTGCATCTCATCGGAAGCATAACGGGTGGAAAACGGAGAAATATAACGATCATGTGCCATTGGTCGGGTTTCCTTTCTTACAGCATGTCTTACAGTTTGAAGTAGTTCACGCCGCCTTCAAAAATCGGCTGGTACTTGTCGCCGGTAACGTTTTTGTACAGGCTGTCGCCGCTGCGTTCAGAATGGCCCATCTTGCCGAACACGCGGCCGTCCGGGCTGGTAATGCCCTCAATGGCCAGCACAGACCCGTTGGGGTTGTAGCGCATATCCATGGTGGGCACGCAGTTCAGGTCAACATACTGGGTGGCAACCTGGCCGTTGTTGATCAGCTGCTGCAGCAGACCGTCATTGCAGACAAAGCGGCCTTCGCCGTGGCTGATGGCGATCAGGTGTTCATCATCCACATTGCATTCGCTCAGCCAGGGGCTCTTGTTGGAAGCTACGCGGGTGCGCACCAGCATGCTCTGGTGGCGGTGGATGGTGTTAAAGGTTAGGGTCGGGTCGTTCTCGGTAATCGGGCGGATCTCGCCATAAGGCACAAGGCCCAGCTTAATCAATGCCTGGAAGCCGTTGCAGATGCCGAGTGCCAGGCCGTCACGCTGGTTCAGCAGACGGTTGACGGCATCGGCCACAGCGGGGTTGCGGAAGAACGCCGCAATGAACTTGGCGGAGCCGTCCGGCTCATCGCCGCCGGAAAAACCGCCCGGCAGCATCAGAATCTGGCTCTGGTCAAGCTCTTTCACCAGGGCTTCGCAGCTGGCGGCAACGTCGGCGGGGGTCAGGTTCTTCAACACCAGAATGTGCGGGTCGCCACCGGCGCGGCGGAATGCGCGTGCAGTGTCGTATTCGCAGTTGGTGCCGGGGAACACAGGGATGATAACGCGCGGGGTGGCCAGGCGCACAGCCGGGGCAACGCGCTGGAAGCAGTTGACCTTGTATTCCAGGGATTTAACTTCCTCGCCAGCCTTGAGGTAGGGGAAGACAGGCTGCAGCTTTGCTTCCCATACATCCTGCAGGTGCTGCAGGTCGATGTTTTCGCCGTTGACGTTGATGACGTAATCCACGGTGGTGGAACCGAGGAATTCACCGGCAGAAGCATCCAGAAGCTCCAGAATAACTGCGCCATAGCAGGGCTTGAACAGGTCGTCCAGGTTGATATCACGGCTCAGGGACAGGCCCACGTGGTTGCCGACGCACATCTTGAACAGTGCTTCGGCAACGCCGCCGTAACCCGGCGTTGCTGCGGCCAGCACCTTGCCTTCGTCGATCATCTGCTCTACGATCTTGTAGATGGAAAGCAGGCTGCCGATCTCCGGCATGCCGTCCTTGTACTGCGGCTTCAGGATGACAACAGAGCTGTTGGCTTTCTTGAACTCAGGGCTCATGACGTTGGCAGTGTTGCCAATGGCGGTGGCAAAGCTGACCAGCGTGGGGGGAACATCCAGGCCTTCAAAGCTGCCGGACATACTGTCTTTGCCGCCGATGGAAGCAATGCCAAGGCCCATCTGGGCATCCAGCGCGCCAAGCAGGGCGGCCAGCGGCTTGCCCCAGCGTTCGGGGGCAGTGTTCAGGTGCTCAAAATATTCCTGGAAAGTCAGGTACATATCCTTGTGGCGGAAACCGGCGCAAACCAGTTTGGTCACGCTTTCCACAACGGCCATGTAAGCGCCGCGGTAGGGGTCCGCTTCAGTCAGATAGGGGTTAAAGCCACAGGCCATGCCGGAGCAGGTGGTGGTTTCGCCATCCACCGGCAGTTTGGCAGCCATGGCCATGGTGGGGGTCAGCTGGTATTTACCGCCGTAAGGCATCAGCACGGTGGAAGCGCCGATGGTGGAGTCAAACCGCTCGCCCAGGCCTTTCTGGCTGCAAACGTTCAGGTCGCCAACCAGGTTTTCCAGCTTTTCGGCAAAGGTGGAACCGGCCCACTGGGGCTGCCATACCGTGCCGGGCAGAACATGCACATCGGCATGGCGCTCGGCACCGTTGGAGTTCAGGAACTCGCGGGAAAGATCCACGATGGCAACGCCGTTCCAGTTCTCGCGCATCCGCTTTTCCTCGGTAACGGTAGCAACCACGGTGGCTTCCAGGTTTTCCTCATTGGCAAGGGCAATGAACTTTTCGGCATCCTCAGCGGCAACGGCAACAGCCATGCGCTCCTGGCTTTCGCTGATAGCCAGCTCGGTGCCGTCCAGGCCCTCGTACTTCTTGGTAACTTTGTTCAGGTCAATGTTCAGGCCGTCGGCCAGCTCGCCGATGGCAACGGAAACGCCGCCTGCGCCAAAGTCGTTGCAGCGCTTGATCATGCAGCAGGCGTCCTCGCGGCGGAACAGGCGCTGCAGCTTACGCTCAATGGGGGCGTTGCCCTTCTGCACCTCGGCACCGCAGGTTTCCAGGCTGGTCAGCTTGTGGGCCTTGCTGGAGCCGGTAGCGCCGCCAATGCCGTCACGGCCGGTGCGGCCGCCCAGCAGGATGATCACATCGCCGGGCTGGGGCTCTTCGCGGCGGACATGGCTGGCCGGGGTAGCACCCACAACAGCGCCGATCTCCATACGCTTTGCCACATAGCCGGGGTGGTACAGTTCAGCAACCTGGCCGGTGGCAAGGCCGATCTGGTTGCCATAGCTGGAATAACCGGCAGCAGCAGTGGTAACCAGCTTGCGCTGGGGCAGCTTGCCGGGCATGGTTTCGGCAACCGGCTTGAGCGGGTCGCCTGCGCCGGTCACGCGCATGGCCTGGTAAACATAGCTGCGGCCGGACAGCGGGTCACGGATGGCACCGCCGATGCAGGTAGCAGCGCCGCCGAACGGCTCAATCTCGGTGGGGTGGTTGTGGGTCTCGTTCTTGAAGAGGAACAGCCAATCCTGCAATTCGCCGTCCACATCGCACTTGATTTTGACGGTGCAGGCATTGATCTCTTCGCTCTCGTCCAGGTTCTGCAGGATGCCGCGCTGTTTCAGGGCCTTGGCGCCGATGGTGGCCAGGTCCATCAGGGTGCGGTTCTTTTTATCGCGGCCGGTCTCGGCACGCAGGGCCATGTAACGGTCAAATGCAGCCTGCACAACTTCGTCGTCAATCTTGACATCGTTCAGGATGGTGCCGAAGGTGGTGTGACGGCAGTGGTCAGACCAGTAGGTATCAATCAGGCGGATTTCGGTAATGGTCGGGTCGCGCTGTTCAGATTTGAAGTAGTTCTGGCAGAACACAATGTCGGCGTGGTCCATGGCCAGGCCCTTTTCATTGCGGAAATTCTCCAACGCAGCGTCATCCAAAGCGCAGAAGCCGTTCAGGGTTTCCACAGCGGTGGGCACGGCAAATTCCATTTTCAGGGTATCGCGGGTGTCCAGGCTGGCCTCGCGGGCTTCCACCGGGTTGATGACGTACTTCTTGATGGCTTCCAGATCCTCTGCGCTCAGCTCGCCGTCCAGCAGGTAGATGCGGGCACTGCGCACAGACGGACGCTCGCCCTGGCTCAGCAGCTGGATACACTCGGAAGCAGAATCTGCACGCTGGTCAAACTGGCCGGGCAGATACTCCACAGCAAACACCGTCTTGGCGGTGGGCAGCTCGGTATAGGTCACATCGACTGGCGGTTCGCTGAACACGGTGGGGATGGCTTTCTCAAACAGGTCGCGGTCAATGCCTTCCACATCATAGCGGTTCAACAGGCGCAGAGCTTTCAGGCCCTTAATGCCAACCAACTCAACCAGTTCATGCTTCAGGCCCTGGGCTTCGCCGTCAAAGCCGGGCTTTTTTTCTACATAAATGCGGTAAACCATTCTTGTTTAACCCTCCTGTGCTTTCATTGCCGCAAGGGCACGGGCACCAATATCACTGCGGCGGTGCAGTTTGTCAAAATGGATGCAGTCAGCAGCGGCGTAAGCCTTTTTCAGGGCTTCGGGCAGGGTGGCGGCGGTTGCCGTTACACCCAGCACGCGGCCGCCGTTGGTAACCAGCTTGCCATCCTTGATGGCGGTACCGGCATGGTACACAGTCACATCGGCAGCACCGGGCACCTGGCCATTCTCCAGGCCGGTGATCTCCTTGCCCTTTTCATAGGCAACGGGGTATCCGCCGGAAGCCAGCACCACACAGGCGGCAGCGCCATCGCTGAACTTGACCTCGGTCTTGTCCAGCGTGCCGTTGGTGCAGGCCTGCATCACGGTCAGCAGGTCGCTTTCCAGCAGGGGCAGTACTACCTGGGTTTCGGGGTCGCCAAAGCGGCAGTTGTATTCAATCACCTTGGGGCCGTCCGGGGTCAGCATCAGGCCAAAGTACAGGCAGCCCTTAAAGGGGCAACCTTCTGCCTGCATGGCGGCAACCGTAGGCAGGAAAATCTTCTCCATGCACTCGGCGGCAATGGCGGGGGTGTAGCAGGGGTTGGGGGCAACGGTGCCCATGCCGCCGGTGTTCAGGCCCTCGTCATGGTCCAAAGCGCGCTTGTGGTCCATGCTGGAAACCATCGGCTTGACGGTTTTGCCATCACAGAAGGACAGCACGCTGACTTCCGGCCCGGTCAAAAATTCTTCCACCACAACATGGTTGCCGGAAGCGCCGAACTTTTTGTCCAGCATGATTTCCTTTACGCCATCGGCGGCTTCCTGCTCATTCTGGCAGATCAGCACGCCCTTGCCCAGCGCCAGGCCATCCGCCTTGATAACAACCGGGTACTTGCCCTTACTGCGGATGTAATCCATCACCTTGGCGGGGTCGTCAAAGGTTTCATAGCCGGCGGTGGGAATGCCGTATTTTTTCATCAGGTTCTTGCTGAACACCTTGCTGGCTTCAATGCGGGCGGCAGCGGCATCCGGGCCAAAAGCAGGGATGCCCACCTTGGCCAAAGCATCCACCATGCCAAGGGCAAGGGGATCGTCCTGTGCAACAACAACATAATCAAAGGCTTCTGCCTTGGCAAAGGCGACCATGGCGTCTACATCCGTTGCAGGGATGTTTTTGCAGGTGGCATCGTAACCAATGCCGCCGTTGCCAGGGGCACACCAGATATCGCCGCAGTCGGGGCTTTTTTTCAGCGCGCGGATAATGGCGTGTTCACGCCCGCCGCCGCCAACAACCAGAATTTTCATGGCAAACTCCTTAGCTTGAAATGAAAAAAGAATAATGAATAAAGAATAATGAAGGTGGACCGCGTTGCTGCGCACCGCTTAAAAAATATTAGAACTCTAATATCCAAAACCGTGCCGCTTGCGGCACACCTTCATTCTTAATTATTCTTTATTATTTATTATTTAGCAAAAACTTCGTTTTTGCTTAGTGGTGGAACAGCCGGATACCACAGAACGCCATGGCAATGCCGTACTTGTTGCAGGTGGCAATAACCTGATCATCGCGGATGGAGCCGCCCGGCTGCACAATGGCGGTCACACCGCTGCGGCGGGCGCGCTCAATGTTGTCCCCAAAGGGGAAGAATGCATCACTGCCCAGGGCAACATTCGTTACCTTGCTCAGCCAGGCTTTCTTTTCCTCGGCAGTCAACGGGGCAGGCTGCACAGTAAAGGTTTCGGCCCAAACGTCATCCCCAATCACATCCTCCGGGGTATCGCCGATGTAAACATCAATCGCGTTATCGCGGTTGGGCTTGGAGATGTCCTCGCGGAACGGCAGGTCCAGAACCTTGGGCATATGGCGCAGCTGCCAGTTGTCGGCTTTCTGGCCTGCCAGGCGGGTGCAGTGGATGCGGCTTTGCTGGCCTGCGCCCACACCGATGGTCTGGCCGTCCTGCACATAGCAGACGGAGTTGGACTGGGTGTATTTCAGCACGATCAGGCTCATGATCAGATCGCGCTTCTGGGCATCGGTCACCGTCTTGTTCTCGGTTACAAAGTTTTGCAGCATGGTATCCACGCTGATCTCCAGATCCTGGCGGCCCTGCTCAAAGGTGACACCGAATACGGTGCGGCGCTCCAGCGGAGCGGGGGTATAATCCGGATCAATGGCAACGATGTTGTAGTTGCCTTTCTTTTTGGATTTCAGCACTTCCAGGGCGTCGGCGTCATAGCCGGGGGCAATGATGCCGTCCGAAACTTCGTGCTGGATCAGCTTTGCGGTGGCAAGGTCGCACACATCAGACAGGGCGATCCAGTCACCAAAGCTGGACATGCGGTCCGCACCGCGGGCGCGGGCATAAGCGCAGGCCAGGGGAGAAAGCTCAGCCTCTGCACTAATATGATACATCTTTCTCAGCGTTTCGTCCAGTGGCAGGCCAATGGCGGCACCGGCGGGGGAAACATGCTTAAAGCTGGCAGCAGCAGGCTGGCCCAGGGCTTTTTTCAGGTCGCGCACCAGCTGGTAGCTGTTGAACGCATCCAGAAAGTTGATGTAGCCCGGCTTGCCATTCAAAATGGTAACGGGAAGATCAGAACCGTCTGCCATAAAAATGCGGGCAGGCTTCTGGTTGGGGTTGGTGCCGTATTTCAGCTGGAATTCATTCATAAGTTCAGCCCTCCACCGTGTTGTATTTGTTCAGGATCACATCTTCATAATCGCCGGTTTCCAGCGTGATGGCACGCACAAACAGGCTGACCTTATTATCTTCGTTCAGGGCTTCCCACAACTTTCCGGCAAATTCGTCGGCATCGTTCTGGTCCAGTGTCACGCGCAGCGGCTCACCGGCAAAGCTGGGGATGGGGGAGCCGTTTTTCTGGTAGGTGGTAATCAGCTGGCCTTCGCCTGCAACGGGCTGCGGATAGTCAAAGGTCTGGCGCTGCACGCTGGCGGGGTTGCCATCGCAGCTTTTCAGGATGCTCAGCTTGTAGCCGCCGCAACGCATATCCACAACGCCGGAAATGCGGGGGGTAAAGTTGGGGGCATCGTCCTCAAAAGTGCGGGTGGCAAGGGCTGCTTCAAAGCCGTAACCAGGGAACAGGTTATCCCGCATGTAGCGGTAAATGGTATCCGTCTGGTCACCGTTGGTCACAATGGTGGTATCGTTCAGGGTCAGAACCGGGTTATAGATGATCAGGTGGGGATCTTCCAGCTTGGCGGGGTCTGCGGCTACCGTGCGGATGCCGCCGGGGATGGCGTCAAACACGCGGTTGCGGCTGTTGGCGCTGCGGCCCATGATCCAGTAAGCAATCATGGCCTTGGTGCCGTCCGGCGAACGGCCGATGCAGATGCCGCGGCCGGGATATTCGTTACCGGCCAGATAAGTATAAAGATTCTTTTTCATGCGGGAATCCTCCTTGTTCGGTCAGGCTTCGCCATTGCACACCATGGCAATGGCCTGGGGCAGCAACTTCCATTCGGCTTCCACCATCACGCGCTTCTGCAGCACTTCGGGGGTATCACCGGGCTGCACTTCCACGGCTTTTTGCAGCAGGATGGGCCCGCCGTCACACACTTTGTTGACAAAGTGGACGGTAGCGCCGGTCACTTTCACGCCGCGCTTCAGCGCTTCCTCATGCACTTTCAGGCCATAGTAGCCGGGGCCGCAAAAGCTGGGAATCAGGCTGGGGTGGATGTTCAGGATGCGGTTGGGGTAAGCGGCAATCACGCTGGGGCCCAGCACGCTCAAAAATCCTGCCAGAACCACCAGCTCAATGCCATGGTCTTTCAGCACACGCAGCAGGGCAGTGTCAAACTCCTCGCTGGTGGCGTAATCCTTGCGGCGCACCACGGCGGTTTCCACGCCGAAGTTTGCAGCGCGTTCCAACGCATACACACCAGGTTTGCTGGCAACCACCAGGGTAACCTTACCGTTGGGGTTCTCCCCGCGGCGTTCGCTTTCCAGGATGGCCTGCAGGTTGGTGCCGCCGCCGGAAACCAGCACAGCAATCTTCATCATACCAGCTGCACCCCGCTGCCTTCGCCAATCACACCAAGGCGGTAAGCATCCTCGCCGTTGGCTTTCAGGATCTCAATGGCCTTGTCGGCATCCTCGGCAGCCACGGTCAAAATCATACCAACGCCCATGTTGAAGGTGTTGAACATATCGCGCTCCGGAATGTTGCCCTCTTTAGCCAGCACATCAAACAGCACGGGGGTGCGCACATCGCTCTTTTTGATCACAGCGCAGCAGCCGGCTTTCAGGCTGCGGGGAATGTTCTCGTAAAAGCCGCCGCCGGTAATGTGGGAAACGCCCTTGACGGTAACTTCCTTCATCACGGCCAGCACAGGCTTGACATAAATCTTGGTGGGGGCCAGCAGGGCTTCGCCCAGGGTCTTGTCCATGCCGTCAAAGGTCTTTTTCAGCACATCGGGGTTGTTCTCCAGGTCAAAGATCTTGCGCACCAGGGAGAACCCGTTGGAGTGTACGCCGGTGGAAGGCAGGGCGATGATCACATCGCCGGGCTGCATGGTGGAGTTGTCCAGGATCTTGCTCTTGTCCACAGCGCCAACGGTAAAGCCGGCCAGGTCGTACTCGTCCTCCGGGTAAAAACCGGGCATCTCGGCGGTCTCACCGCCAACCAGGGCACAGCCAGCCTGCACGCAGCCTTCGGCTACACCGGCAACCAGCTCGGCAATGCGCTCCGGCACGTTTTTGCCGCAGGCGATGTAATCCAGAAACACCAGCGGCTTGGCACCGGCGCAGATGACATCGTTCACGCACATGGCAACGCAATCAATGCCAACGGTGTCATGTTTGTTCATGTACTGGGCAATGCGCAGCTTGGTACCAACGCCGTCCGTGCCGGAAATCAGCACGGGGTGGGGCATATCGGTGCAGTCCAGCTCAAACAGGCCGCCAAAGCCGCCCAGGCCGCCGATGCAGTGCTCGTTCATGGTGCGGGCAACGTGCTGCTTCATCAGGTCAACTGCCTTGTAACCGGCGGTAATATCCACACCAGCGGCAGCGTAGCTTGCAGAATAGCTTTTTTCCATTATGTTTCTCTCCTTATCAGCTTACAGGCGTTTTTTGGTCTGGGACTGGCTCAGGGGTTTATCGTATACAATGTCCATCGTCTCGTTGGGGGCGGGCACCGGGTAATGGCCGGTAAAGCAGCCGGTGCAGAACCCGCACTTGCTGTGGATGGCCAGCTGGGTCACATGTTCAATGCTCAGGTAGCCCAGGGAATCGGCCCCCACGATCTGGCGGATCTCCTCCACCGTATGGCCGGTGGCAATCAGGTCTTTTTCGTCCGGGATGTCGGTGCCGAAATAGCAGGGGTGGGCAAACGGCGGGGCCGAAATGCGGTAGTGTACTTCCTTGGCACCGGCGTCGCGCAGCAGCTTGATGGTGCGGGCGCTGGTGGTTCCGCGCACGATGGAGTCATCCACAAGCACAACGCGCTTGCCCGCAACGGTGGAGGAAATTGCGTTCAATTTGATGCGCACACTGCTTTCACGCTGGGCCTGGGAGCCCTGGATGAAGGTGCGGCCCACATATTTGTTTTTAATAAAGCCCACGCCATAGGGAATACCGCTTTCCTGCGCATAGCCAAGGGCAGCATCCAGGCCGGAATCCGGCGCACCGATGACGACATCGGCTTCCACCGGATGTTCCTGTGCCAGAAAGCGCCCGGCCTGCAGGCGGGCGTCATGCACGCAGGTGCCCTCGATGATGGAATCGGGGCGGGCAAAATAAATGTACTCAAACACGCACATCGTGTGCGGCGCGGTGCCGCAGTGGGTGCGGATGGTGCGCAGGCCGGTGTAGTCTGCCACCACGATCTCGCCGGGCAGTACATCGCGCACAAAGTGGGCGCCTACAGCATCCAGCGCGCAGGATTCCGAAGCAAAAGCCCAGCCGGAGCCATCCGGCAGCTGGCCAATGCAGAGAGGGCGGAAGCCATTAGGATCGCGCGCGGCGATCAGTTTGGTGTGGGTCATAATGACCAGGCTGTAAGCACCCACGATCTGCTCCATCGTGCGGCAGACAGCTGTTTCAATATCCGGGCTGATCAGGCGGTTCTGGGTCAGCAGATAGCCGATGACCTCGGTGTCCGAAGTGCCGTGGAAGATCGAACCGTTCATTTCCAGCTTGTGGCGCAGCTGGGGGGCATTGGTCAGGTTGCCGTTGTGGCAGATGGCCATAGTGCCCTTGCAGTGGTGCAGAACCATGGGCTGGGCGTTGGCGCGGGTGCGCTGGCCGCTGGTGGCATAGCGCACATGGCCGGTGGCCATCTTGGCATCCTGCGGCAGGTCAGCCAGCACACGCGGGGTAAATACCTCGCTGACCAGGCCAAGATCGCGGTAGCCGGTCAGCACACCGTCCACGTTCAGGGCAATGCCGCAGCTTTCCTGGCCGCGGTGCTGCAGGGCATACAACGCGCTGTACACGGCGCTGACCATGTTGGTTTTGCCGGTGGAATCATAGATACCGAACACGCCGCATTCTTCATGCAGTGCTTCGGCGGGACAAAGCTCCTTCATTCAGTTCTCCGTTTCCTGTTTCAAACGATGGCAGGGTGCACCGGAAGAGCGAACGGCGGTTCCAGTACACCCTGAACATTGGCTGGACTAAGCTTGGTTCAATCAGCCCAGCAGGCGCTTCATAACTTCCTGGTAGGCATCGGCCTCACCGCCAAGGCTGCGGCGGAACAGGTCTTTATCCAGGTGGGCACCGGTGGTGGCATCCCAGAAGCGGCAGGTATCCGGGCTGATCTCGTCAGCCAGAATGATGGTGCCGTCAGACAGGCGGCCAAACTCCAGTTTGAAGTCGATCAGGCGGATGTTGGCATCCAGCATGATCTTCTTCAGCACTTCGTTGACCTTGAAGGCGTACTTGGCAATGGTGTCCAGCTCTTCCTGGGTGGCAAGGTCAAGGGCCAAGGCGTAATAATGGTTGATGAACGGGTCATGCAGGTCGTCGTTCTTGTAGCTGTACTCCAGGATGGGGGTCTTGAACACCTTGCCCTCGGGCACGCCCATGCGCAGGCTGAAGTGGCCGGCGGCAACATTGCGGATGATGACTTCCAGAGGAACGATCTGAACCTTCTTGACCAGGGTATCGCGGTCGTTCAGCTCCTCAACATAATGGGTGGGGATGCCTTCTTTTTCCAGCTTCTGCATCAGAGCGTTGGACAGCTTGTTGTTGACAATGCCCTTATCGCGGATGGTGCCCTTCTTTTCGCCGTCGCCGGCGGTGGCATCGTCCTTGTAATGAACCATAACGATTTCGGGGTCAGAAGTTGCGAATACCTGCTTAGCTTTGCCTTCGTACATCTGTTCTTTAATTTCAACGTTCATTGTAATGCGCTCCTTTATATTCTTTCATGAATTGATTTATGGAATCCCTTTTATAAAAAGGAATAAAACAACAGCAAATAAACCGGGATTTGAAGTTACATAGCTGCGGCTTCGGCAGCGATGGCGGCGTCCTTTTTGGCAATGGCGGCGGCGGTGTCGGCACGGAACTGATCCAGCTTAGCGGCAAGCTCATCATCGGCAACAGCCAGGATGGCAACGGCCAGGTAAGCGGCGTTCTTGGCACCGTTCAGGGCAACCGTGGCAACCGGGAAGCCGGAAGGCATCTGCACGGTAGCAAGCAGAGCATCCAGACCGTCCATGGCACCGCCCTTCATCGGGATGCCGACCACCGGCAAAGTGGTGTTGGCGGCAAAGGCACCTGCCAGATGGGCCGCCATACCGGCAGCGCACAGGATAACACCATAACCATTGGCGCGGGCAGATTTGGCAAAGGCAGCGGCAGCTTCCGGCGTACGGTGGGCGGAAAGAATGTGCGCCTCAAACGGTACATCGAAATCTTTCAGCACCCCGCAGGCACTTTTTACAACCGGCCAGTCACTGTCAGACCCCATGATAATGGCAACCTTTTTACGGTTCGGCATGTTACAGATCCTCCTTCAAAAAATAAGAGCGCGGTGTACACGGGTACACTGCGCTTATACAAGGCTATTATGCTTATAATACACCGCATGAAGAACACAGCTGCGCAAACCGACCGGGAATGGTCCGAAAAGATTCGTGTAATGCACAAAGTCGCCCTCCATCCTTTAATGTATGGCTGGATCCCCCGGCGAGCTGTGTACAGAATAACACACAAAACACCCGTACGGAAAATCTCTGTAATTAAAGTGTAAAGCGTGCAGCGCAAAAAAGCAAGAGCCAAAACTTTTTTTGGCGCACTTCCTATTGTGTTTAAAATAAGATAGGGCTTTTTGTCAAAGTTGATGGAGAAAAACGGGGTGAAGTATGACTTTTTTGATAAGGATTTTTGTGCTATAATAACCCTACCAGAAAATACTGCCATAAAGCAGGATGGGAAAGGGGTATCGCAATGAAATTGTTCCACACAGCCCTTGTGCTTGGCAAGGGGGGCTTTGGCACACAGCTGGGAGAAATGCTGGCGGAAGCCGGCGGCTATTCCCGTATTTTGTACCTGGATGACCAGGCACCGGACGCTGCGGGCAAACTGGCAGATTACCTGGATCCCACCATCAGGGAACGCTGCACCGCGGCTTTCGTGGGCCTTGGCAACAATGAGCTGCGGCTGCAATGGCTGCAAAAGCTGGTGGCTGCGGGCTACCAGACACCGGTGTTTGAACACCCGGCGGCAGAAGTATGCAGCAGCGCAGCCCTGGGGGCAGGGACTGTGGTGCTGCCATTTGCCTTTGTGGGCGCAGGAACCAAAGTGGGGGCAGGGTGCATCATCAATGCCGGTGCCATTGTGGACCATAACGCCGTGCTGGAAGACGGTGTGCATGCCGCCCCCCGTGCAACCATCAAAGCCGGGGCAACCGTGGAGCGCTGCATGAAAGTGGACAGCGGCGAAATTATCCGCAGCCCATGGGAAAAATAATGCAGCTGCGCGGAACCGGCAGCCAAACAATGCAGGCAGAATTTTGAAAAAAGCGGCCCCGCAATTTGGGTATATTGCGGCATTGCCCTTAATAATAAACGAACGTAAAAACCAGCCGCCTGCCGTGCAAATGCACAAAGCAGGCGGCTGGTTTTATAAGGCAATACCGCACAATTCTAAGTGCCGATACGGCGAGCGAGGCACGGCAGCGGCTAAGCCAAAAGCGCAGATAATACTTTGTGTATTATCGAGCATTTTGGCAACG
>ERZ1673742.2338-NODE-2338-length-14533-cov-5.250656_pt1 | contig 14533 bp, 9 predicted proteins | sample MGYA00580208_ERZ1673742 | MGnify/ENA primary metagenome ERZ1673742 (study PRJEB41218, sample SAMN15661774) | gut metagenome | host: Homo sapiens | place: Canada: London | collected 2015-08-20/2019-03-30 | study: EMG produced TPA metagenomics assembly of...
TTTTGGGCATTAGTCCATCTTTTGTCGGTGTTGTAACACCAATCAGTCCTCCCAGGTCAGTGCTACCCGGCTGTAGGTGTAATAATATTACCTGTAATATTCGCAAAATCAGAAATGGATATAGTGGCAAAATCGGGAATATCATTCCTATATAATCCAATTTTGTACTTTATAGTTATGTCAGTGTGTCGTGGCAACACATACAATATATTACCGTTCAATTTGAAATCACAATCATTATTTCCTAAATATCTAATTATTATATTTTTGTTTGGTGTTGCAAGTATTCTATAATACGCCACAGAGCCAGTTGAATAAAGAAATAGCTCAATGAGTGAAGTAGTGGAATAAAAACTAGTCCCATTTACATCATAGCTTATACTAAGACCTGCATTATATATATATCTAATAGTGTATTCTTTCCCCATCAAACCATCCTTTTCAGCACTTGCGGTTCCAATCAGTTCTCCCAGGACTTTCGCGGCAGCCGAAGAAGATGTTAAAGTTGGGTTCTTGGAACCGTCCAAAGTACGAAGCCAAGAGAAGGTGTCGGACTGGGGCAACTGGTCCTCAAACTCATCTGTTCCGGCTGCCGCAGCGGCAGCAAATGTTGATATTTCTGATGCAGCGGAAACAATCCGTGCGGAAACTAATTCTGTCATCTCATCGACGGTCACCTGTCGTTCGTTGCCGTTTTTATCCACAGCTTTAAAGCCAACTATATTTTCTAAATTCAAATCACTCATAATATCAATTTTATAAAGTTCTTATATAAGTTTTCCACGCTTTTGAAGTGCCGCCAACCGATTTGTACAGCTTCTTCCTGCCACTTTTTATCTTATAACGGGAAAGGTTGTTCCCGTCATAGTTCACGGGATAATCCGGATTGCCCTCGTTGGCATACGCCTCCATTTCGTATTTTATAGTATAATATGCCGAGCTCGCAGGATGGCAGATAGGGTTTCCCTTGATCCACTCGACAAAATACCGCCAGTAGTATTTTACCCATGAGCCGATAACCTGTGCCTGACGCAGGTGTATGGTTTCGTGCGTCATACTCTCCTTACCCGCATAGGTCTGCATATACCTATCTATGTTCTCCTTGTTCTCGGCACGGTATATCATCCGTCCGCACCACATCATGAAACGGTATCCCTTGAAAGGATAATGCTTCATGGGAAGTAGCTCAGGAGTATCAAAATCACCCGGCTTGCTTGAGAACAGCATCTTGATTAATTGCCATAATTCTTTCATACTACTCCTTCTTTTTATCCAGATAATCATTCAGTGAGTCCGCCAGCAGACCGGGCAGCATGGAGGTGGAGCGTCTTATGATATCCACCTCTTCTTCGTCAATCTCGACACCTTCAGCAGTAGATTTGAATATCTTCTCAGCAAGGAGATGCGCCTTCAAGCCCGCTACGTTCTTATATATCCAGTCACCGAAGGCCTCAGTGATGTTACTGGCTATAAGCTTTTCTTTTTTAATCCCATCATAAATAGGGAATTGTGCAAAATTTATTCTCATACTTTATATTTAAATTATCCGCAATAAAACATAACCCAATAATTACCCATACACTTAATGAAGCCGGATGCAAAATCCAAATCAATATAAGACACCTCCTGTCCTCCGGGAGCAGGCAGGATCCGTCCTCCTGTCAATCTTACTCCGCCGCTCATACGTTTGAAGTATATAGTATGTCCCGGAACATCCGGAGGAAGCGTCACTTCTATATTGTCTCTATTAATAAACATCACATTATCATCGTTGTTGTTCAATGAAGCTTTAACAGAGATATTCCTCCAGTTGCCAACTATGCCACGAAGAGAAACATAGCTGTCATTGTTCGGATGAAGGAAAATGTTACCTCCCTCCACGAATAGAGGAATGCTCGGAGTCTTGATGTGCATTCCGATCATGGCATTTGGACTCTGTATGTCAATTCCAGCATCATACTTAATCCCTTCAATGGTGACAAACTGCGTGTTTCCCCCGATTCTTACGTTTGCAAATGTCCTTTCGTTATAAAACTCAATTTGTCCGGCAGACAAATTGAAACCGACGTATTTATTTGTTTCATTTTCATAAAGGATCTTTGAGGACAATACCCCCGAAATGATGGAGAACGGGCCAATACGTCCTTTATCCGCCGTGATTGTTCCTGTAATCTCTGCTAATTTGCATTTAAAATACCCGGTTTCACCGTTGATAAGAAGAGTTTCACCTTTGTCATTAAAAGACTTGAGAACCTTGTCTTTGAACATGAAGCCGGCTACATTCGCACCATCGGCAAACAGGGTGTCAGTAGCGATATTCACAAACTTCTGCATGGCTTCCCAATTGGAATCACCGTTGACAGATGTGGGTGCATCGGTAACGGAAGCACCGTAATTCTTTACAAGGAAATTATAATAAACTCCCCCTATCAGATATATGACCTTATCCCGGTAATCCGCATTCCAGACATAAGTCTGTCCTGATGCGAATACACCTCTGTCACGGGGAAACGCCCCTGTTGCTCCGGTTGCTCCTATGGCACCATCATTAGCTACACCCACCCCTTTTTCAGCGACAAAATTATTATTCCATGCGTTCGCGTCAGATGCGGATTTATAAGCCCGGACGGCAAACTGGGTGTATCCGGCTGTCGCAGGTACGGATATCTGGCTGTTCAGTGTCGCACCTACATGAGCCAGCCAGCTTCCGTTGTATTTGCGGGCTGCCAGATAAAGCGTGCTGCACGTGCTTACATTGCCTGCCACATTCTGTTTGCAAGTGACAAGGAATCCAGACGGGGATGGCGTGCCTGTTGAAGTGAAGTTGATCACGCTGACAGGACTGTCCAGCCAGTAGGATGCCGACGGTCCGACGGGAGCAACCATCTCCTGCCAGTCCGCATGTACCGTCCGGTTCGCAGATCTGCCGGCGAGGATGTATCCGCCGTCTCTTTTCCTGCGGAGTCTGCCGTTTCTGAACTTGGCGATTTTAATCGGAGGGTTGGAGGTTTCAACCTTGCTTAAGTAAGATCCTCCGGCAAACGATACTGTACTGTTCTTGGCATACGGAGTATTGGCGGATTCCCAATGACCGGCTGCTGTGATGCTCTCACCATCCTTTCCGTCACTGCCGTCCACAACCATCGGGACAGTCTCGACATCAACCGCCTGACCGTTCACGTAGAACACGAACTTCAAGCTACTGGTAAAATTACCGGAAGCCACCCCGACACCATCACCGATGGGAACCTCGGCCGCACCGTCACGACTGTACTTCAACTCCCCGTCCGTTGTGGCCGTAGTGACCGCACCGACTGTCTTCATACGCCGGCAGGATACCGAAGCTACACTGTAACCGCCGTTCTTGTTCTTGCTGACCATCGTGGCCGAAGTGACAAGGCTATAAATTACCGCATCGGAACCGTCCGCCCCGCCACGGACACCGGTTATCTTGAAAGTCAGTTCACGGGTATAGAGCTGCCCGTTCTTCATTGCAGCCAGTGTGATGGTGACCGTATTCTGTTCCGGAACCGACTTTCCGGCAGCGACGGATATCGCCACCGCTCCGGTGGCCTTGCTTGTGCTTGCCGTGAAACCGGCAGGCGTGCTGACTGTTAAAGTCTCAAGGGTGAGTTTCTCGGTACCGTACCACATGGATACATGGGTAGTCCATGACTGTGCGGAAGTAGTAACACCGGTACTGGTAAGAGCGACGCTCACCATCTCATTGTCAAGGTCGGCCATGATATTCGACTCCCCGTCCTTACTCCAACGGTGCACAGGGGCCGGAGTGCTCCATTCACTCCATACTCCATCACGCTTCACACGTTTGCACGCCCATTCCACCTGATGGTCGGCATCCACGCCAAGAAAATCATCTGTCCAGCCTTCCGGTATATAATCATCCTGCTGCTTCGATTCCGGCTTGTTAGGGGTAAGGCCGATGATGTTGGTACGGGTGTAGATCCACTCGTAACCTTTGCCGTCCTTACCGTCAGTTCCGTCTTTGACCATGACCATCCACAAACCATTCCGGTATATGTAAGTACAATGGTCAGCCGTATTTCGGTAGCTGTCACCCTCCTTGGGATTGGACGGATGGGATGCGAACTCACCTAGAAAGGTGATGCTCTCACCTTTAAGTTCACGACCGTCCAGCAGTATCTCCCAATCTTCATGCACGGTCCAGTCGGCTGACTTCCCGGCAAGGATATAACCGCTATCCTTTTTGCGACGATAACTGCCATTCCTGAACCTTGCGATCCTGATGGGAGGATTGGATGTTTTCACCTTGGAGATAAAAACACAGCCCGCCAAAGTGACCATGGTATTGACCTCGTATGGGGTCTTAGAGGATTCCCAATGACCGCCACCTATTACAGACAGGCCCGGATCACCCTTGTCACCTTTGGCGGCTGATACAAGCCAGTCCGGATTGTTTTCGGATGGCTCGGAAGTAGTGCCCTTGTCATTGACGCACAACCATGTGGAACCGTTATGGGGCACACGGGAATAATATGCGTACTTCCTGCCCGGCTCCCAGCTAGGGAAGTCGATAGGAACGCGGACTGTGCTACCGGTAATTTCATCAATTTGAAAAATCAATCCCGTCATGATGATATCCTGCAATACCGCCGAGAACCTGTCGCAGTTGATCCCGTTGATGGTCATACCCTTCTTCTTGCCGAACCAGCTCTTCATTTGTGCCGGCTCCGGGTCCCAGGTGTTGGCATTGTCAACAAGGGTGATACAGCAGTTACCGTCACGCACGTCTATGATGATATAAGTCTGACGCTCTTTGTCGGTGAAGTTCCCCGTCTGTCCGAGACGCATCTCGTTATGGGGAACGAACTCATATCCGGGACGCGGAACCATCACGAATGTCTTCTCGTTGTAATCTGCGGAAGTGATACGGTACTGTATTTTTCTGAAACCAATAAAGTCACCGGTAGTGACGCTTTTGTCATGCCAGAAGCCCAGGAGGATATCGTCCGGCTTCTGTCCCAGCGGTGCACCATCCTCCAGATCAGGGGTGACAGTATAGCTGCCGTCACTATTGGCGACAAAGCTTTTTATCTTCAGCCCTCCGCCGGGACTTATAGTATTATATCCTTCAAAATAGGTCTGACGGTTGAAACGAAGTTCTGGTACACTCAGAGAGCTGCGCAGGACCAGAGCCTCCAGCTCGGCACGGGCGTCCTCACCGATGTAACCTCCAGAAACACCGGTAACGAAATCACCGAACTTGGCGTATTTCTTGATGACGGTTCCGCCCAACAGGGATAATAGGAAACCGGTGCGTTCCTCCGTATCCTTGCGCATGAACATGATCAGCGAGCGCAATGCGGAATACACGTTATGGTCTGTTGCTGGGGTGGAGTCGTGGCTTCCGATCACATACACACCGCTGCCACCACCGCCCGTATAGGTCTGTCCCTTCAGGGTAAGGCTCTCAACCTTTTCCTCCAGCTCCCCGATACGGGAATAGGCGGCGGTTTCCCCGACAGTATAAACAGGTGAGTCAAAGGAATAATCAAGATTGAATTCAAATCCGATAACCCTTGACTGTCTTCCGTTCTCGAAATAAGCCTTGTTGATAAGGTTGACCTTTTGACCGATGCTATAGAAATTATGAACGCCATCCTCACGGTATGCGTCATTTGACATCATCGTGCAGCCATAGGTACTCGGGTCTATCTTGGATTTGGCAGCGTACTTTTCAGTCTTTTCCTTCAACTCCTGCTCGGCGGCACCCACAAGCCCCAGCTCGGTTATTTTCGTACTGTCCCAGCCGGAAAGCACATATTCATCTCCATCCTGGGGAAAGAGCACATCACCAGGAAGCGGTCTGCCATAGTCCTCATTCCTGACTATCTCCCAAAGCTGTGCCTCAGGGTTCCATCCGCCATCCTCCAATTTCTCCGGCTTTCCCTCAGGATTGAACTTCACGGCAAACTCCAAACCGTTGAGAAGCCCGGATGCGAAACGTATCCTCAGCTCCTGACCGGGGAGGATATATTTCTCGGAAAAGTTAACACCCGTGTCCCTAAAGCGGTAGGCATTCCATTTTTCCTCGGTGGTTGTGCCGTCCTCATTCTCCACCTTGTCCGTCACTTCGATAGTGGTGACATCCGACATGATGCCTGTTCTTCGAGGATAGACTTCATCGAAGATAACCACCTGCTCGACGGCTTCCTCGGTAGTCATATCAGGATAAGCGTCAATGTAAGGAGTGCCTTCGGGAAGCATCAGCCTGCGCTGCACCACGCCGTTCACAACCACGGTCTCGTCAATGGGGCGGTAGTCTGCCGGTATGTTACGGGTGGAACCAAAAGCGTAGATACGGGTGGCATAGGTGGACTGGGATTCTGACTGTGACATTTCCTGCACGTTTTTCCCGATCTCGAAATCCACCGCGTCACCGGACTCACAACGCCCGAAATGGATGATGTTTTCAGTCACCCAACATTCGCAATCCCATTTCTTCGCCATCTCAAAACAAGCGTCAAGGATGTTGATGTTGTCGTAACTCATCAACTGGGACTTGTTCTCTACCGTACTGTCAATGGAGAAAACAAAATCCTGTCCTTTGTATGTGTAACCAAGAGCTTTCAGATTTCTAAGGACTATACCGGCTTGTACGTCAAGCGGGGCGGTCAGGTTCCAGGACGCCTCCTGTCCGGTCGTCTCCGGGGTATATTTGAAGATTTTGTTTTTCCATTTCCAGTAATAGGCATCAAGTCTTAATTCGTAATCGTAGCCGGCGGTATTGGTGTTGAATGCGGGCTTCTGCAAGTCGCACACCTCGAACAATCCGAAGTTACATTCCACGTATGAGCCAAGTTTGAAATATATGGGATTATCCAAGGAGAACTTTAACATGATGTAATCCTCCTTCATCAGAGTGAACTTACGCTTGCAGCCTTCATTGATCAGAGTTGTAAGCTGGATAGCACCGGATATGTCTTTGATGTCGATTTGTTCCATGTCTTCAAAGTTCGGGGATAAAAAAAAGAGTGCCCAATTTTGAGCACTCACATACACGACAATAAAACCAATGTCGTGAATTAGCTTCTGTTTGCCGGATTTGGCTCGTTAAACTTGGCTGAAATTTTTCCGAAAGTTCGGTCTAAACTCTGTGCGTAAGTGACACTCTTGCCAGTATAAATAAGATGGTAAACCTCGCTACTATTAGCAGGAATCTGAATATCAACCACACCTTTATACAGCTCATCAAAGAAAGCTTTCTTCTTTGCTTGATAATCAGACTGAGAATTACTCTCGATAGTGAACGAAAGAGTTATTTCCCTCTCATCGACTTTAGGATTATTGATTATTACCCGTTTCCCATGTTCAAGTCGGCTTTTGTTCTCAATAAAATCCTTCATGGGAGCGGATGCCCCAATAACATCAAGAAACCCCTCTCCCATTCTCACACCCCATGTTGTATAAGCGTTTTCGCCATTAATTAATAATTCATCCATAGACTATAATTTTGCTGTATTCTTTTTAACTTCTGCTATATCTCTTTGCATCTGTTGAATAGGTTTGACGATTGCCCCTGTATTTTCTGAAATCTGTACCAGTTCAAGATAAGATTGCGCTATCAAATTCCTCGTATCATCAGCAATATTTCTTGTTTCCGTATTTATGGAAAGTAGAGCATCTGCTTTTACTGTCAGTAGATTAAGTGATTGAGATTGAATAATATTCTGATTTTTTATTTCTTCTCCTGCAATCTGCAATGCTGTAAACCTACCGTTCAACTCTTCGCCAGTATCTTGACTCATTGCCTGAAAACCTTTGGATGAAGCTGACTGGGATGTTGATTCTTGCGAAATCTTGTCATATCCGGTTGCTGCGGCAAGCTCGTCACGGAGCTTCATGGCTTCGTCCACCATTTCGTTCCAACCCATAAAATCACCGTCACCATTCAGCAGTTTATCCATTTCATCAGAATCCAATGTACCGTCATTTTTCATGGAATTGCCGAATCTGTCATACCATGCTCTCAGTTTGTCACTAAACTGTTCACCGATGGCATTTGACAGCATCGCCTGCATGAAATATTTGGATATGTCATCAGCAAAATCCTCCGCACTCTTCTCCATATCCATCAGACTGCTTATAAAACTGTCATACATGGAATCGAATGACATTCCGATCAGGCCCTCATAAAGACTGTCGGTCAGTTCTTCCAGTTTTCCTGCCTGCTCTATATAATCATCCAGCTTGTCGGTAACACGCTCACCGTAACCTCCCTTACCGGAAGATTCCATGATATCCCATAACCATACGTCCGACCGTAGAGCCTTCATCTGTTCGGGGGTCAGATTCCACAAGGAATCGGTGCCGGAGAAATCCTGCATGCCGGTAGCTTTTCTTGCGTGTTCCAGCATTTCATCCGTCCATTTCAGATAATGCTGCCAGCTGCCATGGCTCTTATGATATCCGGCTTGCTCCTTTGCTATTTGCAGATAGTTTTTATTGACTTCCTCCTGATACTTTACAGCTTCCCTGTAAGATTCAACCGATTTCATTCCCTTGCTTGCCTTCATCTCGTCAGTCAGATCCTCGATGGCCGTTTGCAAAGTTTCATTCCTGTCCGTCAGCCTGTCTATCGTTTCCTGTACTTCCTTGGCGTTTCCACCTATTCCAAACAGGGAGTTGAAGCCTCCGAATGAGATTGCGTTCAGGATGTTTCCTATGCCGTTCCTCAATGACTTGCCGATTGTGACAAACAAATCCCCTGACAAGACATCACCGATAATTCCACTGACAGCGTTCAGAACAGCATCAAGCAGACCACCGACAAGATCACTTAATCCGTCTTTGAGTACGTCAATGATGGACAGAATCCATCCGACAATGGGAACCTCCTTAAGAGATTCTGACGTTTTTCCTATGACATCCTTGAATCCGTTCACGGTTTTGATAATTCCGCTATATGCGTTATACAATCCACCGGATGAAATCTGCTGCAAGCCTCCCAACAAATTTTCCATGCTTGCTTTCAGTCTGGTGGCGGTATCAGTCACATTACGCTGGGCCTGATTGGCGATATCAGTCTGTGTCTTCACATTGGCGGATGCAATGTCAGCATTCTGCCGTGCTGTTTCAAGAGCGTTTGCTGCGGCTTGTTTCTCACTTTCCGTTCCGCCCTTCTGCGCTTTGGTGTAATCATCCTGTGATTTCTTTAGTCTTTCCAAAGCAGCTGTTTCAATCCCTATGGCACTGATACGATTCTGTTCTGCTATTTGATAGGCTTTTACATCCTCTCCAAGTTTCTTGAAGTTGACTCCACTTGTACCACCCAAAGACTTTTCCATCTGGCTGATGGCGTCAATCAATGATTTCTGGCTTGCCTGATCGGAGTTCTTGAACTTGTCAGTCCGTACATATTTTTTCGCTTCGTCCAAGGCGGGCTTTATCATGTCGGAAAACATGGAACCAAACTCACCGAACACAGTAACCCAATCTATATTGGCTTTTATGGCTTCTGTTTCCTTGTTCTGTATGGCAACATCACGTTGTTTCTCCAGTAACTTTACTTGTGCACTATTAACACCGTTTTCTTCCTGTGCTTTCCTTATTTTTTCCGCATACTCTTGGGCGATAGCCAATTTCTGCTGCTGGAACGTGCCATATTCTTTCAAGTAGTCGTTCAAAGCCTGTTGTTCGGCTTTCAGCTGTCCTTCAGTTACATCGGAAATATCTTTATCTCTCATACTTTCGGCATTGGTATAAGCTTCTGAAATTTTCTGTGCCTGCTTGTCGGTCAGCTTACCGTTACCGGCTTTGCTCCATTCTTCCTCCTGTTTTCTTATCGCATCAATCTGTTTCTGATAATCAAGGTCAATCTGTTTCAACTTCTTTTCCGTGCCTTCTCTCATCAGGTTGATTTCATCCTGTTGGTTCTGACGGTGAAGTGAAAGAAGTTGTTCGGCTGTCTTTTTTTGTTCTTTTTTTTGCTTTTCAGCAGCTTTTTCCTGCTTGGTCAAAGAACTACCAGTAATACCGCCCAAATTTTTATAGGCTTTTTCAGTTGTTTCTACTCGTTTCTTAGCTTCTTCATACAGCTTTGAAGTAAACTTGGATTTATTCTTTTCTATTTCAGAAAGTTTCTTCTTAGCATCATCCCAGTCTTTCTTCGCTTTCTCATAATCCTGCTTGTAAGTAGTAGGGGATTTCTTTTTAGCCAACGCTCCATTAATTGAAGAAATAACACTTTCTAAATCTCCCCCTTTAACCATCATCCCGTTTACAACAAAACCATTGCGTTTGGATGCAGACGATTGAGCAAGTTTCAATTCCGTTTCAAGCTTCTCCTTAGAATAGTTTTTAAGATTGGATTTGTAAGCGGAAATATTATCATCGAACATGTCTTTCTGATACTTTTTTAAAAGTTCAGAGTTTTTCTCCATTTGCTCACGCACCTGTACGTATGACTGATTACCAGAAAACATTTTCCATATTTCTTTATCAGAATCAGACATATTCTTCCGTAAATCAGGATTATCAAATAGCTGCAAATATCTCCGTTGGTTAGTAATCGTTTGTTTTAGAGCATTATAATCATCTCTCCTGCCTTGAACAGAACGCCTTGAATCTTCTTCGTTTATTTTTTGCTTCAACTTTAAGATATCCTCCAACTTTAGCTTTTCAATATCGTATTGTTCGAAAATTTTAGGATATTCTTTACGAAGTTCTTCTAATGATTTTTGCCGAGTAAGAGTAGCCAAACTCTCATCACGAGCAGCCGTCAATAATTCTTCGATTTTCAGCTTGTGTTCCTGTTCTTTTTTAAATGCTGCATCTTTAATGCCGTTATATTCTTTTTGAGCACGGGCGGCAGCAGTTGTACTATCAGACATTGCCCACATTGTAGTAGCAAGCCCACCGATAACGACAGTTAAAGCTACATAAGGATTGGTAAGCATTGCAGCGTTTAAAGCTAACTGCGCTTTTCGTGCCAATAAACGGGCATTGGTAAGTCCAATCTCCACAAGAGTATGTTTACTTTCGGCAGCAGTAACAAGCATCACTGCGGTCCGGTATGTACCATAAGTAACCACTAATCCAGCCAAGATCTTACCTACTGTTTCATAATTCTGAATCAACGAAGTTGTCATTTGAATACCGTCCATGATAACACTTTCCGACTTTGTTCCCAATTCGTTAAACACGGAATCCAAAGCATCCTGCATCATAGACAACTGACCATTGATAGTCTTTGAGGCATTCTCAGACATATTATAGAACTTACCACCTGCGGAAGTTGCATCAATGAATGCCTGTTGAACCATTTCAGCGGAAACAGCACCTTTGGACATTTCATCTTTCAAAGTTGCGATAGATTTTCCGGTCTTTTCGGAGATAATCTGTAACGGGTTGAATCCAGCGTTTATCATTTGATTCAAATCCTGCCCCATAAGTTTACCCGCTGCTGACATCTGTGAAAATGCCAAAGTTAGCGAATTGAACTTACTGGATTCCCCCATAGAAATATCACTAATGGCTTTCAAGTATTTGATAGTGTCTTCTGCTTGTATGTTAAATCCAAGCATCATCTTTTCTGCTCCAACCATATCTGACATAGTAAGTGGAGAAATCTTAGCCAGCTCCTTGATTTGCGGAATCAGTTGTCCTGCCATATCCTTTCCAACCATAGTCTCAATAGCGGTCTGCATGGATTGAAATTCTCCACGAACACGAATCATTTCAGAACCTAATGCCTTTAATACTCCAGCACCACCAATAACCGCCAATGCTTTCTTCCAAGAAATAGCGATACCGTTGTTACTCTCTACGATTTCCTTAGCATTATCATTGTAAAGGGCGTATTCATCCCGAAGTTTCTTTACGGAAAGACGCGCTTCGGCTTGTTGTTGGGTTAATCCAAATAAAGCTGCCTTTTCTTCATCAAGAGCTTTGCGGGCAGCATTGTATTCTTCTAACTTGCTATTTGCTGATAACGGATTCCTTTTCAATGCTATACGATAAGCATCCCCAAGTCGTTTTACATCCGCTTCAATATCCTTAACTACCGCTTTTTGAGCAAGAATCTTCTCTGTGAATCCATTCACGGCCTGGGAAGCATCGAAGATTTTCCTTTTGAATCCCGTTTCCATCTCCGCTCCAGCTTTGGCTGCATTAGTCACCAACTCATCCAATCTTTGGTTGGATGCAGCAAGTTGGGCATTCAAAGCCTTGAAAGCAGCAGGAGACTGCGTGCCATCCATGCTCATTAACTCTTGTTTTAACTTCACAATTTCATTACGGAGCCTTACAACTTCTTCCCAGTCACTACCTACCTTAAAATATAATTTCGCCATATCTATTTCTTTTTCCTACGATTAGCCAATTCCTTACCACTGATTCTATTCACTTTTTGACCACCATATACTGCGTGTAATTTATCCCGTTGCATCATCAGCAAATTCCGATAAGGGATAACCTCAAACACTTCTGTATAACTCAAATGAAGCGTGTCAATCAAATGGGCTATCTGCCCGAAGAACGTTGTGTTTCCTACTGTTTCGGTCTTGCTGCCAGCATCGACACGTTCCTCATCGAGCTGACACACTGAAAAGCCGAAATATCCATCATAGAGAAACAGACTTCCAAGGCATCTTTGACTTCTTCAAAAGTGCCGTTCTCCAATTCTTTGACCAAACTATCATTCCCGCAGATGAAGCATGAAATACCTTTCAGCATATCTTCAGTAGCTTCAGGAAGCTCTTTAATAGCTTCCATGACATTATCTCCAGTCATGCCGATATTGGAAAAATGATGAATGGCACGACAGATAATTTTAATTGTAGGAGGTTTAATGGTATAAACCATCCCTCCTATCTCCACATTCATGAAATCCAGCCCTAACAAAGCATCAGAAACCGTTTTTGCTGCTTGATTCATATTCTTAAACTAAAAGGGGGAATGGTATATATCCATCCCCCGGTTATCACTCTTGTGCTTTTACCAATGTTATCTCTTTTTTAAGAGTGGTATCAACTTCAGAAGGAGTGGTTTTAATATCTCCTGACTGAGTGACGTACCCCACTTTCGACACTTCATAGTGAACGGTAGCCCCAGCATTCACCTGCTTTGACTTGACCGTTGCACCGTCCAGCTTTACGGTCGCATCGGAAGGAGTAGGTACAATGGTTACTGTAGTTCATGCCTGCAAAGCTTTAATCTGCCCTTCTTCATAGTTATACTCAGAAGAAACACCTTCGATTCCCGGTTCCTGCACCAAGCCTTTTACAGCGATTGCAATTGCCTTATCCGTATTGGCTTCACGGGAAACAATACGGCATTTTGGGAAGATGAACCAGACATCATCATCGGTCAGACAGAACAATGCTTTGTTGATAATAACTTTATCCAAAGCACGCTTCCAACCTACATCTTTAGATGTTGCCTGAATAACATCGCCACCCATGAACGCTTTCTTGGTCTTCCAGTCATATTGTCCGATAGAGAAAGCGGGCGATACTTCTCCCGGCACATCATCGTAACGGTAATTCTTTCCCGTTAATTGGTTCTTGTACCCGGTGACAGAGGCTTCCGTTTCCTCAATCTGCCACGTTTCCCCGTGTACATTCAAAACCTCATCTTTCGCTTTGATAGCGGCTTGAATCAAAGTCTTTGCGATTTCGGGGGTAATGTCTGCCGTTACCTTATCAATGTCGGCAAACAAGATTCTTTTTATTCCTACTGCTGAAATCATAATCTTATAGTTTTACATTTATTACTTCAAATAAAATTCTCACATTCACGTAATGGCATTTCAAAGCTGTATCCGCTTCCGTGCCAATTGATTCGATAGAATAACGATAGGTTGTACCGTCATAGGTGCTTACTACATCATCAAGCAGCTTGCCAGCCTTTCTTTCGAGTTCGTTAAGCCGGATTGTGTTCGCTTCATTCTCGCTTAAATTGGGTACACATAGATTCACTTCTGCGAAAGATTTCTTCCAATACTTTCCCGGCTGTTGTTTCTTCGTGTGGATGACAATCCTTTCGGACTTCAATTCACCCGTCAGCGTTTCACCATCAGGCACTAGATCTATTCCGAAAGCCTTGCAGTCCCGGTAGAGGATGTTTCCTATGTCGGTAGTTACTATCATTCCACAATCTCCCAATCTTCTGCAAATACATCACTGATAGACGGAACCCATGAATCAGCGCGTCCGGTATTCTCATTGTAAATAAGACACTGGCTTGTGTAGTCAATAAAGCCCTTGCCTTTCAGAATAAGGTCTTTTGCTGATTGCGGAATAGATTGCATCTTGGGGATAATATCACTATCAATATGTGCTGGGACCTGTTTGAACACCATTAATCCTTTTCCGTTCCAACCGCTTCTACGAATTGGAAAACCTGCTTTGAGAGCCATAATAGCCATACCAAAATTCATCTTTATTACTTTTGCACCATCAGAACCTTGCATACGCTGTATGCGAGTATCAAGAAGCCGTATATAGTCGAACATTGTACAACACTGCATTTCCAGTAAACACTTGTTGTA
>ERZ1673742.2340-NODE-2340-length-14521-cov-156.303718_pt1 | contig 14521 bp, 19 predicted proteins | sample MGYA00580208_ERZ1673742 | MGnify/ENA primary metagenome ERZ1673742 (study PRJEB41218, sample SAMN15661774) | gut metagenome | host: Homo sapiens | place: Canada: London | collected 2015-08-20/2019-03-30 | study: EMG produced TPA metagenomics assembly of...
TTTCTCAATGCAAGTCTAACCGCCCGGGCGTGTGTAGTATGCAGTTAGTGGGCGGTGTGGGGGGCCTGGGGGGAGTAAACGTGCATTTGACCGAGTGTGAGCCGATTGTGGCGCGTTTAGCTCAACTTTTGATATATTTATCGACTTTTGCATTATCTCGCTTTTTTGGGGCATTTGGCGCGTTCGGTTGTGTTGTTAATTTTTTTTTCAATTTTTTTTCAATTTTTATTGACGAATGGCGGACGTTGTGCTATTCTATCCTTGCCAATGGAGTAACACTTCGTTGAGTGTTTAATAATGTGTATGATAAGTGCACGAGGGAGTAATGTATGCAAGACTATATTAGGAAGTTGATTGTGAGGCAATGGTGCTCGGAGGGGTTGAGAACGATGTTCGCCATCGAGCGCGGATATGAACGCGACAGCGCGATAGCACGCGCCAAAAAGAAAGATGCGCTCAAAGACATCAAGGATAGGTTAGGAATGGCACTCATACGCAATCAGGTGGGCATATACGAGTACTATGTGATTGTTGGATATTTGGACGAGTACGCGTTTGGTAGTCACTTTCAAGACCTACCGTGTGTATGAAAAAAGCGAGGATTTATTCCTCGCTTTTATTTACCATTGGTACAAGTTTCCCATTCTCAAATTTGAGTGTTTTGCCAAGTTGTTCGTATTGCTCGTCAGTCAAGACAATTGTGTTTGGTGTGCCTTTGAAACTGTCGCTCATACAATATGCTCCATCTTCGTACACGTGGATATATTTCATCATTCTTTCTCCTTTTAGGTTATTTCAATGTCATTGTAATATATAATATGAATATTTACATTGATGGTAGGTTGCGTAATAGCAATACCCTCGGCAGATAGTGTTACCTTATAGTCAGCTGAATGTATTTGACCATCTGCTCTATCCAGCATAATATTATAAATAACTTGTTTGTTGTTCTCAACAGCAAATCCGCTTACTTTCATACGATAGCTTATTTGCTTAGAAGGCATGGTTGTTGCCAAACCGTTAAAATCGAAGGCTGCAATAGACTTTGCATTGTTCAAAATACGCATTGCTCTTTTAATGCTATCTTGTGAATTTGATGATGTATACTCATACTTATTCAACGTCGTACCGCCACCACTCTCACCGAGTTTGTGATATGCCGTATCGTACAAATAAATAACACCTTGCGTGAACGTGTCCGTCGTTGCGCCTGTATGACGATAATATGTGTTTGCAACAGGTGTGAATCCACTTGCCGACAAGTCTTGGTTTATCACTGGAATATTTGCCAAGTCGTTATATGAACCATTTATCCTCGTGACAGCTTGTATCATAGCGGTTACAGTTAATCTACCTGAACCATCCGTTAGCTCTGTAATGCTACGAATATCTGCCAATACTAAATAAGCATTACCATCAATATCTGCAGTATCAAGTGCTACCATTAAATCGTCTTTTTTAACTTCATATAATGGATTAGATTCAGGTTCTTTTGTCTTAGAGATAAGATTTCCTACTACAGGAACTTTTGGTGTTGTCGTATTACACGCATAATATCTACGAGTAAGTCTACTATACATAACACCTGCGATATTACATGTAGTCTCACTAACAGATGTCACGTCGAATACTTGAATATATGAACTACCATCAGTATTATCAACAATCAAAATACCATAGTCACCTACTACAGGCGTTCTATTGAAATTAGATAGTGTTACAGATTTTTGGAATGAAGGTTCTAATGGTGCGCGAATATCACTTCCATAATAGAATAAATAATCAGTACCATCAATACCATTAACACCTTGCGGTCCTTGCGGACCGGTAGGACCTTGTGTACCGGGGTCACCCTTTGGACCTTGTACCGATTGCACGTGTCCTGCGTTTTCCCATGCGAGAGTTGTGTCCCCGGTGATAACATACATATCGTATGTGCCGGGTTCAGCGGCATCGGGGATAAGATATGCCGTGTTGCGCCCTACTGTTGATGGATCGGGTAGTAATGATGTGTTGGCAAGTGTACCAATAATGACAAACGGATCGCCTGGGTCACCCTTTGGACCTTGTAGACCTTGAATGCCTTGCTCACCTTGTGGACCACGCGGACCGATAGGACCTTGTGCGCCGTTTGCGCCGGGTTGCCCGGTAGGTCCTTGTGCGCCGTTTGCGCCGGGGTCACCTTTATCGCCTTTATCGCCCTTATCGCCTTTGTCGCCTTTTGGACCGGCAAGGGGGAATGCGCCAATATTGAACCAATATGCATTGGGATGTGTGCCGTTTGCGCGAGTCCAAATATACAAAACGTATGGTGAGGCGGTGCCAACTGCGTATGCGTCACCATATTCTCCGGTGTATGTGGCCGGGTCGGGCAAAGATGCCGCCGTGTCCACTTGTCCAACAACTTTGATGCCAAACTCGTTGAGTACGCCCTCTTGTTCGAGCATATAGAGAATATCAGCCTGATTCTTCCTTACTTGCTCTTCGAGATTCCTGTACTCTTTGCCGTCAATCGTTATCATTGATTATCTCCTTATCAACGGCTATCGCCGTATCTTGTTCTTGTTGTTTTTTGAGGGCGTATTCGTAAAACTCGCCCGTCCAATATGCCTCGGCTTTTTTCATTTGCATAATACCGAATATAACGCCGAGTGCAATTGTAAATACATAAGCGAGCATTGCGACCCAATCAAACGTCAATATTGCTTGACCAAGCGCAACCACGCTCAATGCGGATGATATAAATATCGTTGTGCCCTTCTTGCCATATTGCAAGGCTTGCCATTTTTGCGGACTTTGCGGCTCGTGTTCTTTCTTCTTGTTTTTATACAAGATTTCACGCGCCTCAATATAGTGTACATTGTCTTTAACGTTCAACTTTGCTTGCTCCATAAACGAGTAAAAGATAAGCACGTTGATCGTCGCAATTATGAGTCGAGATACTACCCAAACGACCCATCCAGCGGTAGTGTCCGGAAGTTTCCATTCGAGGCCGATTGTGGAACCAACCATCGGAAGGAATGCAACGGACAAAAACGAGATTATGCCAATTATGACATAATACAAATTTTGCTTAATGCGTTCTCTTGCGTCCTGTGAGGTCACTAAACGTTCATCTTGCTCTTCCATCATTCCCTCCGGTCAATTTCCTTATTGATTGTATAAAGACTCTTATAATGCCGTCCTATTGGTCCAACGACATATTCGCTTATCAACCATATTCCAAAAACGCAATACATCGCTATGTTTCCGAAAAGATAATTGGAGAGTATTATATCAATCATCCACACGGTTGGTCTAAATTTATCTTTGACGAGAATTGCAAGCACAATCATTGGAACAAGCGACAATCCTATTCCGTATATAATAGTGCCCAATTTTTGTTGCAACGTTTCTTGCTGTTCCGTCGGTGCGTGTTCTTTCGTTATAAGGAACGCCACAACGAGCGCAATTGCAAGTCCAAAGCAAAGCACCCAATTGAGCACATACATCGCGATTGCGACTTTCTTGCAGTCTGTCGTGCGTTTAGTCTTGCGCATCTTCTTTCACCTTCGTTTCAACTTCAATCAATCGTGCAATTTGCTTGCGGAGTTTTGCATTTTCTTGCACGAGGCATTGATTCTCGCCAATAATGGTTTTGTTTTGCTCGACGAGTTCTTGGAGGAGTTTGTCTTGCTTGATGTCGTTCACCTTATTGGTGACGGTGGTCAACATCTTTTTTGCGCCGCCGGCGCACTTAACATATGACGCAATCGTGGTGATTGTCGCCACTATGACCGGGATGTTCGGCACTACGTATTGATTGATAATTTCTTTGATTCCCATTTTACGCTCCTATACGGCAAAATTTGGGCCGTTGTCTTGTCCGTCAACTACTGCGTCGCCGGAGATGTCTGTTACGTACCACAAGGGCAATTGCGGCTCCACAACCACGAGGAAGTGATAGCGGAATTCACGTAAGAACGTTTCAGTGACTCCGTCGTTCAAGATTGCCCACAACAACGCATATCCATCGAGTTTCGATTTTTTATACTTTGTCGTGTTTTGTTCGTTTATATATTCTAGCTCATCCACCGTGTCCGTGGTTGGTGCGGTTTGGGGGTTAAACGCGTGGTTGTAGATCGCTTTCGTGCCGGCAAGAATGTCGTCCTCGGTCATTTCACGGAGTTTGTCTTGTATTTCTTGCTTTTTTGCCCACGTTGCGCCGCCTATATAAATCGTCGAGAAAATCTTGTATTTGAATTGATTTTCGTCCGAGTTTGCGATCGACGAGTTGCCATATCTCGCGTATAGCAAGTAATACAACGTTGTTGCATCGGCAACTTTGAGTTTTTGCGGAATTGCCGACGCTTGATAATCTTGGATGAACGCATCCGCCGACGGCCATATATCCGCAAATTTGCGCGTCCTATAATTGCCATAAACTGAATCACATATCATTGTCGTTCTCCATTGGCGGTTGTTCACCTTCCGCCGCTCCGCTTTGGTCTAATTCATCCACGTTCTTGCCATCCATGTTTACATCACCAACGACGCTCTCGGATGTTTCCACCCATATACCCAAACCCCAAATTGCATTGACGATGTCGCAAAAATTTTGTCTAATTGTCAAACCGTCTTGATATACACGAGATTGTTGTCCGCCGACGTTCATTGCCTGCTCGCTTTCCAACGTGTGCGCGCTCTTCTCAAAGATGCCGCCGTTGTCAAGGCCGTAAGTTTTGAGTCGGAAGTTATCGAGGCTTTGCATGTAGAGCAAAAACTCTTGCGCTTTAAGTGCGGAGCCGTTCGTTGTGAGGTCTTGGAAGTCAAGGTTGCCAACGATAGATATCCACGGATCACCATCCAACGCCGCTTGCAAGACGCTTTGAGATGCAAGTTTGACGTTTTGTTGCTGATTCTCGTCGTTGACTCGCATTGCCTTGATGCCGCTATTTGCGATTATCGCCGTTCGCGCCAACGGATATGCTTCCGCCATCATATCGAGGATGGGATCGTTGAGAATTTGACGAGGTATATTTGTCTGCGAGATTTGCTTGCAATAGTCGTGAAGAAGAACGCATCCGTTCGTCAACATCTCGTATGTGATATTTTCTTCGTCTGGCACTTCCTTGATAACATCCAATGTCAAGTTCATAAGCCATTTATCCGCCGGAGAATATGCTTTCTTGCTCTCGTCCGCGTCGGCTTTGCCACCGCCAAACGGCAACGGCGTGACCTTGTTAAACCGTCCGTATATATCAATCGTGCCACTCAACGCATAAGGCAAGAAGTAAAATTTGCCTATGGTTTCAGCATAGAAAAACACGCCTTGCCCTTTATAATATAGTATACGCTCTAATAGATGGCTGTCAAGTCCATCGGGGAGATTGTACCATTTATATCGATTGATTGCGTCTTGCTCGTCTATGATTCGCAACACTTTGTGAATGTCCGGCTTTTTCCCGCATCCAACTGCGCCCATTTTGATTGGCAAACCTGTCTTTGGGTTTATGCCGGCCGCAATCAGCGTTGATATATCCCATATTGCCGCATTATTTTTTGCCATTGTTCACTCCTAATTTTTCAAGGGCTTGCGCCGGTGTCAGATTTTCTTGTTTCAAAAAGTCTTTGACAAATATTGTTTGCGCCTCTTTCCCCAATCGAGGAATATCGACCGGAGCCTCTTTGCCATACTTTTTGATGCGTTTCACGATGTCCTCGCGTTGCTTTTGTTTTTCTTGTTGATCTTGTTCAACGCGTGCTTGCGCTAATTTGGCGGCCGCCTCGGAGCGTTTCAATTGCAGTTTCTTTTCTTTCTCCAATTGCGCTTGCGCCGCTTTTGCTTTGTCCATTGCGGACTTTTTTGCGACTATCGCCGCGCCAGTTAATGCCCCTATCGTTGCATTTATGCTTGATTGTATGCTCATTTGAAAAATGCCCCCTTGAAGATTTCCTCGGCAATTGCATTTAGATAGTGGAAGTCGTCCTCTATTCCTTCAATGCGGATGATGCGCCCTTTTATGTATTGCAACTCACTGTTGCCCAAAAACTCGCTTATCTTGCCCACACGCATGACAGTCATGCCATTGTATTTGATTTTGTCTTTCAATGCTTGCTTTTCCTTGTCTGTACAAGTGTAATATTCGAGTATCGGGAAGATTTTGTTATTATAAGTAAACGCCGATGTCTTTGTTATTGATGTCGGGAGTGCTTGGATGTTGCCGAGCTCATAACCAAACATATCGTGCTTATAGTCCAAAGCCTCGTTGCGCAATTGCTCGTTGAGTATAACGTCTGCCGCACCACCGGCGGCACTTGCCGCCATAGATGCAATACCGCCGATAACTGCACCGCTCGGCCCCCCTAACATTGCGCCACTGACCGCTCCACCAATTCCGGCTTGCAAACTTCCGAGTGCCGCCCCTGTGATTTCGCGCGTCCGTTGCACGCGGTTGTTGACTTCCATATTTTGGATTTGCCGATCAAATACCGCTTGATAGTTCTTATTATTCAATTGATAGTTTGCCCACGCGTTGGAGATCTGCGGCAACGAGAAGTCACCGCCACAAATCAAACCGCGCGCATCGTTGAAGTCTTTACCGTACAACAAACCAAAATTGGGGTTGACATGGATATATGGGTTAAATGGCTTATAATTGCAATCGACGTTAAAACTTTTAACTCCACCGTTTTTTGCCGCGTTAAACTCAAATTGTCCATTGAAGTTAGGAGAAGTCAATCGCCACATATCCGTTTGGCTTTCAACTTTCACATCTTCGACAACTATCTCGTGAAGTATATCAACCGTAAACGCTGATGTAGTCGCCCAAAGTATAACGCCTATGTTGTTGTTGTTTTTGTCCTTGACATAATCAACTTTGGCAGTCTTTATGTCAAACTTACCATCAGCGAGGATGCAATACCGTACCGGGCAATATGGGAGCAATTGCACATCATAAACATTTGCCGCGCCGGTTGCAGCTGCAATTTGCGTTGCAATATTGACTGCAATGCTTTTATTGGCATTGAACAATTTTGTGCCGTTTTTGTATATTTCGAGATCATTGGAATATGGTATCGCAAACATATCATATGGCTGATCCTCTAAATGATATCGAGATGCCGGTTTTGAGATTGTTGCGGTCACCTGTTGAGGTATTTGTTCAAGAGTAATTCTATACGCCTCATATGTGAACTCGGACTCATATGTGTAGTTGTTGGCGGCACCTTCTATTGTGAACGTCTTACCATCCGCACTCACTTCTTTCGTTATCTTCTCTTCAAGATAAGTATAAAGATTCGGAATCGTTGAAGGCGTAATTGCGACTTTCTCTTTTTTAAGTTCTTTGGTAACAATGACGCGCGAATATAGTTTTGTGTTGCTGTCATATATTATCTTATTATTTAGCGTATTAAAGTCATAAGTTTCTGATATGGTATGTCCGCCGATATAATTCCTAAGGTTAAGTGCGATTGTCGCCTTTCCCACACTCGTATTCCACTGTTGGGGACATCCATTTTTTATCGCCGTTTCCGCGCTTGTGAATGCCGATGTGGTTACATTATATCCAGGATTGTTAATTCTATCATGATCCACGTCAAGATATGCTATTCCATGCGGAGTAACACCGAATGGGACATCTTCCAATTTTTCGGATCCAGTGGTTAGCGGAAGATAAATTCTGACAAAGCCTTTCGTTATGTAATCTGTAACGTTTGCCTTAAAATCTGTATTTTGATATTGATAATACTCCCAATTTTCGATGCCCGCCACTGTGATATCCGCGCTGTCGTCAAGAATCGCATCGCCTGTCACTGTTGCTCCATCGGGGAATGCATCTTTGGGAATATAACCAACGACCCATGCGCATCCGGTTTCGTCTTTGAGGGCGTACTCGGATGTCTTGATTTGGTTGAACGTCATATCCTCTTTGTTGAATATGAAGGGGTCGGAAGGTTGGAGTTTTGCCTTTTCGATAAAACACGGAGCATTGACGATTGCGTCGTAAGAGTCCACGATTAAATCGCGGCGGAGCGTAAAGCGATATTGACCGTTGCGCATAATAGTGCGCTCGATAACAAACCAACGGTGCAATATAAGATTGCCGTTCGCCACTACTACATAGTCCGGACTCTCTTGTGTGTTGCACAAATAAGTCGTATTGACTCCGTCATTGTCCACAAAATTAACATTATCAAAACTTGCAAGCAAATATGCGTCTTGCAAGTATCCGGCGAGGTTTTCCTCTTTTTTAACTATACGATTGTAATAGTTGTTATATTTGAGTAGATATACCGTTGCCATAATGGTCGGCGGCTTTTGTAACTCGGATGCCGCCGGAACCGAGATAGAAGGGAGAAAAATTGAGGAGTAATTGCTCCCCGCGTTGGAGTTATGCTTGTGTCGCGGTAATAAACGGACGGTTTTGCAAATATTCGAGCGTATTGTGTCCAAACGTCAAATAATGCGTTTCCGTCAAACTCTTCGGGTTGAAGAAGTTGGTCGCGACCTCAAACGCCGACATATACGGCACGCTGTCCTCGTCCATAACCTTGAAGAGGACGTTGTCGCTCTCTTCGTAAGAGGGATATATGATTGCTGACGACGTTGCGATGACTGTATCCTTCGGGATAAGTTCGCCGGGGAACACGTGACCGATATCGCCCGCATTGATTGTTTCGCCGGGTTGCAAAATCATTTCTTGCGTGCCACGGAAGATGTCGATAGGTTCCGCGATTGTTTCGCCGCCGGCAAACGTGATATCTTGCTCAATGAGCGAGCGCGTCTTTGTGGTTGCTTTGAGTGTGGTCTTAGTGTTGACGACACCAAAATATCTTGCCGGGAGTGTGTATTGCGCAAACTTGTCGATAAAATCTTTGTGGAAGATTGTCGGCAAATCTCTCTTTTCGATACGGTTGATGACCTTCGAGTTCCAAACAAACATCAAACGGTCAGCCGAGGTGCTACGCTTATTGCCATAGTCGTTGTAAAGACGCGTTGCATCTTCGAGGTCAACAAGCAAGTCCGCCATCGCTTGACCAATAACGCCTGCCTCAACTCTTGATTTTTCTTCGCCTGTCAAGCCTTGTGTCGCGGTTGTGACATCGACGACGAGGTGTTGCTTGTTCTTCTCGGTGATTGTCGTGCCGATGTACACGTTGAAGAGTGTCGCGTCATAGATGCGCTTGGTGTCGCGGATCCAACCAAGCATAACGGAGTTAAACTCGCTGAATGCGCCTTCTGTTGACCACGCTTGTTTTGTCAAGTAATTGTCGACCGTTACCGCAATTTGGCGGAATGTATCGAGTTTGATTGCCTGACATTGTGGTGCTTTCGGTCTGTAAAGTTTCAAGAGGTTCGGTGCCTCTTCGTCCGCGCCCCACGGTGCCGATTTCAACACGTCGGTTGCATAGTAGAGTTTTGTGTCGCCGTAAAGCGATCCATCACGTCTGCTTCTGTCTACCAACGCCGACTTGGTTCCAACGATGTTATCCGCAAAAACTTGTTGCGAGATAATCATATTGAAGAGTGCGCCAAAAATAAGGTTTGGCGTCAAAGTGCCTGTAAATTTCATTTTTTGTTATCTCCTTGTTCTTAATGCGATTGGACTATTGTCTTTTGTCAACCTCATTAATTCGTTTGTGAAGGCTTGCGGATCGCCCTCTGCATATTCGATACAATAAGCAAGGGCATCTGCAACTTTTTGCGCCTCGACATAATCATTGGCGGTTACAACAACGTTTGTACCAGTTGGCAAAAACGGATCTTGTTCGCCTCTTTTTATGAGTTCGTCGCGTAAAGCAAGAGCATTTTTTGCATATTCGAGATTGTTGAGGTCTTTGCCAAAAAGATTTTTTCTCACCTCGTCGAGGTCAACCTCAATCTTCTCGTCGATACCGTCCGGCATCTTGCCTTCCACTATGCAGTCCATAAGGTCTTGACATTGCTTGGCTTTTTCATTGTACTTGTCAAGCGGCACGGAGTTTTTTTGGAGTTCCACAAACTTTTTGAGGATATCCGATTCCGTGATTTGCTGTTCTTGCTCTTGTTCCGTTTCGATGTTGTTTTCTTCCAACGTCATTTTTTAATCTCCTTTTTTTTCGACAGTTCACTGCCTTTTGTATAATTATACAACACGATGTTGTACAATGTCAATAGTTTTTCTCAAAATCGTCTATGCGTTCAAGCAAAATTGCAGCATATTGCACCATTGCTTGTGATTGTTTTTTGAGAAGGTCGAGTTGCTTTGCGCTCACTCCGTATTTTTTTGGGTTATCGAGAACTTTCTTGATTGCATCGATTTTACTTTCGAGCGAGAGGAACTCCGCGCTAAGTTGTGTTGTAAAATACTTTTTCCCTTTTTTCTCCATCGTTGTAATCTCCTTTTTAGTTATTGTTTTCTTGGTTTTAATATCGCAATCTCTTTTTGGAACTTCTTATTGCTTATGAGGTTCTTGTAGAAAAAGCCGCGATTGTCAAATATTTGTATTATGTTGTCGCGCATCACCGGGTTATATGGCAGGTCAAGATACGGACGCATAGCAATGTTATTCTTACACTTTTGACCGTTCCACACTGCTATAATGTTATCGTCCCACACGGTGAACTTCTCCGTCGGTGAAAAGTGGATGATGGCGGTCGGTTTGTGTAACCTTCTCTTCGGAAGAACGAGCGACTTGTCAAAATCGACTTTGTTTGTGTAGTTACTGCAATTTCCGGCAAGGATTTCGCCAACGGAACCTTTGCGGCGATTCTTGTATGCCTCGGTCGGCTCCATGTAATCAATATAACAATGCTTGCTTTTTAACTTGTAGCGTCCAAAGTCCTCCGGGATAAAATTGAACATCGTCAATATATCACTTGCCGTGCTCAAACTGTTACCTATCAAGAAGATGCGCATACGCTCTTTTGTCGAGCGCAACAAGTTTTCCATCTGCATAACAAATTGATATGCAATGTCGCCTTGCGAGCGTTGCGTATTTTCAAGTTGGAACTCGTCGAGCGCAATATGATAGTACATTTTATGTCCGGTCGGACAAACCGTGTTGAGGAAGTCCTTATCAAACAATGCCACGCCTTTGTCGTTCGCAAACGTGGATAGTGCGAGCACCGTTGCCATCCTCTTGCCGTGGTCATATACGTTGTTGCCCTTTACGGTCAATTTGAGGTCATATTTTCGATATATATCCGCATCGACGAGTTTCTCCGCGTTATTGGTTAACATCTTTTTCATTGATGCCTCGTTAAGCCTCAACCACGTGAACGGTATTCCGTGCTTTTTCCATTGTCGCACAAAGAAGTCCGTCACGGCGTATGATTTGCCGGTTTCACGGCCGCCTAATAGACATATGAACCACGCCCAATCCGAGCATCCCAAAGCAGCTCTGATGCTTTTCCATTCGCTCTGTTGCCACGCCTCTATTTCCGCTGCGCGTTGTATAGCTGCCTGTGTCTTGTTCATAGATTATATTTCCTTACAAAGTTTTGAACAAATTCTTTTATAAAATTTGATGATATTCCATCCTCACCGAAATCTTTCTCTTCTTTTCTCGCAAATGCGATCAATTCGCGTGCAAATTTTCCGAGTATATACTTTTGCGCTTCTATTATGCTGGGTAACTTTGGTTTATCCCCTTTATGACCAGCCGGACACTTTGTTCCAATTGGTGGGTTTAAGTAGTCTATTGTTGTGTCTACTTTTTGAATAAAAAGTTGATTTTCGCAGAGTGGGCATCCCATATCTTCCATAGATTTTTTTATACATTCAGTCCAGTCCAACGCCTCTTTTTTTGTATTAAAAATATATGCCTCGTCGCCACAATCGTTTTGTGATATAGTATCAATTATTACTGCAACATAAATTTCTTCTCTTTTCATTTCTTTCCTCCAAACATCAAAAATAATATCCATGCCGGCAGTTGCGATGCTGGCGTGTTAGCGTATGTTACCCACACATATATTTCAACGCCGACAAACGCAAGACAAAGCAATATGATCACAATGCCAATCACTTCTGGAATTTTCGCCTGAATTTTGTATCTATCGACTTTTTTCTTTTTGCTCTCATTTTTGTTTTTTTCCATTTTTCTCTCCTTTATTTTTTACGGCAACGTGGGGATGGTCTTATATGTAACATCGGAGTGTTCAGGTCCTTTGCCGTCCGCACCTCTTCGGTTGAACTCGGCTCGACAAATTATGTTAGATATATATAAGCATCACTGCGCCGTTTTATATCCTCGGCTTGCGCCGGTGATATCGTGTTATGCAATTTTTTGTTCTTTGGGTGAAAAAATCTCGTTTTTTTCTTCGTGACTTAAATCGCCCAAAAACTCGTTAAACCATTGGGAATAGTTTTTCCGCAAGTCTTGTATCTTCAAATCTTTGCCTATTCTCTCGCGTATTTGTTGAGGCGTAAATGAGGAACGGAGCGCGGAGAGGACTCCACGCAATTGCGACTCCGTTGCCACTCTTGACTCCATTGCGACCTGTCGTGCCGGGTTGGGTATGTTCGCGCGCCGCATTTGTTCATATCGGCGTTGGAACCTTGTCGCATCTAACGGTTGCGCAAAAGACATTCCGTTGGGGGAATACATCTCATTATGGCGGGCGTACCTGAACCACCACGAGAGATATGTGTCATATGCTGAACGCGCCGGAGCGCGATTTGTTTTAGTTTTCTTTTTCATAGTCTGATATAATATTCTCAACTTTTTTTTCAATGCTGTTTTTTATTTTCTCCAAATTTGTCGATACCATTGAAAATACGTCCATATATGCATACATAATGTCTTTTTCGCGCTTTGAGCCTGTCTTTTGTCCCTTTAATTGTTGAATTTTCTTTTTCAGTGTCTTGCGATATTCGTCAAGTTCTTCGCTATAAGCATTTATGATTTTCCCGATCATATCGCGCTCCGCTTGTTTTTTCTTGCACATTTCTTCATATGCTCGTTCAATATATTCACATTGTGCTGATATTCTTCTGTTTCCACGGCTCCCTAAAATAATGTAAAAGTTGTTTTGTTCCATTTTTTCTCTCCTTTTATTTTTTTATAATCAACCCGGTTGTATCGTCCATCCGATACTTTGGGGCAAATTCTAATTTGTCTATATCTTCCAATCGTCTAATCTTGACGTCGTTCAACGTATCCGTCGGGATGCCTTGATGCTTGACGAGATAGATCTCTTTGTTTTTTTCAAGCGCATAAATGCCTTGACGCGCAATTCTCGCACGGCAATTGTAGTATTCCAAATAAAAGTTGCCAAGTGCTTTTTGCGTTTCATATACCGGCAAATCATACTTGCACGTCCACATAATAGCGTCCGTCGCTATTGAGAGCACAACACCACCGAGTGACACGATACGATCATATAACTGCATCATTCGCACCATATGCCGGGCGTATACTAACGACGTAATGTGCCGCATTGGCGTGTTGCCATTGATTGTACCTTTCGGGGATGATATATTGCCGATCGCGGATACCATAATCGACTTATTGATCGGCTTTTCACTTCTTCCATTATACAACGTTTGGAACTCCGGCGCAAGTGTGAATTTTGCAGCTTTCATTAATACGGTTTTTTCTTCCGCCTCAACATAATGCAATCGGTTGGTATACTCTTTATTGTTGCGGTGCCATGTCTTAAAGTCATTAAACATCACATTGAGTGGATGCTCGACATAATCGTGTGTGTCAAATTCGCCGTATATTGCCAATTGATTTGTACCAATATAGTATGCGAATGGATATTCCTCCGTCGGTGCGACGCGGCCGGAACGCTCGATTGCCGTGTGTGAGTCCGGCATCTTCTTGCTCGCCTCGTATGCGTACGCACTACACACGTCCGCCTTATATACTTTGTTAAGGGGCTTATGCAAAAAGCCTTTATCTGTCCATATAATCGGCGCATATTGGAACCCGGCAAACATCTCCACATTGTCAACCGTGCCAAAAGCGCGGCGCAATGACATTCCGGTGCGTTCCTTAAACATCGCTTGCAAAGTTTCTCGTGCCTCTCGGCCGGATGCCTCGTTGCTATCCTTGTTTACGTTGTAATAAAAGCGCACCGCCTCATAGTCCTTATAAAAAGTTGCATATAGCATATACGTGCCTTTTATATTCTCAAAGTTATAGGAGTTGTCGCCCAACCAATCAAGCCACACCGTGCGTGAGTTCGTAACGCGCTGACCGTTGGCATTAAAAAAGCCGACGACCTCGTTCCACTCTTCCAACGACTTGACCACCACAACCGGCGTCTTTGACCATTCAATCTTGCCTCGCATCTTCTCTCCATCAGATCTCTTTGCCTTTAAGGGACGGGGGGCAACCCCCTATCCCTTGCGGCGCGCATCCCAACCCCCAAATAGAGGGTACATTAAGAATATAGCACCATGCACACAATAAGTCAATAGTAACATTTGTATATATAACAATACACATGTATAGTTAAGTCTACAATTTTATACACAGTTTATGCATAAATATACGCAGTGTTGTGTGACATACACGCCTGGGCGGTTAAACTTGCCTTGCGTGG
>ERZ1673742.2373-NODE-2373-length-14358-cov-29.775152_pt1 | contig 14358 bp, 8 predicted proteins | sample MGYA00580208_ERZ1673742 | MGnify/ENA primary metagenome ERZ1673742 (study PRJEB41218, sample SAMN15661774) | gut metagenome | host: Homo sapiens | place: Canada: London | collected 2015-08-20/2019-03-30 | study: EMG produced TPA metagenomics assembly of...
TTCCCGACGATCGTTTCGCTGGTCGCGATGGCCGGGGCCATCCGCCGCATCGGCTCCACGCCCACGGCGATCCTCGGGGCGCTGGAACCCGTCACGGCGTTGTTTTTCGGCGTCGCGGTCTTCGGCGAGCGGTTCACGCTGCGCATCGGAACCGGCGTTTTGCTGATCCTCGTCGCCGTGACGCTCATCATCGCCGGCAAATCAATCCGCATCCCCACCTCCGTCACGCACCTGGCCCGGTGGATGGCCCGTCCGCGCCTGCCGCGCTGGGCCGTGCGCTGGGCGCGCCGCCTGCCGCTGCCGCGCATCCGCCGTACCCGCTGACGGATTTTGCAAAAACGCGCCGGCGCCGGAGGAATCGCCTCCGACGCCGGCGTGTTTGTCTTCGTACCGTTACAGCCGGCTCTTTTCGTCGGCCGACCCCGCCTCGACGGCTTTGCGCTTGAAGGCCTTCCCCGACTTGAAGTTGTAGGTCAGCCCGATTCGGAACGAGCGGTTGCTCCACGTCTGCCGGGCGTTCATCGTGCGGACGAATCCGTCGCCGTGCGCTCCGATCACCTGTCCCTGGTCCAGAAGGTTCTGCACCGAGAACGAGGCGGTGAACCGGTCGCCGAAGCGTTTCTTCACGCCGGCCTGCAACCGGTGGTCGGGTTCGACCCAGCAGTTGCCCAGGTCGATGCGGCTCTGATAGTTGTACGAGAGGTCGATGTAGAATTTAGCCGGCAGCGTGAAGGTCGTCGAGATGCTGCCGAATGCCCAGTTGTAGAAAGTTTCGGCGCCGTGCTGCTCGACGCGCTCACCGTGGCGCATGTAGGTGAAGTTGGCGTTCAGTTGCCACCATTTCGCGGGCTGGAAAGGCAGATTGACCGAGACGTAATAGTTTTTGGTGCGGTCGTAGTTGACCCATGCCAGTTGCAGCAGGTCGGGATTCTCCGGGTCGGCCTGTATCGTCTGCTGAATCTCGCCGCTGACGAGCTGCACGCCGGCCGTGAGGGTGTATTTGTGGGCGGCCACCAGCGTGAGGTTCACGTCCTGCTTGAACGCCGGGTCGAGCGACGGGTTTCCCGTCTGGTAGGTGTAGTCCGAAATCTGCATCCGCTGGGGGTTGAGGCACCAGAAGCGCGGCCGTTCGATGGTCCGGGCGTATTGGGCGATCAGCGACCATCCTTTCTCCTTCGAAAGGGCGAAGGAGACGTTGGCGTTTGGAAAGAGCGAGAAATAATCCTGTCCGACGCTTTTTCCCGTCGTGTGGGTGTATTCGCCGCGCAGACCAGCCACGAGGCCCCAGCGGCCGAGCTGCGCCGAGGCGACGGCGTAGGCCGCCGCGATGTTCTCCGTGTAGTCGATCGTGAAGCTCTGGTTGTCGTTGCGCGTCCATGCGTCGCCCTTGAGGTATTCGTAGAGCGCGTCGTTGTGCATGTCGTTGTAGGTGTATTTGGCTCCGGCCTTGAGCGTCCAGCGGGGCGAAAACCTCTTTTCGAGGGCCAGCGTCGCCGTGGCGATGTTGTAGACGCTCTCGGTGTTGTCGCGGTAGGTCGAATCCGCCGTCGCTCCCGGAGCCGTCATGCGGCTGAAGTTGTCGTTTCCGGAGTCGGTTTCGCGGCGCGTGTAGTCGGCAAGGAGTTTGAGCGTCGAGCCGAGCGTGTCGATCTTGCGGATGTAGTTGAACGTCGCCGAGTAGTTGTTGCGGATGTCGAGTTTGTCGAAATGGCTGTCCGTGCGTGTCACCGTGCCGGCGTTCCGGAAATCCGTGTAGGTGTCGTTCGGCTCCCCGTTCCGGTTGCGCCAGTACTCGAACTCCGCGCCGACGCTGTTCCTGCCGTCGATCTCGACCACCGCGCCGGCGCTGGCCCCGAGGCTGCGGTTGCGGCCTTTCATCGACGAATGTGCGTTCAGCTCCTTGTCCGCGGCCTCGTAGCGCGTCTGCTCGCCGGTGGTCGTCTCGTCCTTTCCGAAAGATCCCCATGCCGAGGCGTAGAAGTCCACGCGGCCCGAATGCAGGTTGATGTTGGCCGACGGATTGTACCTGTGTACGATCTCTCCCTGCGTCGTGTTGAACGCCACCGAGCCGTTGACGCCGTTTTCGCGGCGTTTTTTGAGCGTGATGCGGATGATGCCTCCCGCCGAGTCGGCGTCGTAGTCGGCGCCCGAGGTGGGCACGACCTCTATTTTCTGAATCTCCTCGGCCCGGAGCGACCGCAGGTAGGTCAGCAGCTGTTCCGGCTCCATGCGCAGTTCGCGGTCGTTGACGTAGACCTTCGAGCCGCTCTTGCCGTTGATTGATATTTTCTCCCCGTCGATCCATACGCCGGGGGCGCGTTCCAGCAGTTCGATGCCGTCCTTGCCGATGGCCGCCGGGGCGTTCGCCACGTCGACCACGAACCGGTCGGCCTCGCGGCGCACCAGCCGGGCCTTTACCTCCACGCTTTCGATGCCGGTCGCCGAGGTCCGCATCACGAAATCGCCCAGATGGTTCTCCTGCTCCACGCGCACCGGCTTTTTCACGGGGTCGAATCCGAGGTACTGAATCAGGAGCGTGTATTCGCCGGGAGCTGCTTTCAGCGCGAAGCGTCCTTCGGCGTCGGTGGCCATGCCGGCCACCTGCTCGGTTCCTTTCAGCAGGACGACCGTTGCGTATTCGACGGCTTTTCCCTGTTCGTCCACCACGCGGCCCGTCGAGGGGCAGAGGTGCGCCGCAAAGAGCCGGGTCGCGGCCGCTGCGAGCGTTACGATAAGGAGGATCAGTCTTTTCATAATATTCTGTTTTGCACTTTATTTGTCAACGCAAAGATATGTAATAATATTTGTACTATGCAAGACATAGTACTGAAAAAGTTTGGAAAATTTTTGATACCTATATATATGGAATCCCGCGGTTCTTGCGGGGGTGTTTTCCGGGTGTAAAGATACCCCCCCCCGGCTGCGAACCAAATTTTTCCGTAACTTTTTTTCGCGGTCCCGCTTTTTCGCCTCCAGAAAACAGACGCCGTGAATATTTTGTTGAAAATTCGCCGACTGGCGGGGTAGGAATCCCGGGAAATAATTCCTAAATTTGCAAATTGAATTAATATGGCTAATTGTCCCCGGACGTCTGATACGGGCTTTTTTCAACCGGATGCGCCCTTTGCCGGGTCCCTCCCGGAGGCGGGAATCCGGGGCGGGCCGGATTTGTGGACGCGGCCCGCGGCCGCGGGTTCGGACAGTCTGTTTTGCAAATGCTGTAATAGAACGATGATCGTATGTTAAGTGCTTTATACTACCTTTTGCTGGTGCTTTTGTGCACGCTTTTTATGATTCTGTCGGCCCTTGCGCTGGTCGTCTGCTATCCCTTCGACCGGGGGCGCCGGACGGTGCATGAACTGTCGCGCATCCTGGTGCGGATTTTCTTCTTCCTGCCGCCTTTCTGGCGACAGCGGGTCATCGGCCGCGAACTGATCGACCGGAAGAAGCGCTACGTCATCGTCATTAACCACAACACGGTGATCGACATCCCGGCGCTTTACTACATTCCGCTCAATTTCCGCTGGGTGTCGAAGCGCGAGGTCTTCAAAACGCCCTTCTTCGGCCAGTTCCTCCTGCTGCACGGCGACATCTGCATCGACCGCGGCCACGCCGCCGAGGCGTTGGAACAGCTGGTCCGCGACGGGAAAAAGTGGATTTCGCGCGGGGCTTCGGTGGCGATTTTTCCCGAGGGCACGCGCTCGAAGGACGGTGAGATCCACCGCTTCAAGGCCGGGGCCTTCACGCTGGCCAAGGAGGCCGGCGCGGAGATCCTTCCCGTGGTGCTGGACGGAACCAAGACGCTGATCAAAAAGAACCTGGCATTCAACTGGGGCAACCGGATCACCGTCCGCGTGCTGCCTCCCGTTCCGGCCGAACGGGTCGCCGCGCTGGAGACGCATGAACTGATGCAGGAGGTGCATGAACGGATGTGCACGGCGCTGGGAGAAGTGAGAAACGAAAAGTTAAAAGTGAAAGATCAAAAGTGAAATGTCGCAAATAAAGGTTGGAACACGAAAAATTCAAAAAAAGTTGCGTTGAACTTCCCGCCGATTTTTTAATTTCTCACCTTTCACCTTTCACTTTTCACCTTAATTAAGTTATGGCAGATTTACTCAATAATACCAACTCGAACGCAAACAATTACGGCGACGACGCCATCGTGACCCTCTCGCCGAGGGAGCACATCCGCCTGCGCCCCGGCATGTACGTCGGCGTGGTGGGCGACGGTTCGCAGCCCGACGAGGCGCTCTACGTGCTGATCAAGGAGGTCGTGGACAACTCGATCGACGAATTCATCATGGGCGCGGGCCGGCAGATCGACATCACGCTGGCCGACAACGTCGTTACGGTGCGCGACTACGGCCGCGGCATCCCCCTCAAGTCGCTCGCGGCGGCCGTCGGGCAGATGAATACGGGCGGCAAGTACGGAGGCGACGCCTTCAAGAAGACCGTGGGCCTGAACGGCGTGGGCGTCAAGGCCGTGAACATGCTTTCCGAAGAGTTTACGGCCCGTTCGGTCCGCGACGGCGAGGCCCGTACGGTGACCTTCGCCAAGGGTCTCGAAGTGAGCGACAGGTGGGAGAGCGGCGTCAACGAGAAGAACGGCACGTTCATCTCGTACCGCGTCGACAAGGAGATTTTCGGCGAATATGCCTACAACCTCGAATACGTCGAGCAGAAAATCCGCAATTACAGCTACCTGAACCTGGGTCTGACGCTCAATTTCAACGGCAAGAGCTACGTTTCGAAAAACGGTCTGCTGGACCTCGTGAACGACAACATGACCGAGGACCCGCTCTACCCGCCCATCCACCTCACGGGGGAGGACATCGAGGTGGTGATCACCCACGGCACGGGCTACGGCGAGAGTTACGACTCGTTCGTCAACGGCCAGCACACCACGCAGGGCGGCACGCACCAGACGGCCCTGCGCGCCGCCGTCGCCAAGACGGTCAAGGAGTTCTACCACAAGGACTACGACCCCTCGGACATCCGCACGTCGATCATCGCGGCCATTTCGATCAAGGTCACCGACCCGATCTTCGAGAACCAGATGAAGACCAAGTACGGTTCGAAGGAGGTCGAACCGGGGGTCTCGGTCAACAACTTCGTGGCCGACTTCCTCACCAAGCACCTCGACGACTACCTGCACAAGCACGCCGAGACGGCGCAGATTCTCCAGCGGAAGATCGTCGAGAACGAGAAGGAGCGCAAGGCGATCTCGGGCATCCAGAAGAAGGCCCGCGAGACGGCCAAGAAGGTGAGCCTGAACAACAAGAAACTGCGCGACTGCAAGATCCACCGCACGGACCGCAACGAGCTGGCCGAACAGTCGATGATCTTCATCACGGAGGGCAACTCGGCGTCAGGCTCCATCACCAAGAGCCGCGACGTGCGTACGCAGGCGGTCTTTTCGCTGCGCGGCAAGCCGCTGAACTGCTACGGGCTGACGAAGAAGGTGGTCTACGAGAACGAGGAGTTCAACCTCCTTCAGGCGGCGCTGAACATCGAGGAGGACATGGACAACCTGCGCTACAACAAGGTCGTCATCGCCACCGATGCCGATGTCGACGGCATGCACATCCGCCTCTTGATGATGACCTTCTTCCTGCAATTCTTCCCCGAGGTGATCCGCCAGGGGCATCTGTTCGTGCTGCAAACCCCGCTGTTCCGCGTGCGCAACAAGAAGGAGACGCTCTACTGCTATTCCGAGGAGGAGCGCCTGAAGGCCGTGGCCCGGTGCGGCGCGAACGCCGAGATCACGCGATTCAAGGGTCTGGGCGAGATTTCGCCCGACGAGTTCAAGGAGTTCATCGGCGAGAACATGCGCCTGGACAAGGTCCGCATCACGAAGGACGACCCGATCCACGACCTGCTGGAGTTTTATATGGGCAAGAATACGTATGAGCGTCAGGGCTTCATCATCGACAACCTGCGCATCGAGGAGGACATCGTCGAGCAGGACCTTGCGATTAATTAAAAATTAAGAATTAAAAATTAAAAATTCCGATTTCATGGCGGAAGAGAACGATAAGACGGGGCGCGACGAAGCGCTCAACGAGGACGCCTCGACTCCCGAAACCGCGGACGACGCGACGGACGAAACGCCTGTGGCCGAGGCTCCGGCCAAGGCGGGCAAATTCGACCGCCTGACGCAGGAGGAGGGCGGCGTCCGCAAGCTCACGGGCATGTATAAGAACTGGTTCCTGGACTACGCCTCGTACGTGATCCTCGAACGCGCCGTGCCGCATGTCGAGGACGGACTGAAACCCGTCCAGCGGCGTATCCTTCATGCGATGAAGGTCGTCGACGACGGCCGTTACAACAAGGTCGCCAACCTCGTGGGCCAGACCATGCAGTACCACCCGCACGGCGACGCGTCGATCAAGGACGCGCTGGTGCAGCTGGGGCAGAAGGACCTGCTGATCGACTGTCAGGGCAACTGGGGCAACATCCTCACGGGCGACGAGGCCGCCGCGGGCCGTTATATCGAGGCGCGTCTTTCGAAATTCGCCCTCGACGTGGTCTTCAACAAGAAGACGACGGAGTGGATGCTGTCGTACGACGGCCGCAAGGAGGAACCCGTTACGCTGCCCATCAAGTTCCCGCTGCTGCTGGCCCAAGGGTCCGACGGCATCGCCGTGGGACTGGCTTCGAAAATCCTGCCCCACAACTTCGTGGAGCTGATCAACGCCGCCATTGCGCACCTCCAGGGACGTGATTTCCAGCTTTACCCCGACTTCCCGACGGGCGGCATGGCCGACGTGAGCCGCTATAACGACGGCCTTCGCGGCGGCACGGTGAAGGTGCGGGCGAAGATTTCGAAGATCGACAAACGGACGCTTGCCATCACCGAGATTCCCTATACCACGACCACCGAGTCGATCAAGGATTCGATCATCAAGGCCAACGACAAGGGCAAGATCAAGATCCGAAAGGTCGACGACAATACGGCCGACAAGGTCGAAATCGTCATTCAGGTCTCGCCCGACGAGTCGTCGGACAAGACCATCGACGCGCTCTACGCCTTCACCGACTGCGAGGTGTCGATCGCCCCGAACTCGTGCGTCATCTGGGACGAGAAGCCGCACTTCCTCGGGGTTTCGGAGATCCTGCGCCGCTCGGCCGAGCACACCAAGTCGCTGCTGGGGCTGGAGCTGAAAATCCGGCTGGGCGAGTTGAGCGAGGCATGGCACGCCGCCTCGCTCGAACGCATCTTCATCGAGAACAGGCTCTACCAGCTGATCGAGGGGTGCAAGAGCCGCGAGGAGGCTTATTCCGCCGTGGATAAGGGTCTGGAACCCTTCAAGATGCGGCTGCGACGTGAAGTGACGCTTGAAGACGTGCAGAAGCTCACCGAGCTGAAATTTATCCGTATTTCGCGTTACGACAGCGAGAAGGCCGACAACGAGATCCGCCAGATCGAGGAGGACCTGAAGTCGACGCAGTACGACCTGGACCACCTCACCGAATACGCCGTGGCCTACTACGAGCGCATCCGCGACAAGTACGGCAAGGGCAGGGAGCGTCGCACCGAGTTGCGCGAATTCGACTCGATCGAGGCGACGAAGGTGGCCGTCACGAACGCCAAGCTGTACGTGGACCGGGCCGAAGGGTTCTTCGGCATCGGCAAATCCATGAAGGACGCGGAATTCGTCTGCGACTGCTCGGACATCGACGACGTGATCGTCTTCACGAAAGACGGGCGTTACGTGATCACCAAGGTTTCGGACAAGGCCTTCTTCGATAAAAACATCTATTATATCGGGGTCTTCAAGCGCAACGACGACCGCACGATCTACAACGTTCTCTACCGCGACGGGAAGAACGGCGCGATTATGATGAAGCGCTGCGCCATCAAGGGCATCACGCGCGACAAGGAGTACGACATCACCAAGGGAACCGCCAAGAGCGAGATACTGTATATGTCTGTCAATCCGAACGGTGAGGCCGAGGTGCTGAAGGTTTACTTCAAGCCCCGTCCGCGCCTGAAGAAGGTGATCGTCGATCTCGATTTCTCGACCCTCGCCATCAAGGGGCGCCAGAGCCAGGGCAATCTGTTCTCGCGCTACGGCATCCACAAGATCGTGCTGAAGGAGCGCGGCACCTCGACGCTCGGGGGGCAGGACATCTGGTTCGACGAAGATGTCCGCCGGCTGAACGCCGACGGGCGCGGCAAGCTGCTCGGCGAGTTCAAGGGCGACGACCGCCTGATCGTCTGGACCTCGAAGAATCAGTACTACATCACGGGCTACGACCTGATGCAGCACTTCCCCGACGACACGGTCCTCGTGGCGCGTTACGAGTCCGACCGGGTTTACAGCCTGTGTTACTACGACCGCGGCCAGAAGTATTACTACATGAAGCGTTTCACGGCCGAGATGTCGGACAAGATTCAGGATTTCCTCGACGCCGACGCCGATTTCATCTGCGTGACGGACCGCGCCGGGGCCAAACTGGAGATCACCTACAAGGGGGCGCACGCCTCGCGGCCCGCGGATGTGATCGACGTCGACGAGTTCGTGGGTGTCAAGAGTCACCGCGCCAAGGGCAAACGCCTGACGACCTATGACGTGGACCGGCTGCGGATGATCGAACCCGAACTGCCTCCCGAACCGGAACCTTCGGAGGATGAGTCGCTTGACGACGGTCAGCTGACGGACGCTTCAGCTGACGCGGCGCAACGCGCTGCGGCAGAGGGGAAAGCTTCCGGAAAATCCGCCCTGAAGGAGCCGCTCGACGCCAAGCCCGCCCCGGGAAAGGCTCCGGCGGGCCAGCCCTCGGCCGGAACGATCGTCGGAGGCGTGGAGTTCGAGGTGGAGCGTCCGAAAGGCGACGCCGGCGAGATGATCGACCCCGAACAGCTGAACCTGTTTTAACGAACCGCCTGCGATGAAACCTCTCTTTCTGGTCGGATATATGGGCTGCGGCAAGAGCACCCTCGGACGCAAGCTGGCGCGGCGTCTGGGCGTCGATTTCATCGACACCGACGCGCTGGTCGAGGAGCGCGAAGGCGCCTCCGTGGCCGACGTCTTCCGTTACGAGGGCGAGGAGCGTTTCCGCGAGGCGGAGCGCCGGGTCCTCGACGAGGTGATCGCCGGAGCCTCCTTCGCCGTGGTCTCCACGGGGGGCGGGCTGCCCACGTGGCGCGATAACATGCCGTGCATGAACGCCGTCGGGCATACGGTCTACCTGCGCCGCTCGCCGGAGCAGATCGCCCGGCGGTTAAGCCCCTACGGACGCCGCAAGCGGCCCCGTCTGCAAGGTCTCGACGACGAACAGCTGGTGGCCTTCATGCGCGGCGACATGGCGGCCCGCGAACCGTTCTACGCGCAGGCTTCGCTCGTCGTCGACTGCGACCCGATGTCCGACGACGAGCTGGTCGAACATATCGTGCAAACTTTCTCCGACCGTGGCTGACAACAGACCCATAGGCATTTACGACTCGGGGCTGGGCGGACTGACCGTCTGGCGCGAGGTCCGGCGTGCGCTGCCCGGCGAATCGCTCGCCTACCTCGGCGACGGCGCCAACTGCCCCTATGGCTCGCGGCCCCGCGAGGAGGTGCAGGCGCTGGCCGACGCCGCCGTGGCGCGGCTCGTGGAGCTGGACTGCAAGATGGTCGTCGTGGCCTGCAACACCGCCACGGCCGCGGCCATCGGCTTCCTGCGCGAAAAATACGCCGGTATGCCCATCGTCGGCATGGAGCCGGCCGTGAAACCGGCCTGCCTGGCGACCCGCAGCGGGGTGGTGGGGGTGCTGGCCACCGAACGGAGCCTCGACGGCGAGTTGTTCCGCCGCACGGCCGCCCGGTACGGCAGCGGCATCGAAGTCCTGACCTACCCGGGCACGGGTTTCGTGGAGCTGGTCGAGGGGGACCGGGAGGATACGCCCGAGGCCGAAGCCGCGGTGCGCGCCGCCGTGGAGCCGATGCTGGCGCGGGGCGCCGACCAGATCGTGCTGGGGTGTACGCACTATCCCTTTCTGACGCCCGTGATGGAACGCATCGTCGACGGACGGGCCGCGATCGTCGACCCGTCGCCCGCCGTCGCCCGCCGCGTCGGGCAGCTTTTGGACCGCTACGGCCTGCGCGCTTCGGCGGATAACCGCCCCGCGCTCACGTTCCGCACCTTCGCCGACGAGCTCTACCGCCTGCGTCTCGAACGGAAGGTTGCGGCGTACCTGTAAGACGCTCCTGGCTCCATACCCCCCCCCTCATTCGCGGGCGGGAACGCTTCCGGCCGGAATCGCTCCGGGCGATCGATAAAGTTTGCGGCACCTTCGGAATTGTCGGAAAAAATTCGTACCTTCGCTCGATAATAGCGACATTCTGGAATGGCATCTAAAAATACATCCTCCAACAGCCGGCAGGCCGTTCAGCGTTCCAACAGCGACAGTGCGCGCTGGATCGCCGGACTGCTGTTGCTGTTCATCGGTCTGTTCGCCGCCGCTGCGGTGTTCTTTTCGTTTTTCAGCTGGGCCGCCGACCAGAGCGGGCTGCAAAAATCGGTCGAGGAACGGGTGACGCTCGGCATCGAACCGGAAAATCTCTGCGGCTGGGCCGGAGCGCGGCTGGGGATGTTGCTGGTCGATCATTCGTTCGGGCTTTTCGGCATTCTGATTCCCGCGATGATCGTGCTGGTCGGCGTGCGGATCGTCCGTCAGCGGCCGCTGCTGTTCAACCATTCGATCCTTTCGCTGTTTCTGATTATGATCCTGGGGTCGCTGACGCTGGGATTCGCCTTCGCCAACCGCTGGAGCCTCTGCTGCTCGACGGGGTGGGGCGGCGCTTTCGGCATCGCCTCTTCGGCCCTGCTGCGCACGCATATCGGGGCTTTCGGAACGCTGATCCTGCTTGTCGGCGGCTGGATACTGACGGGTGTTTTCATCAACCGCAACTTCATCAACAAGGTCAACGAGGCGGGCAACGTGGTGGTCGACAAGAGCGGGAAGGTCGTCGAGATCCTCAAGCACAAAGTCGTGCTGCACGGACGTGCGGCCGGGGAGGACGGGGCTGCGGAGGATATTCCCGAACCGGCTCCGAAACCCGGCCCGAAGGCGGCCGCACCGCAGCCCGCGCCGCCGAAAGCGGCGGAACCCGCGGCGCAAAAACCCGCCCCGATCCGTGTGGAACGTCCGTCGGAGCCCGTTGCGGCCCGGAAGTCCGTGCCGGAAGAGGACGAAAACCCCTTCCTCGAACTGACGCCCGACGGGAAACCCGTCGCCGGGGAGACTGCCGCGGAGCAGACGCCCCCTCCCGCGGAGGACGGGGAGTTCATCGAGGTGGACCTTTCGCGTCCCGAGGGCCGTGTGGTGATCGGCCGCAGCGGGCTGGTCGAGCTGGAACGCCCTGCGGTGCGCGACGCCGTGCCTGCGGAGCCTGCCCCGGAGGAGGTTCCGGAGAGGGAGGCCGCACAGTCCGATCCCGATGCGCCCTTTACCGAGATCACCGTGCTGGACGACGCGCCCGCCGCGGAGCCGGAGGGCGTCGTGGTGACGGTCGAGGCCAACGAGGCGAAACTTCTCGACGAGAAGGCGATCCCCACGGAGAGCTACGACCCGCTGAAGGACCTGGTGAACTACCGCAAGCCGCCCGTGACGCTCCTGGAGGACTACATTTCCGATTCGGAGGTCTCGGACGAGGAGATTTTCGAGAACAAGACCAAAATCGAGGATACGCTCAAGAACTTCGGCATTCCCATCCAGCGCATCAAGGCCACGGTGGGTCCCACGGTGACGCTCTACGAAATCGTGCAGGCGCAGGGGATCAAGATCTCGAAGGTGCAGGGTCTCGAAAACGATATTGCGCAGAGCCTCAAGGCACTGGGTATCCGCATCATCGCGCCGATTCCGGGCAAGGGAACCATCGGCATCGAGGTTCCCAACCGCGACAAGCAGGTGGTTTCGATGTATTCGGCTGTGCGTTCGCTGCGTTTCCAGGAGTCGAAGGCCGAGCTTCCGGTGGTGATCGGGCGCACGATCCAGAACGAAAATTACGTCTTCGACCTGGCCAAGATGCCGCACCTGCTGGTCGCCGGAGCCACGGGACAGGGCAAGTCCGTGGGGCTGAACGCCATCATCACCTCGCTCCTGTACCGCAAACACCCCGCGCAGCTGAAGTTCGTGATGATCGACCCCAAGATGGTCGAGTTCTCGCTCTACGCCAAGATCGAACGCCATTTCCTGGCCAAGATGGAGTCGGAGGACGACGCGATCATCACCGACCCCAAGAAGGCGGTCTATACGCTCAACTCGCTCTGTACGGAGATGGACAACCGTCTGGAACTGTGTAAGAAGGCCGGGGCGCGAAACATCGCCGAGTACAACGAGAAATTCACCTCGCGGCGGCTGAATCCGATGAACGGACATCGCTACCTCCCGTATATCGTGGTGGTGGTCGACGAGTTTGCCGACCTGATAATGACGGCCCGCGAGGTCGAGGGACCGGTCATGCGTCTGGCCCAGAAGGCCCGCGCCATCGGCATCCACCTGATCATCGCCACGCAGCGTCCCGACGTGAAGGTCATCACGGGCGGCATCAAGGCCAACTTCCCGGCCCGCATCGCCTTCCGCGTGATGCAGATGATCGACTCGCGCACGATCATCGACCAGCCGGGGGCCAATCAGCTTATCGGCCGGGGCGACATGCTTTTCTCGAAGGACGGCGACCTGACGCGTATCCAGTGTGCGCTGGTCGAGACCCGCGAGGTCGAGCGCATCTGCGAATACATCTCCAAACAGCAGGGCTACACCGAGGCCTACACGTTGCCCGACTATACGCCCGACGGCGGCGACGCTCAAATGGGCAGCGAGGAGTCCTCGGCGCCCGTGAAATATGACTCGCTCTTTGCCGAGATCGCCCGCGACGCCGTGTCCGGAGGTCAGATTTCGACCTCGATGATTCAGCGCAACTACGAGGTGGGCTTCAACCGCGCCGGCCGCATTATGATGCAACTCGAAAGGGCCGGCATCGTCGGCCGCCAGCAGGGGGCCAAACCGCGCGACATCCTCTACCACGACTTGCCTTCGCTGGAGGCGAAATTGCAGGAACTGGGATTGTTTTAAGTCCTCGGCTTAAAACAATCCCAGTTCCTGTGGTTAAGAATTAAAAATTAGGAATTGAAAATTGCGGGAGCTGACGCTATGGGGAGACGAAAATTTTTCATTTTTCATTGTTTCATTGCCGTATTGTTTTGCGGCATATTGCAAGGCAATGCGGCGCAGCCTCGTGCCACGGAGATACTGGAACGCCTTGCGGCGGGATTCCGTGCGATGGACGGCTACGGCGTGAAGTTCGGGGTCGTCTCGGGCGACTACGAAGCCCGCGGCAGCTATGTCGTGGAAGGCGACAGCTATTACCTCGTGCTGGGCGATGCGGAGGTTTTCGCCGACGGAGCCGTGCGCCGCGAGGTCGACAACCGCCGCCGCGAGGTGACCGTTACGGAGGTCGACACCGCGAGCCGCAACATCCTGAACAATCCGGTCCGGGCCTTCGATTTTCTGGGCAGCGAATATACGCCGTCGCTCGTCTCCGAAGCCGACGGCCGCGCCGTCGTGCGGCTGACGCCCGCCGCCGGGAACGACTCCCCGGCAGGCGATGTCACGCTGACGGTCGACACCGCTACGATGCGCCCCCGCTCGCTTTCGTACGACTACGACGGCGAACAGGTGCTGGTGAACGTGCTGGAGGTCGCGCCCCTTGCGGGGCACGTCCGGCGGTTCGATAAAAATGCCTATGCCGGATATGAATTCATAGATTTTCGGTAATTTTTTACGAAATGGAACACCGGGCCGCTATGCGATTGCGTACATGGCGGCCCGGTGTGTTTTCGGTTAGACTGTTGTTACAAATCTTCGCCGTTGGCATGATTATATTCGTTGTCGTAATACATAATAATCCGATATCTCCCATATTGTTGTGAGATCATATACCAAACACTTTTATTATTTAGCTCGATATATTTTCTGAGTGTGGCGGCGCGCTCAAGTATTTTTTCAACTGATCCTTCTTCTATCGTATCTGTTGGAAAAACCAATATATCTGTTGGAAAAACCAATATTTGTTCCTTGGTTACAGAGTCCGGAAGTTGGTAATAAGCAGCCTCATACCGTTTATCTTTGAGAGTTATTTCAAAGGAAAGGTCTTCATTGTCGGGGATTGTCGGTTCCTCTTCAAGTTCAGGGCGTCCAAGTACAATTGAGTCAAACTTATTTGCTCTAATATACTTTGGATTGTTTTCGAATTGTTTACAAAGTTGGTTGAAGCGGATTTTAATATCAGTCACATTTCTAGTAAAGTTTTTAGGCGTATAGGTCATTTCGGGTGCTAAAATCGTTGTAATACTGGTGTCTGTCAG
>ERZ1673742.2413-NODE-2413-length-14163-cov-4.102991_pt1 | contig 14163 bp, 9 predicted proteins | sample MGYA00580208_ERZ1673742 | MGnify/ENA primary metagenome ERZ1673742 (study PRJEB41218, sample SAMN15661774) | gut metagenome | host: Homo sapiens | place: Canada: London | collected 2015-08-20/2019-03-30 | study: EMG produced TPA metagenomics assembly of...
TAAAAGGTTAAGTGTATTTATAGGAAAATAATAATATATTACACAGAATATTAATTGGTAAAATATAAAAAATGATAAATAAGGAAATAAGGATATTATGAAAAAAGTATTGACAATAGCGGGAAGTGATTGTAGCGGAGGTGCTGGAATACAGGCGGATTTAAAGACATTTGCCGCACACGGTGTATATGGAATGAGTGTTATTACATCACTTACAGCACAGAATACAACGGGCGTATATGGAATAATGAATTGTAAGAAAGGCTTTACAGCAAGCCAGATAGATGCAGTATTTGAGGATATAAGACCAGATGCGGTAAAGATTGGAATGGTGTCTGAACCATACATAGTAGAGGAGATAGCAGAAGAATTAAGAAAATACAAAGCGGTTAATATTGTGTTAGATCCGGTTATGGTGTCAACAAGTGGTAAGAAGCTCATCACTAAAGAAGCAGAGGAAGTGCTTATTAAGAAGCTTATGCCGCTTGCAACAGTTATAACACCTAATATTCCAGAAGCTGAAAGTCTGTCAGGCATAACTATTAATGACAGATATGATATGGAAAAAGCGGCAGAAATCATCTATAAAAAGATAAATATTAATGATGAAGGACCGGCAGTTCTTGTAAAAGGCGGACATTCCATTAATTGTGCTAATGATTATCTGTATACAGAGATTGGAACAAGCTGGTTTGAGGCAGAAAGAGTAGATAATCCTAATACACACGGAACAGGCTGTACGCTGTCATCTGCTATTGCATGTAATATAGCAGAGGGGTATAGTGTTAAGGAGTCGGTTGCAAGGGCGAAGGAATACATAACAGGTGCTCTTAAGGCTGGACTTAACATAGGTAAGGGAAGTGGACCTCTTAATCATATGTATGTGCTTGATAAGTAAAATGGTGTGGATAGGAGATTGATAATGGATAGTTTTATATATAGTATTAATGCAACAGTTCCTATATTTCTTGTGATGATTATAGGGTGGTTTATTAAACAGATAGGTCTTATTGATGACCATTTTGCCAATGTTGCTAACAGATATGTGTTTAAGGTGGCATTGCCAGCATTACTGTTCAGGGATTTGTCAAAGTCTGATTTTAAAGGTAAATTTGACCCGCAGTTTGTATTGTATTGCAGTATAGTAACAATACTTATGTTCTCATTAGTGTGGATAGCAACTGAGATATTAATGAAAGACGATACACAAAAGGGAGCGTTTGTGCAGGGTTCGTGCAGAATCAGTGCAGCAATTCTTGGAATGGCATTTGTGCAGAATATGTATTCAGATACAGGAATGGCACCGCTTATGATTGTTGCAGCAGTTCCGTTATTTAATATATTTGCAGTCGTTGTACTTACATTTAAGGCACATCCGGCAGACAGCAGTGAAGCTGTTAAGGCTGGAAGAGGTAATAATATAAAAAAAGCATTTGTTAATATATTAAAAAATCCAATTATTATAGGTATAGTTCTTGGTTTTATATCATCAATGCTTAATATGAAGTATCCTGCAATTATTAATAAGACTATAGAAAGCCTTGCACAGACAGCAACACCTATAGCTTTAATATGCATTGGTGCAGGTTTTGAGGGGAGAAAAGCATTAAAGAAGATAAAGCCTACTATTATAGCAACATTTATTAAACTTATAGGACTTGCGGCAGTGTTTATTCCGGTTGCAGTATTTCTTGGCTTTAGAAATCAGGAGCTTGTGGCGGCTCTTATAATGCTTGCATCTCCTACTACAGTTACAAGCTATGTTATGGCAAAGAGTATGGATAATGATGAGGTATTATCATCAAGCATAATTGTTTTGACGACAGTATTATCAAGCATAACATTAACAGGCTGGATATTTATTTTAAGAGCATTAGGCTTGATATAAAGTTGTTGAAAATGTAATAGCTATATGTTATACTTCTAATAGTTATGAACAAAAAGGAGGTATTGTTGTGAAGCATATTAAGACAATCAGCAATCGCGTATTAAAGGATACAATGAAGCACGGCGGATGTGGCGAGTGCCAGACATCATGTCAGTCAGCTTGTAAGACATCTTGCACAGTTGGTAACCAGAGCTGTGAGAATAAGAATAACTAATAATTAGTTAATTGGTTAGTGAAGGGTAAGAGAGTGCTAAAGCATTTTAGACACTCTCTTATTTCTGTTAAGACAGTTCATAGTTAGTGTATGTCTGATAGCTACAGGTATATTAGTTAACTGTGATTAAGAATAAATGGCTGTATACAGCCAATAGAAATTGAGGATAATTATGATACATCAGTATAAGAATAATGGATATAACATCGTGTTAGACGTAAATAGTGGTTCTGTACACGTTGTTGATGATATAGTATATGATATAATCGCACTTTATGAGAATTCAAGTGTTGATGAGATAGCAGATAAGCTTAAAGATAAATATAAGGAAGAAGATATCAGGGAAGCCTGTCAGGAGATAGAAGAATTAAAAGAAGAAGGACAGCTTTTCACAGAAGATATATATGAGCCATATATAGATTCATTTAAGGACAGACCTACAGTTGTTAAAGCTCTATGCCTTCATATTGCACACGACTGTAACCTTGCCTGCAGATATTGTTTTGCAGAAGAAGGTGAGTATCACGGAAGAAGAGCTCTTATGAGCTTTGAAGTTGGTAAGAAGGCATTGGATTTCCTTGTTGCTAATTCAGGCTCAAGAAGAAATCTTGAGGTTGACTTCTTTGGTGGTGAGCCAACAATGAATTTTGAAGTTGTAAAGCAGCTTGTAGAATATGGAAGAAGCCTTGAAGAAGAGCACAATAAGAAATTCCGTTTTACACTTACAACTAATGGTATACTTCTTAATGATGAGATACTTGATTTTGCCAATAAAGAGATGAGCAATATCGTATTGAGCATAGATGGACGTAAAGAGATTAATGATCTTATGCGACCAACAAGAAATAACCACGGAAGTTCATATGACATTATAATGCCTAAGTTTAAAAAGGTTGCTGAAAGCCGTAACCAGATGAATTATTATGTCAGAGGTACATTTACACATAACAATCTTGATTTTTCAGAAGATGTTCTTCACTTAGCAGACGAAGGTTTTGAGCAGATTTCGGTAGAGCCGGTTGTTGCACAGCCTACAGACTCTTATGCGATAAGAGAAGAAGACCTTCCAATTATATTTGAGCAGTATGATAAGCTTGCCAAGGAAATTATTAAGAGAAAGAAAGCAGGCAATGGGTTTAATTTCTTCCACTTTATGATTGATCTTAACGGCGGTCCTTGCGTGGCTAAGAGATTATCAGGATGTGGCTCAGGATGTGAGTACCTTGCTGTTACTCCTTGGGGTGATTTCTATCCATGTCATCAGTTCGTAGGTAATGAAGATTTCCTTATGGGTAATGTTGATGAAGGCATAACCCGTAATGATATAAGAGATGAATTCAAGAGTTGTAATGTATATTCAAAAGAAAAGTGTAAGAACTGTTTTGCCAAGTTCTACTGTAGTGGTGGGTGTGCCGCTAATTCTTACAACTTCCATGGTAACATCAATGATGCATATGATGTTGGCTGTGAGATGCAGAAGAAGAGAATTGAATGTGCAATTATGATAAGAGCTGCGATGGCAGAAGATTAAAAGGAATGTTGAAGGGAGTATTAATAGTAAAATGAAGTACAATTTAACTAAGAAGATAAGCTATAGCATTATTATTCTTGTATTGCTTGTAGGACTTTCGCTTACAGCTATATTCGGAATGAACGGCAAAGGCTATGGCAGTGCTAAGGACATCAACTTAGGTCTTGACCTTGCAGGTGGTGTCAGTATTACTTATGAGATTAAAGAAGATAACCCAAGTTCCCAGGATATAGAAGATACTATATATAAGCTTGAGAAACGTATCGAGGGAAGAAGTACAGAATCTCAGGTCTACAAAGAGGGCGAGAACAGAATTACAGTAGAAATTCCAGGTGTTACAGATGCTAATGAAATTCTTACAGAATTAGGAACACCAGGTTCACTTGAATTCCTTGATTACACAGGTTATACAGCGTGGTCACAGGGAGAGGATTACACACCACTTCTTACAGGTTCTGACGTAAAGACAGCACAGGCTTATACAGATACATCATCTAAAGACAGCACACCATATGGTGTATCGCTTACATTTACAGATGAAGGTGGAGATAAGTTCGCTGAGGCAACAGCTAACAATATAGGAAGCAGAATATACATAGTATATGATGGTTCGGTTGTAAGTTATCCAACAGTTAATCAGGCTATAACAGGTGGTAATGCTTCAATTACAGGTATGGAAACATTTGATGCGGCAGATAATCTTGCTACATACATAAGAATTGGATCTATTCCTCTTACACTTAATGAAGTAAGCTCTAATATCGTAGGTGCACAGTTAGGACACGATGCAATTCATACAAGTCTTATAGCAGCAGCTATTGGTTTTGCATTGTTATGTGTATTTATGATTGCTATATACAGAGTACCAGGTGTTGTTGCAACACTTTCGCTTATTATATACACAACATTAGTATTATTCCTTGTAAGTGTATATGATCTTACATTAACACTCCCGGGTATTGCCGGTATCATACTTGGTATTGGTATGGCGGTTGATGCCAATGTTATTATCTATACACGTATCAGGGAAGAGATAGCCGCAGGAAAGGGTGTTGAGAATTCTATTCTTGCAGGTTATAACAAAGCTACATCAGCTATCGTTGATGGTAACGTAACAACACTTATTGCAGCTATTGTACTTTATATATTCGGTACTGGTCCTGTTAAGGGATTTGCAACAACTCTTGCAGTAGGTAACATAGTTTCAATATTTACAGCACTTGTGATTACTAAAGTTATTATGAAGCTTCTTTATAACTTTGGTCTTACTAAGCCATCGATGTATGGAAAGACAACACATAGAAGAACTTATGATATTCTTTCAATTAAGAAATGGACTATTACGGTTTCAATTGTTCTTATTGTTATTGGTTTTATAACAATGGGAGTACAGAGTGCACTTGGTAACAGAGCACTTAATTTCAGCCTTGAATTTGTTGGCGGTTCAACAACAAGCTTTACATTTGACAAAGAATATTCACAGTCAGAGATAGAGAATGATATTATTCCTGTAATCAGGGATGCTGCAGGTATAACAGAAGTACAACAGCAGAAGGTTCAGAACTCAACTAAGGTTTCATTTAAGACAACAGACCTTTCACTTGAGCAAAGAGAAGCTGTTGAGGAAGCTGTAACAGCTAAGTTCCCTATTGAAGATGGTTCAATAGTTGAGACAGACACAATCAGCTCATCTGTCAGCAGTACTATGAAGAAGAATGCTATTCTTTCAGTAATTCTTGCTACAATAGCAATGCTTATATATATCTTTGCAAGATTCAGGGATATCAAATTCGCGCTTGCAGCTGTTATGGCTCTTTTACAGGATGTATTAGTAGTTATTACATTCTATGCAGTATTCAGAGTGCCAGTAGGTAACACATTTATTGCCTGTATGCTTACAATAGTAGGTTACTCAATTAATGGTACAATCATTATATTTGACCGTATCAGGGAAATGTTAAAGAGTGCTAACTCTAAGACTAATATTACAGAGCTTGTTAACTCAGCTATAACAAGTACATTAACAAGAAATATTAATACAACAATAACAACTCTTATTATGCTGGTTATGTTATACATACTCGGTGTAACATCAGTTAAGGAATTCTCACTTCCACTTATTGTTGGTATTATCGTAGGTTTCTACTCATCAGTATTCCTTACAAGTTCATTCTGGTATATGCTTGGTGGAAAGAACAGAGGAGTTATTGATGAAGCAGTTAATAAAAGAAAAAAAGCAGAAAGCATAGGTAAAGACGGAGCTCAGGTATAATAAATAATTAATATAATGGCTTTGTAAAGCAGTAAAATGGTGCATCATCAAACGATGCACCATTTTTAATACAAGCAATATTGCCATAAGAATGGAGAACAAACGTGAACAGCAAATGGATGGTATACGCCAAAAAAGCAGATTTTAAGCAGATAGCCTCTGAATACGGAATAGATCAGGTTCTTGCCCGTATAATAAGAAACAGGGATATATGCGGCAGTAAAGATATAGATATGTATCTTAATGGGAATCTTAACGATATACATAATCCTCATAGTATGAAAGATGCCGATAAATTTGTTGATATTATTACTAAGAAAATAGAGGAACATAAGCCTGTAAGAATAATCGGAGATTATGATATTGACGGAATATGTTCTATTTATATATTATTCTGCGGCTTAAAGGCGGCAGGAGCTGATGTGGATTATGTTGTACCGCATAGGATAAATGATGGTTATGGAATTAATGAGCATTTAATAGACAATGCAATCAATGAAGGGATTGATACAATTGTTACCTGTGATAATGGAATAGCTGCATATAATCAGGTCAGGTATGCAAAGGAAAATGGAATTACAATGATAGTGACCGACCACCACGATGTTCCATTTGAGATAAAGGACGATAAAAAGGTATACATTGTACCTCCGGCAGATGCAGTTATTAACCCTAAACAGGCAGATTGTGATTATCCATTTAAGCTGTTATGTGGAGCAGGCGTTGCATATAAGCTTATAAGCCTGTTATATGACAGATTAGGGCTTGATAAGAAAGAGCTTGAAGATTATATTGAATTTATGGCAATAGCCACTGTAGGTGATATAGTCGACCTTATTGACGAGAACAGAATAGTAGTTAAATATGGCCTTAAGCATATTGCACATACAAAAAATACAGGGCTTAGGGCACTTATAGAGGAGTGCCAGCTTGATATTAATAATATAAGCTCATATCATATAGGCTTTGTAATAGGACCATGTCTTAACGCCAGTGGACGTCTTGATACAGCAAGACAGGCGATTGAACTTATGCTTTGCAAGGATAATGAAAAGGCACATAATATGGCAAAAGAGCTTATAGCTCTTAACAATGAAAGAAAGTCAATGACAGAGCAGGAGACACAGAAGGCAATAGAATTAGTAGAGAATACTGGTCTTCTTAAGGACAGAGTGCTTGTTGTATATTTAAAGGACTGCCACGAGAGCATAGCTGGAATAATAGCAGGCAGAATTAAAGAAAGATATTACAGGCCTACATTTGTTATCACCAATGCCGAGGATGGGGCAAAAGGCTCAGGACGTTCAATCGAAGGCTATAATATGTACGAAGAGATTAATAAATGTAAAAATGTTCTCACTAAATATGGTGGACATCCTATGGCGGCTGGTTTATCATTAGCAATATCTGATATTGACATATTCAGAAAAATGCTGAATGATAATGCGATACTTACAGATGAGGATTTAATTCCTAAAATGTGGATTGATGTTCCAATGCCTGTATCGTATGCCAATATCCGGCTGGTTAACCAGTTAAAGCTGCTTGAACCATTCGGAAAGGGGAATGAAAAGCCGGTATTTGCAGATAGAAATTTATATGTAAAGACAGCCTCAGTTATTGGAAAGAACAAAAATGTTCTTAGATGCCAGTTAGAAACAGAGGACGGAACTTATGTACCTGCTGTGCAGTTTGGAATTAATAATATAGATGATATTCCAAGGGCAGGAATGAGAATTTCTATAATATATTATCCGGATATCAATACATTTAACGGAATAATGTCATTACAGATAATTATAAAGGAATGGAAGGAAACAATATGAGAGAGAGAATGAGGAAACTGACAGCCGCTATTCTTATGCTTGTAATGGTCAGCGTAATGTTTACAGCCTGTGGCAGTAACAGCAGTGATAAGTCAGACAATGCAACACAGGAAAGTACAAGTGCGTATGTAAGCGAAGACATAAAAGTAGCTGCACTTAAAGGACCTACAGCTATCGGAATGGTTAAGCTTATGAGTGATAATGAGGATAATAAAACAGCTAATAATTATACATTTCAGATAGAGGCGGCGGCAGATGCATTTACAGCAGACCTTATAAAGGGCAATGTCCAGATTGCAGCTATGCCTTGTAATGCGGCGGCAACACTTTATAATAAGAGTAATGGCAAGGTATCTGTTGTAGGAATTAATACACTTGGCGTGTTATATATACTTGATAATAAGGGCGAGGTAACTAATGTAAGCGACCTTAAAGGACGTACAATATACACAACAGGTAAAGGAACTACACCTGAATATACATTAAGATACCTTTTAAATACCAACGGAATTGACCCTGATAAGGATGTACACATTGAATTTAAGTCAGAGGCTTCCGAGGTTGCGGCTATTATGGCATCAGCGAAGGAAGAAACTGTAGCTATGCTTCCACAGCCATTTGCTACAACAGTTCTTATGAATAATAAGGAAGCAAGAATAGCTCTTGATGTTACTAAGGAATGGGAAAATGTATCAAAGGATGGAAGTACAGTAGTAACAGGTGTAATAGTTGTCAATACAGAATATTACAATAACCATAAGGCTGCGGTTGACAAGTTCCTTGAGGAATATAAGCTTTCAGCAGATTATGTTAATGCAAATGTAGATGAGGTTTCAACACTTGTAGAAAAATATGGTATAACAAAAGCCGCAGTTGCAAAGCAGGCAATACCTAAATGCAACATAACAATAATAACAGGCAGTGATGCCAAAGACAAAATAAGCAAATATTTAAATGTTCTTTACGAAGCAAATCCAGCTTCAGTTGGTGGAAAGCTTCCAGAGGACAATTTCTACAAATAAAATATATAAGAATGATGCATAGTTAAAGCAGTAAAAGCGGTAAAAGCAGTAAAAAGGCAATTCATTAGCAGAAAAATCGGTAGATATGATAATTCTGTATGAATTGCCTTTTTTATTATAATTAATGTGAATGTCTGTTAATATATTCTGTCTTGTATTTAGAGTAAACAATCTTCTGGCTGTTATAAAGACTGTAGTAGCCAGAGAGCATATAACTTATTGCTACGCATATAATTACGAATTTCATTGAACCAGCACCAAACATTTCAATTGATAATATGAAAGAAGTGAGTGGGCAGTTAGTTACGCCACAGAATACGCTTACCATACCGCACGCGGCACATAAGCCGATTGGAAGTCCGAATACAGGAGCCAAAAAGCTTCCAAGAGTTGCACCGACAAAAAGTGTAGGGACAATCTCACCGCCTTTAAATCCACCACCTAATGTAATGGCTGTAAACAGCATTTTTAAAATAAAGACATACCACGAACAGCTTGTTATAAAGCTTGCCGCAATCATAGGAGCACCAGCACCAAGATAATCAGTAGTACCGGTTATATATCTTAAAATAATAACAAGCACACCAGCTATTATAATACGGATATATGGGTTGCTTAAGTATTCAGAATATATTTTGGATGATGAATGAAGCATATAACAGAATACAATGCTTGCGAGGGCAAATATTACTGACATTATCATAAATCTTATTCCGGTAGATATGCTTAGTTCACATATTTCGCTTATTATAAACATAGTTGGTGTTATATTGAATAACCCAGCTACGCCGGAAGCAATAAGTGCGGATATAATACAGGGAACAAGTGCGGCGTAATACATAACCCCCACACTTATAACCTCCATAGAAAATATGGCTGCGGCTATAGGAGTTCCGAAAAGAGCAGAGAAACAGGCACTCATTCCGCACATAATCATAATTCTTGTATCTTTGTCGTCAAAATGTAATATTTTGGCGATAAAATTGCCTAAGGAGCCGCCAACCTGCAGGGCTGCACCTTCTCGTCCTGCTGAACCACCGCAAAGATGTGTAAGCAGTGTTGATATTATAATAAGAGGAGCAACACGGACAGGAACTTCTGCATTGGACTGGATTGCTGTTATTACAAGATTAGTTCCTGTATTCTTGTCTTCGTGCGTAAAATGGTACATAAGAACGATTATTATACCGGCAGCAGGAAGAAAGAATAAAGTGTAAGGGTGTTGGATCCGAAAGCTTGTTACATATTGTAAAGCTTTATAAAATAATGCTCCGATAAGTCCTATAAAGCTTCCTGTAAATAAAGAGCAGAGAAGCCATTTGATAAGTGTTAAGGCTGCCATTCTTGCTCTTTGAAGTGTTTCAAGAGTAATATCAGGACTTATATCTAATATATCAGAGAGTTTTTTCATCAGGTTATCCTCTTTTCTTAGAGTGTTCACGTTAGTCGAACTTCTTTTTACTCATATTGCTGTTGTGATATTCAGGGTTATTAGTTACATCTTCTGTAAAAAACTCTGGCATAATGTAATTGTCAGCTTCTTCTATAGTGTTAAATTCAACTTCTGCAATAACAGTGCCGTTGAATGCTCCTTCAAATATGTCAAGTTCAATAGTGTATCCGTTACCATCTGGAATTTCATAACGCTTTTTGGTTATTATATTACCGTCAGCTTTTTTAATCAAATGTTCATATGAGTCTTTGGTGAGTGGAAGATTGTATTCTTCACGTGCCATCATACCACTGCCTTTGTAAGTAAGATAATAATCATCATTATCACGTCTTACCCTGACTACAGGTTTAGTTGAAAGATAACCCTGTTCAATATATCTGCAATTATAATTGTCCAGATTATCTGGCAATTGTGCAACTAAGAATTTACGTTCTATTTCCATAGTGTGTCTCCGTTTTCTGAATTTCATTGATAATATTTATATGTATCTATAAATACATATAAAAAAGACTGTCACCTAAGTGACAGTCGCAATATCCACTATCGAATATTAATTATTTAGCTGAGTTAACAGTATCCTTTAAAGCCTTACCAGCCTTAAACTTAGGTGCCTTAGAAGCAGGAATTTCAATAGCCTTACCTGTCTGAGGATTCTGACCTGTTCTAGCAGCTCTTTCAGCAACTTCGAAAGTACCGAAACCAACTAACTGAATCTTGTCACCATTCTTTAACTGTTCAGCAACAGTTTCTGTGAAAGCCTTTAAAGCCTTCTCAGCATCCTTCTTTGAAAGTTCAGCCTTCTCTGCGATTGCAGCAACTAACTCTGTCTTATTCATAATAAACTACATCCTCCTTAAATGAAATAAGTAATAATAAGTATAGGTTATTTATACTCCATATAGGTAATTTTGTCAATAAAAAACGCTTAAGAATTGCCTTATTTCGGCATTTTTCGCTGTTTTTGGCATTGGAATTATAATGTTAATTCCCCCCATTTATCATATAGCTCATCAAGCTCTTTGCTAAGAGCTTCCTTCCTGGTGTGTATTTCCATAAGTTTGGCAGTATCACTGCTTATGGCAGGGTCGGCGTACATATTATCAAGTTCCTCAATCTCAGCCTCAATTAAAGCCATGCGTTCTTCAGTACGCTTGATTTCGTTTTTAATCTTCTTTTGCTGTGCCTGCTTTACCTTTTCTTCCTGCCAGTTAAGCTTTGAAATGGCTGAACTGCTGGATTTAGAAGTGTTATTGGTTATTGGTTTTGCTCCTAGTATATCCTTTTTTTCAAGATAATAGTCATAATTACCAATATAATTAACAACCGTTTTATTGGCAAGCTCAATAATTCTTGTTGCAGTAGAATTAATAAAGTATCTGTCGTGTGATACGAACAGGACAGTACCTGTGTAACTATTAAGTGCATTTTCAAGAATTTCCTTTGAAGTGATATCAAGGTGGTTAGTAGGCTCATCTAATATAAGGAAGTTGGCATTAGAGAGCATAAGTTTGGCTAATGATACACGTCCGCGCTCGCCACCGCTTAAGTCTTTTATATACTTGAATACATCTTCATTGGTGAATAAAAATGCTGCAAGGGTATTTCTTATCTGTGTATTATTAAGGTCTGGATAAGCATCCCTGATTTCATCAAAAATAGTCTTGTCAGGGTCAAGAACGTGGTGTTCCTGATCATAATAACCAATATTTACTTTAGCACCAAGATATATCGAGCCTGAATCGGCAGGTATAATTCCATTAATTAATTTTAATATTGTTGTCTTGCCTGTTCCGTTACTTCCGATAAGTGCTACGCGTTCACCACGTTTAATCTGGAAGCATATGTTATCAAAAAGAACAGTTCCGTCAAAACCTTTAGTAAGGTTGTCTACAGTAAGGACATCATTACCGCTTATTACATTAGGTTCAAGCTTAATATCCATTTTGTCGTTTAAAATTTCAGGCTTATAGACAAATTCCATCTTGTTAAGCATTTTTTCACGGCTTTCAGCTCTTTTAATAGATTTCTCACGGTTGAACTGCTTAAGCTTTGTTATAACCTCCTCCTGATGTTTGATTTCACGCTGCTGGTTAAGATATTCCTTTAGCTGCATATTGCGCAGGATAGCTTTCTTTGAAGCGTAATCAGTATAGTTGCCTGAGAATACAGTTGCATTGCCATTGTCTAACTCGATAATCTTGCTTACTATCTTGTCAAGGAAATATCTGTCGTGGGCAACTATAAGTACAGCACCACTGTAGTTAAGCAGATAGTTCTCCAGCCAGCTTATAGACTCCATATCAAGGTGGTTGGTAGGCTCGTCAAGAAGTATAATATCAGGCTTTGATAATAAAAGCCTGCCAAGTGCAACCCGTGTCTTTTGTCCGCCTGATAAAGTATTAACATTAAGTGTGAAATCTTCTTCTGCAAAGCCAAGGCCTTTAAGAACACCAGTTATCTCGCTTTTGTAAGCGTAACCGTTGTTTAATTCAAACTCGTGGTTAAGGTCTGAATATTTCTTCATAAGTGTTTCAAGAGCTGTATCATCTGCTGATTTCATCTGGTTCTCAATACTTCTTAGCTGTGCTTCCATATCAAGGATATATTGCTTCACAGATAAAAGCTCATCATAAATTGTGTTGTCTGAATTAAGATTTTGCTGCTGTGAAAGATAACCTAAAGTCTTGTCCTTAGCTAACGTTACAAGTCCTGTGTCAGCAGGTTCAATTCCGGTTATAATCTTTAAAAGAGTAGACTTTCCAGCACCGTTGATACCAACGATAGCTGCTTTTTCGTGGTCTTCAATATTAAAAGAACAGGATTTGATAATAACATCTGTTCCAAAAGATTTACTTATATTATTACAGGAAAGAATCATAATAACAGTGTTCCTTTCTTTAAATTAATTAGTTGAATTATACTTGCTTTAAGAATAAATTGCAATTTTTTTGACTTATTTCTTCCTATAATGTATTATTAAAAAGTTAGACTAAGATAAGTGTATTAAATTTAAGAAATGAGGAAATGAATGAAATTTGACGAGTTAAACATTGATGAAAGAATATTAAGAGCTATTGAGGATATGGGATTTGAGGAAACTTCACCTATACAGACACAGGCAATTCCAGCTGTATGTGAAGGTATTGATGTTGTCGGACAGGCACAGACAGGTACTGGTAAGACAGCAGCATACACAATTCCTATGCTTATGAAGATAGACCCACAGATAAAAAAGCCTCAGGCAATCGTACTCTGCCCTACAAGAGAGCTTGCTGTACAGGTGGCTGAGGAGATAAGAAAACTTGCCAAATATATGAGTGATATTAAAGTTCTTCCAGTATATGGAGGACAGGAGATAGTAAGACAGATAAAGTCATTAAAGACGGGCGTACAGATTATTGTTGGAACTCCTGGAAGAGTTATGGACCATATGAGAAGAAAGACTGTTAAGTTTGATAATATTAATATGGTTATTCTTGATGAAGCTGATGAAATGCTTGATATGGGATTCAGGGAAGATATGGAAACAATTCTTACAGAAACGCCAGAAGACAGACAGACAGTAATGTTCTCAGCTACTATGCCAAAGGCTATTATGGATATTGCAAGAAACTTCCAGAAAGATGCCAGGATTATAAAGGTAGTAAGAAAAGAACTTACAGTATCTAATATAGAACAGTTCTATTATGAGGTAAGACCTAAGAATAAGACAGAAGTATTGTGCAGGCTTATTGATATATACAATCCAAGACTTTCAGTAGTGTTCTGTAACACTAAAAGACAGGTTGATGAGCTTATATCAGAGCTTAAGGGCAGAGGTTATTTTGCTGACGGAATACATGGTGATATGAAACAGCAGCAGCGTGACAGAGTAATGGATGACTTTAGAAGAGGCAAGGTAGACATACTTATAGCAACTGATGTAGCAGCAAGAGGAATTGATGTTGATGATGTAGA